>Ga0302189_10002424_pt1 | contig 14940 bp, 18 predicted proteins | sample II_Bog_E2_2_FD_194551 | JGI IMG/M metagenome (GOLD analysis project Ga0302189, IMG submission 194551) | Peat permafrost microbial communities from Stordalen Mire near Abisko, Sweden - II_Bog_E2_2 | ecosystem: Environmental > Terrestrial > Soil > Wetlands > Peat | place: Sweden: Abisko...
AGAGTTTGGAGTCGCGCATCCCCCTCGTGCTCGGTCTCATTGTTCTCATTGCCCTCATCATGCTCTTCGCCATGACGCGGTCGATCCTTCTACCCCTCATGGCGGTCGTGATGAACATTCTGACGATCGGCGCCACGTTTGGCATGTTGGTGTGGGCGTTCCAGTGGGGTCACCTCCAACACCTCTTGGGATTCAATGCTCCGAGTGCCCTGCAGTCAACGTCACTCATCATCATCCTCGCCGTGGTGTTCGGCCTATCGACGGACTACGGCGTTTTCTTGCTCGGACGAATGAAGGAGGAGCACGATGCGGGCGCGTCACCAGACGAGTCAGTGGCTCGTGGCCTTGATCACACGGGTGGGATTGTGAGTTCGGCAGCGCTTTGTCTCGCGCTGGCGATGGGTGCGCTCGTCTTGTCCCGGCTCGTCTTCGTAAAGGAACTCGGCCTCGGCGTTGCGTTCGCGGTGCTCATTGACGCAACGGTGGTGAGGGCGATCTTGGTGCCGGCCTTAATGAAGTTCCTCGGCTCGGCTGCATGGTGGTCGCCTTCAAGGGGTGTGAGCTCGCAGCGTGTGACGGATGCGGCCCCGACTCAGACGCCGCGTGGTCTCGGGCCCGTAGACGTCGCCGATCTCGTCGACTCCTCGTCGACAAAGTAGGCAGAGGTGCTAACCAACGAGCATGAGATGCACGTGGTAATTGGATCCGGCCAGGTCGGGCGCTCGCTCGCCGCACACCTGGCCGGACTGGGACTGCCAACGCGGGTTGTGTCGCGGCGTAGACCCGGTCATGTACCCGAGGGCGTTGAGTGGCGTGGAGCTGACGCCACGGACGTTCTGGCGACTATCGACGCCGCCGCGGGTGCCACGGTGATGTATCAGTGTCTCAACGCGCCGTACGCAAGGTGGCCAGAGATGTTTCCGCCGCTCCAGCGTGGCGTGCTCTCGGCCGCCGAACGGCTCGGCGCACTACTCGTGAGCCTTGAGAACCTGTACGGCTACGGTCCAACGTCCGGCGTACCAATGACCGAGGATCTCCCACTCGCGGCGACGACAGCAAAGGGTCGAACGCGCGCCGTCATGACCGCCGAGTTGCTGGCGGCCAGAGACGCCGGACGAGTGCACATCGCGATTGGGCGGGCCTCAGACTTCTTTGGAGCAGGGGTTACTGAGTCTTCGTTAGGCGAGCATGTCTTCGGGAATGCATTAGCCGGACGCCGCGCTGACTTCATTGGCAATCCTGATCTTCCCCACACCTACAGTTACGTGCCCGACGTCGCGGCCGGCCTCGCAATCCTCGGTACCCGCAAGGACGCGGTCGATGAAATATGGCATCTGGCCGGGCCAGAAACCGTCACGACGAGTGAGATCCTTGACCTGGTTTCGAATCACGTCGGGCATCGCGTCGCCATTCGGTCAGTGCCAATGCCACTCTTACGCGCTTTAGGCGTCTTCAATCCGACCCTTCGCGGGCTGGTGGAGATGGCCTACGAATTCGACGAGCCTTTTGTGCTGGACACCACTAAGTTTCAGTCCGCATTCGGGCCCGTAGGTACGTCACTCAATGTCGCCGTCGCGACAACGGTGAATGGCTTTAGAGGGGAAATCAATCATGCACCGAAGCATCCAAGTATTTCTAATAAACGCTGAAGTGAATGCTGAAGTTGGACAGATTAAGGCGTCGGAAATGGGTCGTGCTGCGGTGTCAAACAAGACACTTTCCGGAGTCGCGCGTGGGTTTGATTTCTTCCTGACCCTTGCATTGCGAGCGAATTCGTTGAATTTCGGGAAAATAGCGGACTTGAAGCCCGCAAGTGGGAACCGAATGATCAAGGATTTCTGTAAGTGGAGGTAAGGGGATTCGAACCCCTGACCCCTTGCATGCCATCAACACTTTTCCCTTCCGATCAGGTCTGTTGGCGTCCAAAGACGTTTGTTTCATTGAAATTCTGTCCAGGGTGATTTGCCCATAATCGCAGATATTTTCTCTGGTTGCTTACACGGTTGCTTACATGACGTTCTGGGAATCGCTCCGGGCTCGGAGCTCGAAATCCGTTCATTCGATACTCGACGGTGGCACGCAGCACGTCACCAATTTGTTCAGCGTGCGTGGCCGGTGTCACTCCGCTTATTCGATTGCTCACGCCACCTACCGTAGGTGGCGGGCAGTCCCGGGCGCTCTCCGTGTTGAGTGTCGGTCAGTTCTTTTTACGATTCGATGTCAAAAGGTTCCTTCCAATGTGACCGGGATTACGTTGCAAACGTGTCCATGAAATCCAAGATAGATGCAGGGTATGGGATTCGTCTCAGCGGCGTCTTGCTGGTTCTTCTCCTAAGTTTGACCGTCGTCCTGTCCCCAGTTATCACATCGAAGGCGGACGCTGCAACAATCAAACCCTGCCAGGGAAAGTATCTCGCTGGAGCGACAGCCTCCTCCAGCCTTTACGCCGGCGGTGGGATCATTGTCGTGGCGATCACCAACGTTGGACCTTCTACGTGCCAACTAGGCGGTCACCCGCGATTATTGGGCGTTCGCGGAGGCCACGAATACAAACTGACTCATGTCGGAGAAGGCCCAACCCAAGACGGACAACTTCATGCGACGACGCTCAGTCCGCGCGAGGCTGGGGCGCTCATCTTGGACACACCGCTCGGGTGTAATGCGAACGTGTATCCACCGCCTGCCGCCAGCAATTACACGGGCGTCGTCATAGTGCTGCCTGACCAACAGGGGCACATAAAAATTCTTGGTGTTCCGCTGGCTATGCCTTGTGGAGCCAGCGAGAGCCAATTGGGATGGGCGAAAGGTTTCGAGCTCTACCAATGAAGAGTCGTTTGCTTGCTTCGTCGGTGCTAAGTGTCGTGATTATCGCGGTTTCACTGACACTTCTGGTCACTGGAGTCACCGAGGCCGCGCCGCCAAGAAGAGTTTCCAACGCGGCCCAGTTCGTCAAACTCATGAAGAGGGGCGTCAACAGCGCCTACGTAGCCACGTACGAAGTCTCTAACTACGCCTTCTTCTTGAGAGGGTCGATAACCGTGGCGAATCTCCCCCCTCGACCGGGCACCAAAGTACCGGTGAACGTGAATGACTACTCGAGCGATCTTGAGACCTCGTACATTTACAGAGGCAAGAACGGCCACGTCGTTCAATGGATCCAAGATGAGACGAGGGTCAGCGCGTGCGTTAACGGACTTCCCCCCTCGAGCAACTTCAATCTTGAGTGCTCGCGACCGTTTCAGTACGTTCCTTCGAATGGATTCTTAGAGGAGGGCGTTGGATTTGTTCCTGAATATGTTGAGCAGAATTTTGACCAGTTCAATCCGACCTTCGTCGCCAAATCGTCGTCGGTATTCTCCGAAACATCGCAGCGATTTGGCAAGCTTCAGTGCATCCGACAAGTACAGACAAAAGCAAAGGACCCCGAGCGTGAAACCACGTGCCTTAATCGGAAAGGACTCCTGGTGTCGTGGACGTTAGGGAATCCCGGCGGCTCCGTTCGCGTCGTGATAACAAACCTAAGTCTTCATCCCACGAAAAGGAACTTCATCACGTTAAAGGAGCCCACGAGGGCAATGATCCTTCCGCCCTTCTAGGGTCGGACAAAACTCAACTCGGGGAGCCGATCTCAACAATCTCCGCCTGGCGATTATCTCCTCAGATCCGCTATCGCGATTATTCCTTTACGAGGTGTTCAGCGAATCAGCCCGACCACTGATACGTGTAACGCTTTCTCCGATGCGGACAGTACTGAATGTGAGTAGCGGCGAGGACGAGGCGATCGTCTGGGCGAACGTCCTTCGTAATGACGGCGATGCCTTTGTCGTCATCTTCGACCGATACCGCGATCGGACGTACCGCCACGCGCTACGAATGACCGCAAACGTTCATGACGCCGAAGATGTCGTCGCTGGGGCGTTCCTAGAGTTGTGGAGACGGCGAAAGTCTGTGCGGCTGGTCGACGGATCGGTGCTGCCCTGGCTCCTCGTCACCGCCACGAATCTGTCGCGCAACCTAACGCGCGGTCTACGGCGTTACCGAGCGCTCATCGCGGCACTGCCACGAAGCGAAGTGGTGCAAAGTTCTGAGGAAAGCGTGACGGCCCGGATTGAAGAGTTACGTCTCGCTGCGCAAGTTCATAGGGCGCTTGGTCGCCTATCGGCGTCGGACGCTGCCCTGATCATGCTCACCACGTACGAAGATTTCTCGCCTTCCCAAGTGGCTTCTGTTCTCGGGATCTCCAACGGCGCCGCGCGGACGCGATTGCATCGTGCGAGATCCCATATGGCGGAGGCGCTCGGAAGTTTGGAAGCTACGGCCGACATCATCATGAAGGAGTCGAGACGATGAGCACGCTGGAAATGGACCCGGTTTTCTCAGAGGCGCTGCGGGAAGCTCTCATGACCACTATCAAGAACACCCCTCGCGCGCGACACCGGTGGCGGTGGCGCGTGGGAACCGGGGTGTTTTTTGGCTTGAGTTTGGTTGCTGGTGGAGTAGCGCTGGCCACTGGAGTCTTCTCGCCGCCCGGAGCACCGGTGAACTCGCCCCTCGGCAATATCGTGACAGCCACCCGGGTCGGAACGGCGACGATTGACCTCGGCACCCCACCCGCAACCTCAACTGATCTCTCACTCTCCTTGACCTGTCTCACTGCCGGCACGTTCTATTTCCCCAATGGTTCAAGTCTTGGCTGTGACACTGCCGACCTGAGTCAGGCGCCTCTCTATCGCACAGCCAGCGAAGTGGTGCCGCTCGCTCCAGGCGTCGACTCCATCACAATCACTACCAGCACGAACAACTCGTGGACGTTGCAGGCGACGTATGTGAATCAGGTCACTACTGCTTGGGGCGTGAATGCCAAAGGCGAGACGTACGGTGTGCAGAACCAATCCGGCACGCCGGACCTCATCGCAGTTGTCATTGATCAAGGCACGGTCCACGGCTATGTCGAGGAAAGTGAACTCAATTGCGCAGCGGGAGGAAATGTAAATTCACCGGCGGAAGCTCTTACGTGGGATCAAGAGAGCCAGAACCGAAATATCTCGATACCTGTGTACGAGAGCAACGGCACCACCGTGATTGGTACCTTCATAACTGGTGACGCCACGGGATCGAACGCCGTAACGGTCCCGCTTTCTTCGCTGTCTTTGAAGTGTTAAGGCGACACTGGGTGCGCTCGGAGACAGCTTGGTGGCGGGCAACCGACGCAGTAGGTCTGCAGAAATCAAACCCTTGAATCTATGGTGCTATATTGTGTAGCACCATGAACGCGTCCTCAATTAGCCTCTCTGATTCAGCGCCTCTCTACGAGCAGGTGGCGTCTGAGATTCGCCGCGCGATAGCGAACGGGGAAGCAAAGCCCGGAGAGCGAATGCCGCTAGCGAAAGATCTCGCGACCGTCCTTGGCGTTAACACCAACACCGTGCTTCGCGCTTTGCGCCAGCTTCGGGAAGAGGGACTACTTGAGTTTCGCCGGGGCCGTGGAATTACAGTCGCGGGTACTCTCGAGCGCGGTGCAGTGCTCGCAAAAGTGAGAGAGCTAGTTGCTTTCGGACGTCGTCAGGGTTACCGGCCAGATGAACTTGCTGCAATGATCAAAAGCATTTCGTAGGGAGCGGTATGCACGTTGTTAAGGATCGAACTGTGGCACTTGAATCGCCCACTTCGATGGAAGCCCAAGCAATCATCCGTGAAGCTCGCCGACTACGTCGTAGGCGCTGGTCGATTGGTTCCTTCATCGCACTGGTTGTAGTAGTTGCATCGATCGCCGCTGGAGTGATGTCGGGCCATACCGCTCCCTCAGCTCGCGGTGGTGATATGAAGCACAAGACCTCTGGAGCGGCTGCTTTGCCGACCGGGTCTGTCTTCGGTCTTAGCCTGGCGGGTTCGCTCGCGGTCGGGCCGAGTGGAGTGCTCTACGTGGCTGCACCCTACGAGCACCGCATCCTCGCACGTCTAGCAAATGGGAAATTCAGGGTTGTGGCTGGAACTGGATCGGCAGGCTACTCAGGTAATGGTGGGAAGGCAATCGATGCCAAACTCTTCGATCCGACCGACTTAACTTTCAACTCAAAGGGTGACCTTTACTTCGTCGACGGCGGACGAATTCGCATGATCGGAAGTGACGGACTAATCGAGACCGTTGCGGGAGATGGCTCGTCGTCCTGGTCGCGCAACAGTCAACCCTCCGCCTCAGTGGCGAACCAGACGCCTGCTCGGTACGCGTCGTTTCATTCGATACCCTCAATTGCTTTCGGCCCTGGTAACACGCTCTACATCGCTACCGACACACAACTGCTGCGCATGACGCATCATGGCCGACTTGACGAGATTCGAACCCACCGCGTCTCCTTTGGCAACATTAAAGGTCTACCGACCTCGCTGAACGAAGGACTCGAGACACTTGCCGTCGCCAGGAATGGGGGTATCTACGTTTCTGGATTCAGCGGCTGGGCGATCTGGTACGTCGCGCCCAATGGAGACGCAACGTACGTAGGCAACGATCGCGGAAGTGGTGGCACGTTCCCCGATCTTGCCAGCGGTCCCGGTGGTGATGTTTATGCCGAATACGGCGCCTCAATCGCTCGCGTTACGCCGAAAGGCTTAGTGACAACCGCAAGGTTTTCCAAAGTCAATGGGCAGTATTTTCCAGCTACGTACTTCGCGTTTGGTCCGGACCGTCTTGTCTATGTCGACGAACTCCCCGGAGATAGCGGCTTTGAGACGCGACAGCAACTTATTACTGACCGCGGAGGCAAAATCAAGGTGCTCTGGACGGAATCAAAGTCAACGGCTGCACGGCAGAGTGACTAGTTGATTCTGGTCCGTACGGACGTCGTGTAATACAACGAAGTTCTCCCGGAAGTCGGAGACCCGACTCGACAGATCTGCAACCAAGCAGGGGTCATTGGCTTCTAGCGGTGAATGCCAAGAAACGGTGCGCCGCTCCTCGCCGCGGCGTTGTCCATAGGTGGTGAGTTCGATCCAACTCACCACGTTGAGATTGGGGTCACGATCGAGTGCCGACCACAACAATCCGACTGGAGCCTCCACAGTTGGCGCAGCGGCAATCAGGGGTGGAATACGGCGTACAGCCCCGTCGCTCCCGAGTCAGGACCGGTCACAATGAACACATTCCCGTCCGGGTCATGCGAAAGGTAGTTGTTCAGTTCTCCGACATTGCCCTCGTAAAAGCTGGGAGACATTTTCAGCGCCATGAGGACAATTTTCGCATCCCTTCGGAGTTTTACTTTCACTGAAGTTCTGTGGACGACGAAATGAGAGTCGTCAAGTCCCCCGCAGACAATTGACACTTTGTGACCGGTCAACGTGGTGAGTCCTTCAAGGTACGGATATCTCAGGAAATCCACCTCAATCAATTGGACTTTCGATTTGGGACATAACCGAATGTCGGGTTCAGCAATGGTCGTAATTGTGTGAGTCCGGGCACGATCTCCGGGCGCAGACGCCGAACCACCCCAAGACAGGGCGAAGCCTTCGATCAAGATGACAGCCGCGACACCGAAAGCGATGAGCCCAAGGGACTTTCTCCTCTGCCAGAATCCAGGGCGGCTCGTCCTACCGGGACTAGCACTTTCGTCGAAACCTCGCTCGGTCTCTGGGGTAATCATGGTTGTTGGCTTATCACAAAGAGCATGAAAAAAAGGTGTTCAGATGCGAGACCGTGGGTTCGTGCCGGCCGGTGCGGAGGACTCGGCGCGCTGTCCATATCAAAGTGCCTGCCCCGCCTAGAGCCAAATGGCGAGGGCAGCTAGTGCTGCCCACCTTTGTCCGTCCCTCGCCGGCCACAGCGCTATGGCGGACGAAGGTCGGTACGGAGGTTGCTTACCTGTGAATAGTCGCGCGAACTAACGACCACGTCACAGCTTTGCGACAGTGGCTGCAAGGAGGAAAGGTTTCGCCGATACTCAGAGCGATTTCCGTCCTTCCATTGCAACTGCTCCTATAGATTCCGGATGTGCCGCATTTCTGGCCAGTACTTGTCATTTTGATCACCTCCTTCCTACTCAGCAGCCGGTCAGTGCCGAAATATCCGGCTCTGCCTCGGGAGAATTACAGTGATGTAACTACCCCGTTGTAGTTACGGTATGGCCCTGCGGCTGTGCGTCGCAAGCACAACAACATGGGGAAATCCCTGTGTATAACTTCACGCAATTCCAGCCACGAGCGACGCCGTTCAAGAATTTCGGCGCAGTGTTATCGCGACTCCGTCTACCACAGTGATCTTTAACGACAAAACTCGTGCGCGGTTCTCAAGAGCGTTGGCGCATCAGACGGCAACGGTCTTTGGGAGGCAACCACGGCAAGACCCGTTCACAAATTCTTAGCTCGTCAACGTGCTCGAACTTCCTAGGGGAAGTGAGTCCAGAAAAGCGCATGCCTTGCGTGAAGCAGCGACGAAGTTGCTGGCATCCGTTGGCGTCACCCTGAAGTCAAGTGAACCTTGCGTGCGATCACGAAGTCTCATCAAGTTTACGATTGCTGCACCGAGCTCACTCGGAATCACGTTCGCGTCAGTAAGTTTGCGCGCAGCAAACAAAGCGCTGGGTGGTAATCCATATGGCGTCGCGAGCCGCAGAACCGATTGGTCAAGCCTTGTTCCTGCCCGTCGCACCGAGTAACGAGGATCGACCGATAGATACTTCTCGATTTCTGACCATTCATCGTCACTCGTCAAATCCGGCTGAGCAATCATCGCATTGTCAAATTCTTGGTCCTTCACTTCAAAAGGTGCATCGGAGGAGTCGTCTTCGCCCTCTGCCCTAACCTGTACGCCCGCGATCTGCCCCGCCGTTACTGACCTCTCGTGGATCTTGGGAGCGGACTTCGCTTCGTCAATTGCAGAATCTATTGAGCCTTTGGCGTCTTCGAACTCGGCCCCAACGAGTTTCGAGCGAAGACTCTTCAGTTCCAATATTTTGGTCGCTATCTCTCTTCGAAAGAGCACAATCGCGACGATAACAACCGCTGGCCAAACCAAGTGTCCTACCAACGTCGATGAGTACTGCATCCAACCCATTCGCGGATACTACAAGTGCCTGAGGGCCTTGGAGAGATTACGGCACTTGGATTTGAGTTTGACTCTGCCCTTTACCGCCGACGACTCAGCAAGTCAAGTTTGGCTGCATCACGGGTGCCCGGCTCAGCGGTAAATACGATCATTCGAAGATCAGTACCGATCACCAGGAACACTTCGCAATCCAGAGTAAACCCACCGAGGCTCGGATGACTAAACGTCTTGCTGAACGAAGAGTGTGGCATCGCCTCAAAACAATCCCACATTGATTTGAATCTTGGGCTCTCGAGCCGCAGGCTTTCGAGAAGTCAGGCCAGCTCACCATCATCTGGGTACTTGATTGTCGCAAGTCGCAGGTCCGCCACGAGCTCGTGCTCGAAAGCTTGGTGTGCTGCGTCGTCGGGAGGGGCCCTTGTTCAATGTAAAGAAGAGTTTGACCGATTTGCCTTTTCAACCACCCGGGTGCCCTAGGTTCCCGTGCCCTGGCCGACTGGCGCGTAGCGCCAAGTCGGCCCACTGGGCTGACTGAGTGATCATCTCAATCGCTGAAATCTTCGTGTTCTAAAGAGAGTTGGAGACGTCGCAAAAAGTTTTTGTTCGGTTTTGCCAAAAATGTGTGGCCCTTACTTAGTAGAGGGCGAAAATTTCGCTCCTCACTAAGGGGCACCATGCGATTACCAATTGACACCCAGACCGTGAAGTTTGCTGCGGCCGGACCGGCAGAGCCCGTTCTCGATTACGAGAGATCAAGCCCACGACTGGCGTCGTGGCTGCGCGTCTACTCCGACGACCGCTTCTTCGCCCGGGGTCCTTCGCCGTGGCCGCTTCGTTGCCGGTGCGCCAACAACAGTGCGTCGAGTACCGCGCGCACCGTTGCTTGCTCGTCGGGATCGAGTAGTTTCGTCGCCTCGAAGACCAGTTGCAGCGGCGGATCGTCGGCCAGTCGATCGGCACCAAACACCAGCTCGTCACAGCTCACCGACAGAGCGACCGCTAATTGGCGCAATATGCCGAGCGAGGGCTCCACCTTGCCCGACTCGTAGAGGCTGATCTGGTCGGCGCGCACGTCGAGATGCTCGGCCAGCGCCGCCTGGGTCAGTCCCCGCGCCCGGCGAATCTCCGCCAAATTGTCGCAAAACGCCATGGTGCAACTCTACCGTTGACTATTGACTGTACCATAGTATATAGTGATATAATCCGAATGTACATACGGAAGAAGACTCATGATCGATAACCCCTTCGTCGACCTCGCGGCCCGGTCGCTCGCGGGCGACGACGTCGACGCGGCGCTGATCGACGCAGTCGTCGCTCACTGGTGCGACACCTTGGTCGCTGACGCTCACGCGGTGAGCATCGCGAGCAGTTTCGGTCTGTCGCTTTCGCTCGCGACGTCGCTCGAAGTCGGACTCTCGAATCGATCACTGGGGCTCTTGGTTCCGAGTCGCGAACTCAAGGCCGGTCGCCAACTGCGTGAACGTCTCTCATCCTTCGGTGTCCTGCGCGCGAGTGGTCACGAAGCCTTTCGCGGTTGCGCCGTCGTGGCGATTCGCCAGGAACATCGCGTCGTTGCCCTCTTCGCTCGTCGTCTCGACGACCCCAGTCGGGTGCACTGGGCGAGCGGACTGCCCGGTGGTGTCTTCACGAACGTCACGGCGCCTTCTCGTGGTGCTGCGCGTCCGCCGCGTTGTCTCGTTACGACGTCGATTCCCGACGCTTTGGCGGTCATCGGCGCCGCGTCATCCGACGAGGGCGATGACGCCTCGTTCGGGGCGATCACGCTGCTCGCCCCCGCGCGTCCTAAGGGGTACGCCGCGAAGGACCTGAGGGAGATCGCTACTCGCGAGGACGACATCGTCGTGGTGGGCCGGGGGAGCGACGATCTCGTCGACCGTCTTCGCGCACTCGGTGCGAGCGTGACGCACATCGCCAGCGATCTCGACGTCGCGCGCGCCCTGAACGCCGCGTCCGACGGTGCGCCTGTACTACGCACTTGGCTCGGTGGGCCACGAGCGGAACGAACTTCGTCGCCACCTCCACCGTGGCACAGCTCGTCGCCGTCGACCGCGCCGAACATGCGGACCGAGACGTCGCTCGCGGACGGCACCGAGGAGGTGAGCGACGCCGTGTCGGTGAGTGTGACGTCAAGCCCCGACCGCGACGAGACCTACCTCCAGGTTGGTACGCGTCGGTGGCGACTACGCGGGGCTCGCTCGCGCGGCAACGCCGAAGGTGACCGGCTCAGCGTGGCGCTCTCGGTGCACGATGAAGCAAGTGGCCGATTCCATCTCGACACCCTCGACCTCTACGGCGCGCGGCAGCGTTCGAACTTCCTCGAGGCGGCCGCGAGCGAACTTCACGTAGAGCGTGACGAGCTCGTCACCGAGATGGGGCACGTGCTCCACGAAGCGGAAAGGGCGCGCGACGAACCGCGAGGCGACGACGCGCCGCTCTACGAGATGAGTGTGGACGAACGCGACGAGGCGCTGGCGTGGCTGACGAGGCCGGGGCTACTGGAGCGTCTCGCCGACGACCTCACGCGTCTCGGGGTCGTGGGGGAGCGCACCAATCTGATGGTCTGCTACCTCGCCGCGCTGTCGCGCAAGTGCGAACGTCCCTTTGGGGTGCTCGTGCAGTCCTCCTCCGCCGGCGGCAAATCGACGCTCGTCGAAGCGGTCACCGCCCTCGTGCCGCCCGAAGACCTGGTCTCGTTGTCGTCGATCACCTCCCAGGCGCTCTACTACTTGGGCGCAACGGGACTGCGCCACAAGGTGCTCTTCGTGGCCGAAGAACGCGGTTCAAGCCGGGCCGCCTACGCGCTCAAACTGCTGGTGAGCGAAGGTCGCCTCTCGATCGCCTCGACCGGCAGCGACGCCGGGGGACTGCCCCGCACGAAGAACTACGAGACCGCCGGTCCGCTGTCGTTAATGATGACCACCACCTCGACCACGCTCGATCCCGAGTTGGAGAACCGCCTCGTGGTGCTCGGCGTTGACGAGGAACCTTCCCAGACGAGCGCCATTATCACTGCGCAGCGATCCGCGGCGTCGCTCGCGGGACTTCACTCGTCGAGTGAGCGCGCCGCCATTCGTCGTCGCCACCACAACTTCCAACGACTGCTCGAACCCGTGGTGGTCGTCGTCCCCGACGGTCCGGTCTCGTTTCCGAGTTCGTCGGCGCGTCACCGCCGCGACCACGTGAAGTTCCTCTCAATGATCACGGCCGTGGCGACGCTCCACCAGCACCAGCGAGAGCGCCGGACGGTGCTCGTTGACGGTGTCGCTGTTTCCTACCTGGAAGCAACTCCCGAGGACGTCGCCTTCGCCAGCGAACTCTGTGGGCGAATCCTCACGCGTTACCACGAAGGTCTGGCCCCCCAGGCGCGCCGTCTACTCACTGAGGTGCGGACCTTCGTTGCCGAACTTGCACTTTTGTTCGAAGGGAACATCTACGAGGTGGAGTTCACGAGACGTCAGTTGCGCGAACGACTGGGCTGGTCGACTAACCAAGTCCGCGACGCCACCGATCGCCTGGTTGAATTGGAGTACCTCGTCGTCAGTGGAGGCGGGCGAGGTCGCTGTCGCAGCTACCGCCTGGTCGCCGACCTCGCCACGACGCTTCCCACTCCCGCTGAGCAAGTTGGAGACGTGAGCGAAGTTGGTGATCGGATTTCACCAACTTTTAGGCGCTCCACACCAGGTAAAACGAACGAGTTGGTGGGGTTGGTCCCCAATTCGAACATCCAAGGCGTGACTGATTCATGCGCGGAGCTGTCGTACACCGAGACGTCGGATCGTACACCGATGTTGATGAGGGAACTATGAAGACCGCTGACGCTGCGACGGACTATCTCACCTGGTGCGCGGTCCACGGTTACTCCGAAGGTACGCTTCGTGCCCGGCGTTACTACCTCGCCTCGTTCCTCTCTTTTCTCGACGAACGTGAGCTGTTCGATGTAGAGAGCGTGACGCCGAGCGCGCTCGACTCCTACCAGCGCCACCTCTACCATCAGAAGAAGACCAACGGTCTGCCGCTGTCGTTTCGCACCCAGGCCCAACGGCTCATTCCCGTCAAGGGCCTCTTCGCCTGGTTGACGCGTACCGGAGTACTCCCCTACGACCCCTCGATCTCACTCGTACTGCCCAAAGTTGAGCATCGGGTCCCCGAAGCGGTACTCAGCATCGATGAAGTCGAAGCGATCCTCGCCGGACCCGACACGACGACGCCACTGGGTCTTCGCGACCGGGCGATACTGGAGGTCTTCTACTCGACGGCGATCCGCCGTGCGGAGTTGCTGCACCTGCGAGTTGCCGACGTCGACCACGCGCGCCGCACGGTGTTCGTGCGTCAGGGTAAGGGCGCGCGGGATCGCTTCGTGCCAATCGGCGAGCGGGCGTGCTATTGGGTGCAGCGCTACCTTGACGAGGTGCGGCCCGAACTCGAACGCGGCCGGGCGCATCCCGCACTCTTTCTCAGTGTCACCGGTGGGGCCATTGCTCCTGACGTGATGTCGCGATCGGTGAGCGCCTACATCCAGGGGGCGGTGCCCACGAAAAAGGGGAGCTGTCACCTCTTTCGCCACACGGCGGCAACGCTGATGCTCGACGCGGGAGCCGACGTGCGCTTCATCGCCGAGCTGCTCGGACACCAGAAGTTGGAGACGACCATGACCTACACGCGGGTGTCGATGGTGAAACTCCAAGAGGTGCACGCACGTTGTCACCCGGCCGAGCAGCCTCGCGGGGTTCGTACCTCTCGCTAGTGATCTGACCGGTGATGGGCTGTTCGCAAGTACAGAGGTGGCGCACGATTATTCACACACGAGAGTGAATTTTGTCGACATCATTCGACGAGAAAATTGATGGGAGTGACGTCTCGTTCGCGTATACTGTTGGTCGTTAGCCCCGGTGGACCGCTGGTTTTTACCATGTCGCCGGGGCTTAAGAAATCTCGACGGTGGTGGCCATGTCGGATCAATGGATTGATGCGTGGCTCGGAACTCCTCGATTTAGCCGGTATGTTTCGTTCTGTGCGGGCGATCGAGCTCGTGCATTGGAACTATACGAATGGAACGTCGCGCTTGGCCAGGCGCTGATGCGCGACATAGCGCACTTCGAAATTGCTTTGAGAAACGTCTACGATCGCGCCTTCGATAGTCGATGGAACGGATCGGATCATTGGCTCCTCGATCCCGCTTCGCCCGTGGTAATGCCGATTTGGCGCATCCGGAAAGACAAATTCGGGCTAAAGCGAGGCTCAGACGTCAACTACCAAAATCGTCGATCCGTCGATTCGGCAATCAAGAAGTGCGGCGGAGCATCAGCCACCCCCGGAAGGGTCATGGCGGAACTGGGGTTTGGATTCTGGAGTCACTTGACCACGGCCTCGCACGAAAAGTCGATTTGGGTGCCCTACCTCCACCACGCGTATCCCACATCGACACGGCGCGCCGACATCGACAGGGTTATCGGCAACATCAACGTTGTGCGAAACCGAATCGCTCATCACGAGCCGGTATTCGACAGAATACGGACGCCGGATTTAGAACCAGCAAGTATTCACGCTGAGCTTGTTCGAGTTTTACGCATGATTGCGCCCGACGTTGCGGCTCACATCGAGCCGACTTCAACTGTCGCGGCCGTCATTGCCGCGAAACCGTGAGAGTCGACATTCTTGGACACCCAGCTGCTTGAACAGGTAAGCACATCCCGTCGCGGGCGAAACTGTAAAAACGTCGGGCCTTAAGAATTTTTCGATTTCCCAAATTCAGCGAGTCGTACTCGGATCTCCCTGGTCACCGGCGCAGAGTACGAGGTGTTCGCGACCACGTGCGGTGACTTCCGCAATCAACCGGTACTACGACCCGACGACCGATCAGTTCCTCTCGGTCGACCCGGACGTGG
>Ga0302189_10002427_pt1 | contig 14936 bp, 8 predicted proteins | sample II_Bog_E2_2_FD_194551 | JGI IMG/M metagenome (GOLD analysis project Ga0302189, IMG submission 194551) | Peat permafrost microbial communities from Stordalen Mire near Abisko, Sweden - II_Bog_E2_2 | ecosystem: Environmental > Terrestrial > Soil > Wetlands > Peat | place: Sweden: Abisko, Stordalen...
CGTTATGCGCGATAAAACTCGGAGTGATGCTGGTGATCTCCACCGCGTAGGTATTCGGATTCGTGATCGTGATATTGGTCACGTCAACCGTGCCTGCATCCGAGCCGACGACAAAGGGATCGACCGTAACCGTATAGGTCAGTGCGGTCGCCAACGCAGCCGGATTGGCAACAAATGCCATCGCCACCACGCCCGCCGCCGCTGCCGCCCTCAAAAGCCGAGAAATTCTCATTGTGATAGCCCTCATTGAGCAAGTTGAGGAGTTTCTTGCCTGACGCACACTCCCCCACCGAGCGGGAAACGCCTCGGCATGTCGGGGAAGAACTATCTGGATTATATGCAATTCAGCCCCCATTTGCATCGATGAAAACAAAGCACTTAGAAGGGCACCCGTTGGTTTGAGCGCAAGAAATTGCAGCTTTTGGGCAGTGGTTTACCTATTTGCCCCAGCTTCAATCGACGGCCGGGCCGCCCCAGCGGGAGCCTCACTGGAGAGACGCCGCATGAACCGCGGGGCAGAAATCCCAAAGCTCTGCCCGGATCGGATTCCTCTTACCGCGCCTTCTTCTTCGCAGCAGCCGCGGACTTGGGCCGGGATTCCGGCAGATGGCTGCTCGGAATCGGGCCCAGGTCGGTTCCGGTCCGCCGGACGCGTGTGTCCTCCATCGTGTAAGTAATAGTCCGAGGAGTTGCCGGCCGCGTGATCCCAGTCTCCGGATCCGTCGTCAGATTCGGCCCGTTGGCGATCTGAAAGCTGAAAGTCACCGCGCTGCCATTCGACGCGGGCGTCACCCGCACCGGCAAGTAGCCCTGAATGGGATGCAGCCGGAAGGCCGTCTCATAGCGATGGTGCTTCAGGCTCCAGGTAAAAACGCGCACCTGGTCGAAGTCGAAGGGCAGCCCCGAGCCGGGCGGCGCGAGCACCGTCACATACTGCGGAACTTCATGCTCTGGCGTCGCGGCCTCGGGGTCCGGCACCTTGTTCAGCACATAGGCGCCCACGTACCGCTGCCCCTCGGCATAGGTGCCAATCTCGTCGGGCACATCCACATCCAGGCGCCCGGCCAGAATCCATCCGGCGCGGCCCTGGGCGTCGCGAACCAGCCACCAGTCCTCCAGCACCGCCGGCGCCACCGCTGCCAACTGCGTTGCCGCCGCCATAACCGGCTTCGAGCCCGGCTTCTGAGTTGTGGGAACCTTTGCCGCGGAGCCGGCCTTCGGCACTGCTGCCTTGGCTGCCGCTCCCGCACTCTGCGCCGCGGTCCGGGGGACCGTGGCGCGCGCCAGTAGCTGGACCTTCGCATTGGCCGCCAACAGATAGAACCGCACTACCTCTCGGCCCGGCGACAGGTGCAGGTAGTTGTCGTCGCGCAAAACGCCGGTCGCCACCACCGGGTCTTGACGGTGCTCCTGGCCGAGTTGTTCAAAGGCCTGGAAGGTCTTCGCGTCGATCACCGCCCGCTCTTCAATCCAGCCGGTCTCGTTCTTCTGGGTCTTCACCTTGAGGAAGCGCCGGCCGTGCTCGAGCACCTCCAGCGCCTGGCCGTTGGTCACTTCGGCCACGCGGTTTGAGACGGCGGCCACCCGGTCATGCAAGTACATCTGCCGCGCTGAGACGTACACGGTCTCGTGATGCTCCTCGCGGAAGCGGTTGCATCCAGTGGAAGATGCGAGAAAACTCGCGAGAACCAGCGCAAGAGCGGGGGCCTTCAAGCGCCGCGACGAAGAGACGAATGGGATGGAGGGTTGCGTGAACACAGCCAGTCGGCGGTCACCTTGAGAATAGCACTTTGCGAGGGCATGAAACAGGAACTCAGGCGCCGGAGACAAGCGCCGCCCGCGCCGTTTGAATCAAATCCGGCAACACCTTGCCAAACTCGCTTTTCCCCGGCTCGCCAAAGGCAAAATACAGCCGGCGATAATGCTCGTACAGCCCTTCATACACGCGCTGCGCCGCCGGCTCGGGCGAGTAGACCGTGTGGGCCGGGCAGATCCGCTCCTGCGCCTCGCCGATCGTCTTGAACGTCCCCGCGGCCAGGAATGCAAAGATCGCCGAGCCGATCCCCGTCACCTTGCTCGCCGGCGCCAGCACCGGCCTGCCCAGAACATTCGCGTAGACCTGGTTGAGCGCCGGATTGCTCTGCGGAATCCCGCCGCCATTGATCACTCTCAGCGTCGGCGCGCCGTATTCGCTCATCCGGTCGAGAATCACGCGCGTATGGAAGGCCGTTCCCTCGATGGCTGCGAAAAGCTCATCCTGCGCGGTCGTTTGCAGGTTCCAGCCCAGCGTGATGCCGCCCAGATTCGGATTCACCAGCACGGTGCGGTCGCCGTTGTCCCAGGTCAGGCGCAAGAGGCCGGTCTGCCCGGCGCGATAGCTTTCCAGCCCCTTGCTCAGTTCGGCGACAGTCGTGTTGGCCCGCCGCGCAATGGCGCTGAAGATGTCTCCCGTGGCTGAGAGCCCGGCCTCGACCCCGGTGTAATCCGGATGCACGCTGCCCTGAACCACGCCGCAGACGCCGGGAATCAGCTCCGCCTTTTTCACGTAGGCAATGATGCACGTCGAGGTGCCCACCACGTTCACCACATCGCCCTCTTTGGCGCCGGCCCCGATCGCGTCCCAGTGCGCGTCGAAGGCGCCTACGGGAATCGGAATGCCCGCGCGCAGGCCGAGTCTCTCGGCCCACTCCGGCGCCAGCCTTCCTTCAATCTGGTCTGAGGTCGCGCACTCTCCGTCCAGCTTGGCGCGCGCGCCGGCCAGCAGCGGATCTACCTTGATGAGGAATTCCTCCGGAGGCAGCCCGCCCAGAGCTCTGTTCCACAGCCATTTGTGGCCCATCGCGCAGGCGCTGCGCTTCACCCGCGCCGGGTCTTTGATCCCGCACAACGTGGCGGCAACCATGTCGCAGTTTTCAAAGGCGCTGGCAAAGTCCCCGCGCTTTTCCTTGTTGTGCCGAAGCCAATGCAGCAGTTTCGCCCACCCCCACTCGGAGGAGTAGACGCCCCCGCACCACTGGATCGCCTCCAGATTTTCGCGCCGCGCCGTCTCGGTGATCTCGGAGGCCTCCTGTTTTGCGCGGTGATCGCACCACAGGTAGTAGTCGTCCAGCGGAGTCATGTCGGCGGCCACTGGAATCACGCTCGAGCCGGTTGTGTCGAGCGCGATCGCCTCCACTTCTTCGCCGCCGATCCCCGCCTCCTTCACCGCTTGCCTGGTGGCGGCGGCCAAAGCCGCCATCTGGTCGCCATGCGACTGTGTCGCATACTCCGGATCTTCGCGCTTGCGGTGCAAGGAATACTCGGCGATGGCCGAACCGATCAGACCGCGCTCGCTGTCGACCAACGAGACGCGCACGCTCAATGTGCCAAAGTCAACCCCCGCGACTATGCTCATCGTTTCGCTTCCGTCTCCGCCGCTGCATTGCCCTGCGGCTTAGCCTGCCCGTAGTAAGCAGCTCCACCGTGCTTGCGCAGAAAATGCCGGTCGCGCAAAACCGGCGGCAGCGGCCTGGATTCGGCGTTGATTGACAGAGTGTGGCAGGCCATCCGCGCCACGTATTCCAGAGTCACCGCGTTGTGGGCCGCCGCGGCCGCATTTGCTCCCCAGCAGAATGGGGCGTGCCCGGCCACCAGCACAGCCGGAATCGCCTCGGGATCAACCTCTCTGAATATCCGGCAGATCGCAAGCCCGGTCTCCCGCTCGTAGTCGCCCGCAATCTCCTCGGCGCTCAGCGGCTGGGTCACGGGAACCGGCCCTCGAAAATAATCCGCATGAGTCGTCCCGAAGCAGGGAATCTCCGTCTCCGCCTGCGCCCATGCGGTCGCATACTCGGAGTGCGTATGCGCCACTCCGCCAATCTTCTCGAAGTGCTTGTACAGCTCAAGATGCGTAGCCAGATCCGATGAGGGACGCAGCCCGCCGTCCACGATCTTTCCCTCAAGATCGGTAACGACGATCTTCTCAGGGGTCAGATCTTCGTAGGCGACGCCGCTGGGCTTGATGGCCACCAGTCCCTGGCTGCGGTCGATCCCGCTCACATTGCCGAAGGTATAGAGCACCAGCCCGCGGCGAACCAGCTCCAGATTCGCCTCCAGCACCTCTTCGCGCAACGCCTGCAAAAGCATCTTCGCGGGAACCTCCGGCCGGATCAAGTGATCCTCTACTTGAATACCATACGCCGGAGCCGGACCCGCGGGTCAGACTCCGGCGCGCGGGCCGCTCAAGCTACTTTGGCACGGCGACAATCGCAACCGGACTAGCGCCGACCGTACCGGTGATTGTGAAAGGATCCAATCCACCGGCGGTACTGGCGTCGAAGGTATAAGCATCCAGGGGTACTGAGCCTAGATTGTTCACCACAAATACGAAGTCGCCGCTCGAATCCAATGCCATGGCCAAGGGATCCTCCCCCGTAGCCGCTGAATTGGTTTGCAGCGTGAGAGATGGAGGAGTCGAAGTGTTCAACAAGAAGCCGGTGATGTTTCCATTGCCGGTTCCAACCGAATTGGCGACATAGACATACCCGTTGGAGTCGGCAAGGATGGCATGAGGCCCGGTTCCGCCGCTCGGGTACGGATAGGTTGAAGTGACTGTAGGCTCGGTTCCCAGATTGTCAGACGAAATGGGGATGATGCGCAACCCGCCTGAATCCGAGTTGGAGGAACCGTAGACGCCGGTTTCGCCGATATACAGGAAGCTGGTGTTTGGATCGAAGGCCACAGAGATTGCGGTGCCTATGGCCGTTCTGTGATCGTGCGAACTGCTCAACGGGTTCGTAGCGCCTGTGAAATCCGTACCGACGGCAAAACCAAATGTATCGGTCTCGTTGCCGACGGCGACCGAAACGAGTTTGTTGTCAGCGGAGATAGCCATTCCTCCATAGGTGACACTCCCGCCTGCAGCCAACAACCTGCCCGGAACGCTCGCGCCGCTGACAATCGTGGATTCGCCATTCGTGAGGCTGATCGGCCATGCGTAGAGTGTCGGCTGACCGGTGGTATCTGAAGCGTCCAGAAGCCAATGGCCGGTTGAGTCCACTTTAAGGGCGAAAGAGGAGGCGTCGGAAATTGTCCCATTCGTGTCGAGTGTCAACGCGCCGCCCGAGCCGACATCGTAAAGCAGGATGCCGTTGGCTGTGGCCACGTAGAGGAACTTGCCGGTTGGATCAATGGCCATGGCCTGGGTGCTGCCAGCATTGCTGGGCAAGGAAGTCGGACTGCCGCTCATCGCAGTCAGTGTGCCAGAGCTGATGGAAAAACCATAAACCGCGTTGCTTGACAGGATGTAGAAGCTGCCGCTTGACGTGGCCGCGGTGCTGCAAGTGCCTGTGCCCACTTCGACGCAAAAGCTGGTGGATTCCGCAACCGAGCCAGAAACGCCGGTCACGGAAAAGTCATACGCTCCAAGGGGTGTGGTGCTCGACGCGGTCGCGGTAAAGGTCGGGGTCTGCGCCGTCGCGCTGCTGAAGGTCAGTGAAGACGAAGAGAAGTTGCAGGTGGGGTATTCGGAAGAGGTGGCGCCCGTGGGTGCGCTGGTCACCGAGCAACTCAAGGTCACCGTGCCGGTAAAGGAGCTTCCCGGCGTCACGGTAATTGTCACGTCTGGAGAGGTGGCGCCTTGGGCCACCGTGACGTTACCGCTGTTGGTAAGGGCGAAACCGGTGGTGGTGCTGGTGTTCGGCGCCTGCCAGAAATCTCCGCAACCTGTCAGCAGACAGGCCAGAACCGGCGCTGCCGCCAGCAACACCCATCCCAACTTCCCAATCCTCATCGCCGCTCCTTCGCCAGCCGTCTTCCGGCTGCGCCTTGCTCCAGGACTCGCTTACAGGGTATCGCCTCGGCGCGCATCCTGTCTTGCCGCCTGCCTCTTCGCACACCCGCAGCCCAACATTGTGGTAGACGCAAGCCAACAGAGATTCGCTTGACCCCCACGCGCCGCGGCTCGTCCCGTTGCGTCCGTGGCTGATAGATTCGTAAGAGAAGCCGGGTGCCGGGTGCCCCGCCCTCGCCACGTTCTTGTTTTTGCGGCTAGGGTGGAAACCACAAACCCCAATCCGCGTTCCAAGGAAGACAGCTCATGTTCCACACCACTGAAGATCTCCGCATCCAATGGACAAAAGTTGTCCTCCCCCCGGTATTCCTTGAGGAAGAGCGCCCCATCAGCGAAGCCGCCTCGTCCACCATCTTCGACACCCGCAACGAAATCTCCGCCATCCTCGACGGACGCGACTCGCGCCTGCTCACCCTCGTCGGCCCCTGCTCCATTCACGACCCCAAAGCCGCGCGCGAGTATGCCTCCCTGCTCAGATCCGCCATCGAGGAGTTTTCCGCCGACCTGCGCATCGTCATGCGCGTCTACTTTGAGAAGCCCCGCACCACCATCGGCTGGAAGGGCCTCATCAACGACCCCTACCTCGATCAGTCCTACAAGATCAACGACGGCCTGCGCCTGGCCCGCCATCTGCTCCTCGATCTGGCCGAGATGGGCGTGCCCACCGGAACCGAATTCCTCGACATGATCTCGCCCCAGTACATCGCCGGCCTCGTCAGTTGGGGAGCCATCGGCGCGCGCACCACCGAGAGCCAGGTCCACCGCCAACTGGTCTCCGGCGTCTCCTGCCCGGTCGGCTTCAAGAACGGGACTTCGGGAAATGTGCAGATCGCCATCGACGCCATCCTCTCCGCCGCTCACTCGCACTCCTTTCTCGGCCTCACCAAAACCGGCCAGTCGGCAATCCTGGTCACCACGGGAAATCCCGATTGCCACATCATCCTGCGCGGCGGCCGCGGCACGGTGAACTACACAGCCGAGAGCGTCGCCGAGACCGCGGCGCAAATGGAGAAAGCCGGCCTTGCGCCGCGCATCATGATCGACTTCTCCCACGCCAACAGCGGCAAGGACTACCGCCGCCAGTCCGCAGTCTGCCACGATGTCGCCGCGCAGATCGCCGCGGGCGACAAGCGCATTCTGGGCGTGATGATCGAGAGCAATCTGGTAGCCGGCGCGCAGCAACTCATCCCCGGCCAGCCGCTAGTCTACGGCCAGAGCATCACGGACGCCTGCATAAATTGGAAGGAAACCCATGCCCTGCTCAAAGAACTAGCCGCAGCCATCCGGACCCGCCGCGGTGCCAGCCCACGGTGGAGCAGTTGAACAGCTGAGGCACGGGCGGCAAGCACGTCTGCGGGAACCCGCTATGATGGTCTCCAGCGCGGAATGCGGCTGTGCAAACGAAGACAATGTCCCCCACCATCTTCATCTCGGCAGGCGAGGCCAGCGGCGAGCAATATGGCGCCCTGCTGATCGACGCGCTTCAAAGGCAACTCGCCGCAGCCGGCCGGACAGCCACCTTCTTCGGCATGGGCGGCCCGCGCATGGCTGCCGCTGGCCTCGAGTGCGTCGTCCGCGCCGAAGACATGGCCGTCATGGGCCTCACCGAGGTCGTCCTCCATCTGCCCCGCATCTACCGCGAGTTCAAAAAACTCAAGCAGGCCATCCGGCAATGGCCACCCAGCGTCGCCGTGCTCATCGACTTCCCCGAAATCCACTTCCGCCTGGCCAAAGAGTTCCACCGCCTCGGCGTTCCCGTCGTCTACTTCGTCAGCCCGCAGTTGTGGGCCTGGAAGAAGCACCGCATCAAGCTCGTCCAAAAGTACATCGACAGGATGCTGGTGATCTTTCCCTTCGAGGAGCCGTTCTATCGCGAGCAGGGCGTCCAGGCCGAGTTCGTCGGCCATCCGCTGGCCGAGTTGCCCGCGCAGTCAATCAGCCGCGAGCGCTTTGCCGCCGAAAGCGGCCTGGACCCCGCGAAGACCTGGATTGGCCTGCTGCCCGGAAGCCGCCCCAGGGAGATTCGCGACCACCTGCCGACGATCTTGCAAGCGGCGCAGGAGCTTTCCCACGGCTTGGAATTCCTCATCCCCCTCGCTCCGACGCTCAACGCCGCGCAGCGGCAAGAAGTGCAACGGCTCGCGCAAGACCGCGGCGAAGGCCTGCATCTCCGCTTCGTTGATGATGCCCGAGCCGCCCTCTTCCACTCCCGCGCCTCGGTCGTCGCCAGCGGCACGGCCACAGTGGAGGCGGCGCTGGTCGGCAATCCCTTTGTCGTTGTCTACCGGGTCTCGGCGCCGACCTATGCCATCGCAAAACGGGTGGTCAAGGTTCCCCACGTGGCCATGGCCAACCTGATCGCCGGCAAGCGGATCGTCCCGGAGCTGATTCAAAGCGACTTTACGAGGGCAAATATCGTTCAAGAGATTGAGCGGCTGATCCCCGACGACGAGCCCCGCCAGTCCATGATGGAGGAGCTGGCGCGGACTCGGGGCTTGCTGCAAAAGCAGTCAGATGGAGGAGCGATCGACCGGGTAGCTGAGGTTACGCTCGAAATGATGCCGTCGGCCAGTTGAGATGCGTGTCCGCTCACGTCGCGGCCCCTCTACTTCACAAGGACCACGATAGTGCAGCTTGCCGTCATGGAGCCTGAGGTTCCGGTCACTGTGACGAAATAAGTCCCGGGTTGCAGCGGCAGCAATGGCGGCGGATTTGTGACTGCGCTGCTGCCTCCTCCGCCGCCGCAGGCGCAGACTCCTCCCGCTAAAGCCGCCAGAAGCACGAAGATCCCCACCGCCGCGCGCCAGCCGCGACGCCGCGCCGGCCGGAGAAAGATGAGCAGGCAGGCCAGTGCGGCACTCCCGGCCGGGAGCCAGGGACGCGCAGGGCGCGCTGGAGAAGCCTGGGCGGACGACGGGGCAGGAAGGTTGATGATGGCCAGGGTTACCTCTCCAGTGCCGTTGGCGGTCAGGGCAATCGAGCTATTCGAGCCAAACACGACGCCAGGTACGACGCCATTACCTTGCGAGCTGCTCGATGCCTGGCCAACGGCGCCGAGCGCCACGGTACCGGCGAAGCCGCCATAGCTGGTCACCGTGATGGTGTTTGAGGGGCCGTTGTAGAAATTCATAATGATGCCCGGCGAGGCGGCAATGCTGAAGCCCGCGCCATCGACCGCCACGGACAGCACAGCGTTCCCGGTCAATGCGCCGGAGGTTCCCGTAACGATGATCGTATAGATTCCGCGGCTCACCGAGTTTCCCACCGTGAGCGTGAGTGCGCTGCTTCCCGTGGTGGCGCTTTTGCTGAACGATGCCGTGACGCCACTGGGCAAGCCGGATACAGAGAGGCTGACGCCGCCGGTAAAACCACCCAACTGTTGAATCGCGATGGTAGTTGCAGCGGTAGCCCCCGGAGCGACGGTCAGGCTGGCCGGAGAAGCCGAGAGCAGGAAGCCCGCCGAAGCCGCGGGCTGCAATGCCGCCAGATCGTCGATGAGACTCTGCCCATTCGGGCTTCCCCATCCCGTCACCAGATCATAGCCGGGAACGGCATTGTAAAAGGAGGTGAGTGCTCCATAGTTGTCGCTATTCCCGCTGACGATGTCATGAAAATCATCGTTGTAGTTGGAACCCAGCCCGACCTGATAGAGAGCGGGGTTCACAAATCCAACGACCGATCCGCTCACTGCCACGGCCTGCTGATTGATTAGCGCCATGAAGCCCGCCCAGCGCGGCGCGGAAAAGCTGGTTCCCCCGGTGACATTGCCTTCTCCGAAGGAAACGCCGTATGTGTTAGAGGCTTCGGCGGCAACGTCCGGACCATTGCGCTGGGTTGCCGATGCTCCATTCGAGGAATTCGCCACGCCAATCTGCCAGCTTGGAATTGGATCGTCCATTGCGGCGGTTCCGCCGCCGCTCCCCGACCATGAAATCTCCGAACTCCAGCTTCCGCCCGCGCCGTTGGTATAAAGCTGGGTTCCGCCCACCGACGTGATCCAGGGATTCAAACCCCAAAAGGCCCCGCCGCCACCGAGCGGATAAGCTCCCGCATCCCCGGAAGAAATGAAGATATTCTGCCCCTGCGCGGCAAACTCCTGAAAGACGGAGGCGTCTGCCGAACTCGTCGTGTCTTCATAGGAGCAATTGATCTGTTTGGCCAGATTCTCTGAAGCAATGGCGTTGAAAACATCCGCTTTCAGATTCCCAATGTATTGCCGAACCTGGCTGATCCCGGACGCCATGCCGATCATCTCCGCCATGTCGTTCGCATTATCCTGATCGGCACATTCCTTGAGTGTGCATTCACTGCCGGTGGTAGTGACGGGCATGCCGTCCAGCAGCACGTTGAGGATGGGGATCGTGTAGGTGGCTCCCCCGGTGGCGGGCGTGTAGGTCAGCAGGTAATCGTCTCCGAATGGGGTTGCGCTTGCCGCCCCGTTGAAGGTTCCCACCGTGTCCGCAATCTCGTAGCCATCCATCTGGAAAACCGCGAAGACCTGCCCGCTGCCTGTCAGCGGCCCGTTGCCGTAGTAAGCCGCGCGCAGATCGCTGGGAAGATAGTTGTTGTTGGGGCCGGAGCCGGAGGGAGTTGGGCCTGTCTGCGCCTCCGGATGATTTCTCGTCATGCGGCGCGGAATGAAGAAGTTGTCTAATCCGGCAATCTCCGCCAGCGGAATATCCAGATCGAGCGCGGGAGCGCGATCGGGCGAATAAAAGTTCCGTCCCTCTGTTGGATGCCGGTAGAGATTCATTCGCGCATGGAGAACCTCTTCCATCTGCGCCACCGAGGCGCTGACTGAAACCAGCCTGCGATTCGCGGGCCGACCGGTCACGGTCAACCCATGCGCCTGGGCAAAATCGACCGCCGCCTGGAAATCCTCCGCCGTGGGGCCGAAGCGCTGGGTAAACTCTTCCACGCTGAGAAAATGGTGGTAATCGGGGCTGGCCGGATCATAAAGCCGGTTCAATAAATCAGAGAGTTCGGCTTGATTGCGCAGAGGCAGCACGAAGGATAGATTCATGCGCCGTTCGGCTGGCAGCGAACCAACCAGAACCGCCCGGCCGCTGGAAACCTCGGGGCGAAGCAGATGCGGAAACGTTTGCAACCCAGCCTGTGCCTGGGCCGCGGCGGCTAACCAGCAAAGAACTGACGCAACGAAGAACAGCCGGAGAATCCCAACTCTCATCAACCAACCCCCTGCACGGAAACTGAATGTTATCGTCAATCTATCACGCGCCTGGGAGATCATGGCTTGGCGGCACGCAAATCGCTGAGCTAATGCACTTTAGGTTTGCCGCTAGGGATTCGGACCGATCGCGCGACAGGAGGATCACGGGCGTTATCCGGCTTTTTTCCCCTCAGCCGTTGCCCGCTTCTAATCGATTGCGTCTATCCTAACGTAGGCAGACGCCGGAGAATTGTCCGAATCCGCAAAAGATCTGATGTGATAACCGACCCCGAGGTCCCGGACCGCAGAACGATGAAGATTGCCATGCAAAAACAAAAGCAGCAGTTGCGCACTGCATTCCCCGCTCTCCGGGGAGCGCTGGCCATCCTGACGGCGGCGCTTCTCGTCGCAGCGCCACTTTGGGCCCAGCGCGCGGAGCGCCCCGCGCTGGCCATCTCCGGCTACGTCATCGACGCCGAGATTGACACGGCCACGCACCATTTGACGGCCAAGGCAACGGTGACCTTTACCGCGCCGGAGAACGCGGAGCAAGTCACCTTCGGCTTTCACCCGGCGCTCAAAGTAACCAGAATCTCAGACCTGACCGGCCAGATCCTCACCGGAGAGCGCCTGGCGGACGGCGGCATTCGCGTGACGCCGGCAACGCCGATCGTGCGGGGAGTGGAGGAGCACTGGACCTTCGAGTACGAGGGAGTGATCACAGGCAACGAGGACGGCCCGGTGGAGGGCCTGAAGCTGGCCGCCATCCAGGAGCCAATTACTTATCTGCTCTACCCGGCGCGCTGGTTTCCAATGTCAGGCTATATGACTGACCGGTTCACCGCCGAGATGCACATTCGCGTGCCGCAAGGAATGCGGGTTCTCGCCAGCGGCGCGCAAGGCCAGTCCAAGCCTGTTACGCTGGCCAACGGCAAAGACGGCGACCAGTATGACTTCAACTGGGACAAGCCCGGCTTTCCCGGCACCCTGATTGCCGGCCGTTACGCGAGCCCGGTTTCAGCCGGCAATGTCAAGGTCTATCTCACCATCAGCCACCAGCAGTCAGCCAACAATCTGGCGGAGACAGCGGCCAAGGAATTCGATTTCTTCACGGACAGCTTTGGCGCGCCCGAGTCCAGCCGTCTGAATGTCGTCGAGCTGCCCGACGACACACTGCCCGCCGCCTGGGCGCCGGAGCTGGCAGCCATCATGGGCCGCACCGTCGGCGACAAGAGCGGCGTCCGCCTGCTCGCCAACACCATCGCCCACCAGTGGTGGGGCTCCGAAGTCAGCCCGCGCACCCTCAACGACGCCTGGATCACCAACGGCATGTCCCGCTACGGCGAGCTGATGTATGTCGAGGATGAGAGCAGCAAAAGCGCCCTGAAAGCCGCGCTTCAGGATGTATCAGCCGGAGCTCTGGCCTACGACACCATTCCCCTGTCGAGCGTCAGCCGCATGAGCCCCTTCTCGCCCGAATTCCAATCGATGACCCTGGAAAAGGGCGCCATGATCTTCCACATGCTGCGCGGCGAGATCGGCGACAAGGCCTTCCTGGCCACGCTTAAAGGGGCGCTCAGCCAGTACACCGACAAGCCGATCCGCGCGGCGGACTTCGAAAAGGTGGCCGACGAGCAGAGCCAGCAGGAGTTGACTCCCTTCTTCGCGCAATGGGTTGACGGCACCGGCGCGCCGCAGTTCAACAACAAGTACGCCGTCTACCGGCTGGGAAACAACAAGGGCTTCCGGACCATCGGCGAGATCGGCCAGGATCTTGACCTCTTCCGCATGCCGGTGGAGCTGCGCATCGAGACCGACGGCAAGACCGAAACCAAGAGAATCGAGATCGTGGGCACGGATACGCAATTCGTCGTGGACACCTTCGGCCGCCCCCGCCGCATCAGCATCGATCCGCAGAACTGGGTGCTCAAATCAACTCCCGACCTGCAGGTGCGCATCGCCATCCTCAAGGGCCAGCAACTGGTGGCGCAGGGCGACCTGCCCGGCGCGCTGGCCGAGTACCAGGCAGCTCTCAAGGCCAATTCGCAGAGTTCGCTGGCCAATTACCGCATCGGCGAAGTGCTCTTTGCCCAGCGCAACTACCAGGCCAGCGTCAACGCCTATCGTGACTCGCTGCGCGGCGACGGCGAACCCCGCTGGACCGAGGTTTGGAGCCACATCGCCATCGGCAAGATCTTCGATATCACCGGCCAGCGCGACCGGGCCGTGAATGAATACCGCCTGGCCGTGCAGACCAACGACAACACCCAGGGCGCGGTCAACGAGGCTCGCCAATGGCTCCAGAAGCCATACAAGGCGCCCGACATCCAGTAATGCTCGCCGCGGGAGAGCCCCGGAGAAATCCGGGGCTATGGCAAGATTATTTGAATTATTGAGTCTATCGGGAATCTTATTAACTCCAATAATTCTGATAATTTTGCGCATGGTTTCAGACCGCCTCCGGCGCCGCCCTCCACTGTCCCGTTTCGCAACACCTGCGCTCCTGCCATAAATACCTCAGTAACGTGACCGTCCTTGCCCGAAACTACTGCTCGCCGCCTCTCAGCCGATGATTCGAGCATGATTCCGCCTCGTTTCCTGCTCCGTTCCCCCTTGTTCATTGCATTGAGTTTCGCCACCGCAGCCGTCTGGGCCGCGCCGGGCAATCCCGCCTTGCAGGCCGCTCCGCGGGTTCAGGGCTCTGTCGATGACGGCCCGCGCGTCGTCCTTTACGGTAACGTGAACATGGTAATCCAGGCTGGCGTCGATCAGGGAGCCGTTGAAGACTCCATGCCCGCCGGGCGGATGCTGCTCCTGCTGGCCCGCTCCCCGGCGCAGGAGGCGGCTCTCAGGGATTTCATCCAGGCCGCGCACACCCCCGGCAATCCCTCCTTTCACCAATGGCTCACGCCGGCGGAGTTTGGCCGTCTCTACGGGCCGGCCGCCTCGGATGTGGCCGCCGTTGCCGCGTGGCTGGAGTCGCACGGCCTCACCATCAATCAGGTTCATGCCGGGCGGCTCGCTATCGAGTTTTCCGGAACCGCGGGCCAGGTGCGCGAGGCCTTTCAGACCCCGCTTCATCGCTATCTGGTCAACGGCGAGACGCGCCTGGCCAACACCACCGAACCCTCCGTTCCTGCCGCGCTGGCCCCGGTCATCGCCGGCCTGGCGCCGGCAAGCGGCTTCCATCCCCAGCCGCACCTCAAGGTACTCGGACAAGCTCAGTTCAATGCCAGAACCCACCAGGCCAAGCCGCAATGGACCTATCCGGCGGGCAGCGGAGTGCTCTTCGCGCTGGCCCCCGGAGATTTTGCCGCGCAGTATGACATCAATCCTGTCTACAATGCCGGAATCACCGGTACGGGCCAGTCGATCGCCATTATCGGAACATCGAATGTGGACCTGAGCCTCGTCCAGGCCTACCAGACACTCTTCGGGCTCAACGCCAACCTGCCCCAGGTGGTGGTGGACGGTGAGGACCCCGGCCAGAATGACGGGGCCCCCGAAGCCTATCTCGACCTCGAGATTGCAAGCTCGGTCGCGCCCGGCGCCACGCTGATGCTCTACACCTCGGCGGGCACAGCCCTCACCGAAGGCCTCGCCCTGGCCGCCTATCGCGCCGTGGAAGACAACCAGGCCGGAATCATCAGCGTCAGCTACGGCGAGTGCGAAATGGAGCTGGGCCAGGCTGGCAATGCCTTCTGGAGCGCGCTCTGGCAGCAGGCTGCCGCCCAGGGCCAGTCGGTCTTCGTTTCGGCGGGCGACGGCGGCTCGGCCGGCTGCGACAACTTCGACGCTCAACAGATCGCTTACGGCGGACTCCAGGTCAACGGCATTGCCTCCACTCCTTACAACGTCGCCGTCGGCGGCACCGACTTTTACTACAGCCAATACGCCGGCTCGCCCTCGGCCATCAACACGCAGTTGGCCGCGTAC
>Ga0302189_10002430_pt1 | contig 14922 bp, 19 predicted proteins | sample II_Bog_E2_2_FD_194551 | JGI IMG/M metagenome (GOLD analysis project Ga0302189, IMG submission 194551) | Peat permafrost microbial communities from Stordalen Mire near Abisko, Sweden - II_Bog_E2_2 | ecosystem: Environmental > Terrestrial > Soil > Wetlands > Peat | place: Sweden: Abisko...
TTGTGATTGTCAGCGGGCAGGTTTGGGGTACGGCCATGTTCGCAGGAGTGAACACGGAAGCAGTCTGCGACATGGGACAACCGATCTGCGTGGGGACGTTCTGACAAGCCCACGCAATCGTTCCAGAGAAGCCATTCAACGAGACTACCTGCATGGCGCCGTTCCATGTAGTGCCCTGCGCCATCGTCACGGTGGGGAGGGTAAAGTCAAAGTCTTCCGCTGGGCCGGCCTGCAGTGACGCGGACAGGGGTAGGTAATTGACATCGCCAGGGTAGGATACGGAGACTGTATAGCCTTCTGGCGCGGGTGTCGCGGTCCACGTAGAGAGTCCACCGACGATGGGCGCGGTGCCAGTGAGAACTGGCTCACTGCCAAGGGAAGTGAGTGTGTAGGTAAGCGTCCCTGTGGGCGCTGCAACGGCGATGCCAGTGACTTGCGCGTCGAATTGAACAGAAGAACCGGCAGCTCGGGGGGCATTGGCTGGAACGGTTGCGACCGTCACATCCGGTGCGATCCTCACCACGACCTGCGTCAGAGGTGCTTGAGACCATCCCGGGGTACAGGCAAGTGCCGCGATCGCCAGCAGTAATCTCGTTGTAGCTTTCATAGTCATGGGAAGAGGCCTCAGCATAACAAAGGAAAATGTGTGGGGGCCTGCCGATTGTTATCGGCAGGCCCTCGCTGTTATTTAGTGCGTGTAGTTTGAATCGCCGCTGTAGGTGAACAGTAGGGAATGAGATCCGCCCGTCAGCGTCGCAGTTGTGAGGACACCGCTACCGCTCGCGTTGAGGGTAATCGTTCCCAGTGTTGTTGCCCCATCCGTAACTGCCACGGTACCAGTCGGGGTAGCCCCGGCGCCTGTGACTGTTGCGGTGAAGACAACGCTCTGACCGAAGGTGGACGGGTTGATCGAACTGGTGACCGTCACGATTGCAGCTACGGCATTTACGGTTTGAGTGATTGAAGATGAGGTCACAGCATTGAAGTTGCTGTCCCCACCATACTGGACGGTGATCGGGTGATTGCCCACAACAAGCGACGAGATGGACATCGTGGCCTTGCCGGTGGCATCGAGTGTGCCCGTGCCAATCGTCGTTGCTCCGTCAAGGAACGTAATCGTTCCAGTCGGGATGGCGTTCGGGCCAGTCACGGTTGCGGTGAAGGTAACAGATACACCATAGTTGCTTGGGGACAAGGAACTCGCCACAACAGCGGTCGCCGAGCCCTGGCCTACGGTGAGCGGGCTGTTCAGTGCGCCCGTGTTACCCAGGTAGTTGGTGTCACCAGAGTAGACACCGGTGACGGGATGATTACCGCCAAGCAGTGTCGCCGTGGTGTATGTTGCAATGCCACCCTGACCAGCCGCCGATGCGCCAGTCGTCATAACGTAGACGCCTGCCGTAACCGCTTGCTCGAGCTGTGCTCCGTAGATCGAAGCGGTTCCGGCTGCCTCATTGACCGCCTGAATCGAAACGATTGCGTTGGAGCCTGCACCAGCAGCCATTGTGAACGGCACAACGAAGCGCTGCCACATGGCTGAGGTGGTTTCGGTTGCTGTCTGTGCATTCGCGCCGGCGCCATCCTCAAGGTTGACCGTGAGCACTGTGGACGAGCTGGAGAGAGCCCAGAACGACACAGCCATTTGCTGACTAGCGAAGGTGCCGGTTGCCGTCAACTTGAGACCTGAGTGGTTGCCACCAGTTGTATCGGGGTAGGTGAGGGTCGTCGCTGAATTAGCTCCGTCTGGACCAAGAACCGCTGCTGTGACCGTGGGTGCTGCAACGCCTGCGCTGTCGCTCGTCCACTGAGTAAAGTCAGACGAGTACGGCAAGAGGTTGGTGGCCGTAGCGGATGAAACCGTGCCAGTGCCGAGCGTGGTTGCGCCGTCCATGAAAGTTACGGTTCCGGTTGGGAGAAGCGCGCCAGTGTTTACGAGAGTCGTGAAGGTGACACTCGATCCAACCGTTACGCCGGTGGGAGGAGTTGCAAAGACCGCCTCAACCGTTGGGGCCTTGTTTACAAGCTGAGAAATGCCCGTACTTGTTGCGCCGTTAAAGTTTGAATCACCGCTGTAAACGGCGGTAATGGGATGCGTGCCAGCAACGAGGGTTGGAATAGACAAGCTCGCTGTACCCGCAACCAGGGGAGATGTTCCCAAGCTTGTGGTCGAATCCATGAATGTAATGGTTCCGGTACTTCCAGCCGGCGCCGTTGAGGTAAAGGTCACGCTGTTCTGATAAATGCTCGGGTTCAGGCTCGAAGCAACCGTGATCGGTGCAAATCCACCAACGCCAGGTGTGGCCTTATTGACCACCTGACTGATCGGCGCCGATGTTGCCCCGGTAAAGTCCCCGTCGCCACTGTAAACCGCTGTGATTGAGTGGGTTCCCGCGGTGAGAACAGAGAAAGGCATTGATGCGCCGGCTGATGCAACTGGAACCGGGCTGCCGATGGGTGTGGCCCCGTCCATCCACTGAACAGTGCCGGTTGCGTTATCAGCTAGAGCAGCAGTCAATGACGCCGAAAACGTTATAGATGTTCCAAAAACGGAAGGATTCAGGGAAGAGGTTGCCGTGACCGTTGGGGTGGATTTATTGACGATCTGTATGAGTGTTGCCGTGGATTGGGCAATTGCTGCAGCAACTGCCACAGCTCCGATCCAGAGTAACGGAGCCGAGTAACGCGTCTTTCGAAGGAACCAATTCAAAGTTTTCACCTTTTCTCTATACCTAGTCCCTCGACGGCTACATCAGCCAGAAACTCGAAACAGGAATCGTCTCGATTGCGAGAGCAGCGGCATTAGTCTTTGCTCACTATATACCACTACCACTGTTTATGCTACACCCTTTATTGTTGTCGACGTTAGATGCGTGCTACATCATGCACATTGAGCCAAACAGTTACTTTAGTTGGTATCAAACTTATCGCCCGTCGCGAAATCACAGAATTACTTTGTCGTTCTGCTGTACATTTACTGGGAAACGAAAACCATACAGACTTGTTACATTTGGCTACGCCGAGGAATAGAAAATGCCTGCTCTACTTGCGTCAGAGACATCGAATCAGGACTCAATTAAAGAAAAAGCGCGTAAAAAAAAGGCGCGACGACTGCGAGCAGCAAAAGCCGAGCTTGAAGCAACAAGGGCTGCGCGGCTAGAAGTGCTGAGACCCCATCTGGAATTGCTCGAAAGAATGAAGTCTCTGTTGCCGTCCGACAGCCCGGACCGGCTCGAGATAAATGTTCTCCGTTGCCTAGTCGACATAACGCCGGTCGATCGAATGCAGATGGCTGTTTTGCGCGCCAGATGGGAGATACGCCGGAAGCCGTTTGTTCTTGCCGAATTGAGAGCAAGCACGGCGGCTTAACATGCTAATATTGGTGGAGTGGACCGTGGGCAATAGTCTCTACGGCCCGGGATACGATGACATGCCCCCGCCAAAAACAAGCGAACAAGCGCTATATATCTACGTTAGCGAGAGCCTGCGGAAAGCACTCAATTCGCTTAAGGCTGATTCTCGCCTAAAGTCAGCGAACAAGGCTCCTCGCATGACGTATCGCAAGCTGATGCGTCGGATGATCGAAGAAGTCTCCGCTAGCGAAAAGCTTGAGACAGCGATTCGGTCATATTTCCTCGATCACAATTCACGTCCTGCAGATAGCAATCAGACAATCAAGATCAGAATCTGTCAGGACGAGGAGACGCTGGCGCTCGCATCCGCACTCGCATTTCGCATCCGCGGTACTGGCAACATATCTGAAGTATGCCGCCTAATCATTCGCTACTACGTAGATCATTCATTGGTTCACGGCCTAGTCTCTTCCCTCAAAGCGGAGTCCAACAAAATTGTGGTTGCCGCGGATCAGGCGAAAGCAATGGTCGTACCTTTCGTTGAATCCCCACGCATCGCATTGATGAGGAGAGGCTACGGAGATCAGCGTGAGAAAACCAATTACATCGCAACGAGTTTCAATCTTGATACTGAGACAGTAGATCTGCTCGCGGAGTTAGTTCTGAGAATGCAAGTGAAGTCTCTTGCACTCACGAGTCAACTGATCGAACAGTATTTAGCTGATGACATACGATTCAAAACTCTCAGAGACTCCGATGTTTTGTTGGAAGACCCGCCCAGTTCGAAGTCCATCGTTGTGAAGAGGTTCAACTTCACAAAGGAGACCAATGCATTGCTCGAAGATCTGTGCGTGAATGTTCTGGCCTCGTCGAACAAGAGTGCGATGATCCGCGCATTGATTAAAGTGGAAGCTGGACTCCAGGGCATACGCGGCAAGAGACGGACCAAGCGTATACATGCGCCAAAGCGCGCAGTTGGGGGCAAGTAGTATACCAGTACCACTACAGCGCGGTATAATCGCGTCAATGGACGTACGTTTAACAAAAAACCTAAAGCCTCAATATCCGTCTACCGTTCGATCTGCGAACGTTGCCCTGACGCCGTACATGCAAAGGCGAGGGCCACAGTCGCGTGCCAAGGATCCATTTTGCTGCGCGTATTGCGGGTCACGGGCATATCTTAAAGCTTTTGCGACGGTCTACGGCAATGGCTCGATGATGGCTCGCTCTAAGCGCGGCTTGATCCTCAAGACAGGGTGGTCGCAAACTTTCAGGCAAAGCATCGTGGCTGAGAAGTGTTCGCCACCAAAACCGCGGCGTGTGTTTTGGCGAATCTCCGTAGTGCTTCTAGGGGTTGGGACTCTCGCCGCGTCGACGATGTACCAACTCCGGTCTGAGATATCGGAAGTCGCCAGCGTCGTGTTTCTCTTCGGCATATTCATGGTCTTCGACGCCATCCGGTGGAACAAGTTGAAATTTCCGCTTTGCATGGCGCGATGGGAAAACTCCTATCTCTGCAGCCGCTGCTCAAAAGTCACCATCATCGAACCAGTCTCCGAACAATAAGCCAAGCACTTTCTCCTCGGAAAGGAACGCCGCTCCTGCTCACACATGGGGAGCGGCTTTGTTTTGGGGTTGTCTTCCGTTTGAAGGCGGTCACGCGGCGAACTGCCCTTGCCATGGGTGAATAGCTTTCGACGGCTCAAAAGTTTCGAGGCGTTGTTGCATGTCCTCGCTTCGGTAAACCGTATCTGAATCGATCACAGACCAGGAACCATAAAAAGTGCCTCCGTAAAAGATGAGGCCTTGTATAAGCTCTACGACGACGCTCCGATCGAACTTCAGGCTGTCACCGTAGGTTGTCTGCAAAAAGGGGAAGGGACCAAGGACAGGCCCTTTTGTTCCGAAGGTGCGCATCTGTTCATCAATGGATCTACGTCCGTTGAAAAGTTCAAGGTATACCAATGCCATTACCCGCCTGTCTGTGTTGTTGGAGCCAATGTTCGGTAGCCCGCGTCATTCCAGAACGTGCCAGTGGCCTCGTAAACGCGACGGTGGTATTCGCATACATACGAGAACGCTGGACCCTTGTGCGTCCCCCATCGGGCCTGCTCGCCGCACACATGGGAGATGTCGCACTTGATTCTTCGAACATCGAGGGACGCGATCGCACGCCACTCGGCATTCTCTTCCAGTGCGGGCAACACTGCAAACGCTTGCACCCGTTGTAGCTTACCCAGGACTTCCGTTGGTATCTCTGTCATTCTGGTCTCCAATTGATTTTGTCTACTTGATCTGGCCCCTTTCGATGGTCTGAATTGGCCCCACCCAGGGTTTGTGTTTGGTCATTCCGTTCTGGTGTTGGCGGAAGGAGCCCGTAGGGCGACTGGAGCCAGCACCAGAACGGAGCGCCGCTTTCGCCCCTCATCCAACGAGGCGATTCTGGGCAGTGATCTGTTTAGAAGGCGGCTTGTCTGTACTTCATACTGTGCCTCCTTTCCGCGCCAGGGTTCTGCGGAAGCGGTACGATTCGTCGCCGGTTTCGATGATGTGGGCCTGGTCGGTCAAGCGGTCCAGCATCGCCTTGCAGAGCCGTGCGTTTGGGATCTTGGTGGTCCACTCGGAGAAGGGTAAATTCGTGGTCACGATCACGGCCGCCTGCTCGGCGCGTCCGGCGATGATCTGGAAGAGCAACTCCGCGGCGGCGTCCGGCATGACGACGTATCCCAGCTCGTCGATGACGATCAGGTCGTAGCGCATCCAGCGATTGCGTGCGCGGGCCAACTGCATCTGGCTCTGGGCCTCGATCAGCTCGGTCACCATCTCGGCCGCCGTGGTGAAGCGCACCCGTTTGCGTTGTCGGCAGGCGGCCACCGCCAGTCCCGTGGCCAGATGCGTCTTGCCCGTCCCTGTCTCACCAAGAAAAATGACAGGTTCCTTGCGCGTCAGGTAACCGCCTTCGCTCAGGTTCCTCAGCATCACCGCGGAGATGTGCGGCGTACTCCGGAAGTCGAACTCCTCCAGCGTCTTGACCGCCGGGAAGTGGGCCTCCTTGATGCGCCGCGTCACTGCCTTGCGGTCCCGCTCCTCGATCTCCGCTTCCAGTAGTACTTCCAGATAACTCAGGTGCGACTGCTTTTTCTTGACAGCTTCTTCGGCCAGACGGGCGGCCTGCTCGCCCAGCGTGGGAAGGTACAGTTGCCTGGCATACTGCAGGATAGTGGCTTGTTGCATCGGCTGTGCGGCGCTCACTGGACCACCTCCGTTGCCATCCAGTTGGGCCGCAACTGCTCGTATGCTTCGAGGCTGGGCTGGGGCCGGTCATACCGGTTCAGCACACCGATGTCGGCAGGATGCGTGCCGGGCGTCTGCTCCCGGTGATCGACCCGCAGCAAGTACTGAACCGCGCCCAGGTTCGCGCAGCCCATCTCCAACGCCGCTTCCAGCGCCTGCCGTACCCGCGCCGCTCCATGCACGCGGCCCAGCAGGAGCACGTCGATCATGACCCGCGTCCCGGCCTGTCGGCCATCGCGCTCTCCGGCAGTTCGCCAGAACCGGTCGAAGCTGGCCGGCCAGCGCCCCTGCGCACGGCACTGCTCCAGGGCCGTCGAGCCCGGCAGGGCTCCCGGCTTCTTGAGCAGAACGTCCAGATAGTGGTCCAGCTCCAGCACCTTCTGGTGCCGCTCATAGCAGCGCTCATGGCTGGCCACGCGGCGGCCCTGATACCAGATCTCCACGGTTGCCGAGTAGACCTTGGCGTCGACCGCGGTCCCCACCGGCAAGGGCGCCGAGTAGAAGTTGGTCAGCACCTTCGCGCAGCCGCTGGCGTTGATATGGGGAAAGTGCAAAGCGGCCAGATCGAAGCCCTCGCTGGCCAGCGGCAGAAGATGTTCCCGCTCGGCGATCATCGCAGCTCCGATCGTCTGGCTGCGGCCTGCAATGACGCGGCCCTGCTCTTCGAGCAGTCCGTCCGCCAGCAACTGGTTCAGTCCGTCCAGATCATGCACCTTCGGAACGGGGGTCAGATAGTTGCGCCGGTACTGGCCGCCTTCGCCCTCCACGCCGCCCTTCTCGTGGCCCTCGCCCGGCGTGCAGAACTCTGATGCGAAGCCCCAGTGCGAGCGAAAGGTGATGAACCGCGTGGTCTCTTCCCGCTGATGGCCGCGCAGAATCTTCTTCACCGCACTTCTCAGGTTGTCATAGCGCAGGACACGAAAGACCCCGCCAAACCATGCAAACGCCAACTCGTGCGCCTCTAAAAACGCCTGCTGTGTGGCGTGCGGATAGGCCCAGTGAAACGCTCCGCCCGAGGCCATCGAGCGCATGCAGAAGATGTACGCCTTGCGGGACTCCCCGTCGAACTCTGCCCAGCCTTCATACCAATCCACCTGCGCCTCTCCACCGAACTCATAAGACTGCGGCACAAAGACCTCATGCCCAGCAAGGCCCATGGCGATCTTGCGCTGTCGGACATAGCTGCGCACCGTCGACTCTGCGACCTCGACCGCCGGCAACTCCCGCCGCAGGCGCATCCATATCCGGTGCGCGGTGTGACGCTGCTTGCGCGGCGCCTTGCGGTCAGCCTCCAGAATCTCGTCGATAAACGGGACCACCGCCGACAGCTTCGGACGCTCTCGTTCCGGCACTTTTCGGTCCATCGGAACTGCGCTCAGCAATGCCTGACGCACTTCCCGGCGGTGTACTCCCAGCTTCCGCGACACGCCGCGGACCGTTCCCGCCCCATGCTCATACTCCCGTCGGATCTGCTCGTATAGTTCCACTTTGCTCCTCCTGTTCGACATCCTGTCCATCCCTCCAGGCAATATCGCCTGCAACAAGAGGAACAGAATCGGCTACAGGTGGGGCCAATTCAGACCATCGAAAGGGGCCAATTCAGAGTAGCGAACTCAATCGTTTGGTGGCGCGCGCCATAGGGCACCGCACGCCCCTACGGGCTTGTCGGCGCGTTGGACGGCGGGTTATGCGGAAGTGCCACAGACGCCGCTAAGGTCATTTCTGATTGAATTGGAGGCACACGAAGGGATTTGGGCGGCTTCCCTTCGCGCATTGCCCTGAGAATCCCCAAGGATCACGATTCTAGAGCACGCTTCAATCTGCTCACCACAGGCCAGTAGTGCCTCTTGCCCTGCTTCTGCTTGCCGGTGGCGACCTCTACGATGTAGCTGACGTGATTCCGTCCGAAACCGCATCCGTTGAGACCAGGGCGTCCTTCGGTGGAGGGGCGAGTATCTGGCGGCACCACTTCAATGATTGTGCCCACCTTCGTCTTCGCCGATCCCTGAGCCTGGCTGCGCCATGTCACCACGTTGCCGATGCTGAATACTTCACTTGCCATCATCGCCTCCAAGGAACGCTATTTCAATCTGGCCGCTTGCAGAGAGGGTGGGCCGATCCTTTTCTTGCGTTGGTCCGCCAATTTAGGTGGCAAATAGTTCTCTCCGGTGACGACTTTTCGCCCGGTCTTGCTTTCCAGTTCTACACGCGCGCGCTGAGCGATGCTGCCTCCGGTCTTTGCAGCCTTTTTGTTGGCGGGCATGCCTACGGCCTCTGTCGTCTCCGCAATCTGGCGAGTCGAAAGTTCGGCTAGAGCTGTGAAGATGAGTTCGGCCTCGCTCATGTGGTCGCGCAGATTCTGGCTTTCCAGACCTTTGAGTCCCTTGTGGTCCTGAACTGATATTCCAGACCATTCCTCGTGAATGATATTGGTGAGGATGGCGAACTCTTGTCCCTGCTTGACCTCGTGAGTCCCCCAGTAATCGGTCAGCTTGTTGCGGGTCTCCTGACCGGTCATGCGCTGGGTGATCCACTTCTCGCTGCGGCCCAGTTTACGCCAACCCTCTCTGGTGCGTGCCAGCGCCAAGGCAGGATCGGACATCTCCTGCATCCGCTCGTATCCCACCTTGGCAAGCCACAGTTTGATTGGCTCTGCCTTGGGACTGGGGACTGACTGAACGAGGCGCAGGAGCGTCTCGGCGGTGGCTGCATCGGTCAGGTAATTCTTGCCATCTGACGCGAGCATTTTCAGTTGGTGACAATCTGTCACCAACTGGCTGCCTTCCTTTCCGAGCCGTTGTTTGAGCTTGTTCCAGTACTTGCGAGCGGTGGTCGGATCCGGCTGCTGGGTCAATATCTGGACAATGTCCACCACGGAAAACCACCACGTCTCGGTCTCCTTGTCGTATACCCGGCGCACCGGACGTTCGTCGAAAAGAGCAACCTCACTCACTGAAAACCTCCGCACAGATTTATTGGCTGAGGAAGAGAATCATTCTTCCTCTTCTCGATCTCAATGTCCTAGTCCATGAATATAGTCCGCTCGTAAGTCAGGTGCATCAGGGACATAATAGCGGTCGAATACAGACAGCCCCGCCAAACATCAACGGGGCTGTCTGTATAGTTTCCGAAAGCGCGAGCCAATTCACACTATCGGCTGTTTTGCTTTGTGTTTCAATTTCGCAGCATCACAGTCAGCATCCGTCACATCCGTCCTGGCTCCCAAGTCTTCGGGCTGGTAAAGGCTGCCGCCAGCTCCGACGTACAAGTATTTGCAGTCGCGGTATGTGCCGAGCGCCGGCAGTGGTCCTTTGCATGTGACGTTTCCGACACTCTTCCAGACTCCAGCATCCAACACTTCAACCCCGAAGCCGTTATCCGAAGTGTTGTAGGTTCGAGTCCTACCTCAGGAGCCCATTATTTCAATCAGTTACAAGAAGCATTCCTCACCGGAAACCTGGAAAACGCCTTCACTGTGGGGACTTTTGTGGGTACCCCCAATCGGATAGATCCGAACGGCGAACGGCTCTGGGTTGTCGGATATTGCTGTCCGACAACCCAGAGCTGAGGATTATAAAAATGCTCTTTACAGCATAATGCTATTTAGAGCATACTTGTATCTATGAGTTGGGAAGCCTACTTCCACCCGAAGTTCAAGGCGGAGTTCGACAAGTTATCGGCGGCAGTGCAGGATGAACTGCTCGCGATGCTCACGCCGCTCCGACAGTACGGCCCGTCGCTGGGGCGGCCTGAGGTGGACACGCTGAAGGACTCGAAGTACACGAACATGAAGGAACTTCGATTCAGAGCCAGCGGAGGCGTCTGGCGTGTTGCGTTCGCCTTCGATCCAGAGCGTGACGCAATCCTGCTTGTAGCCGGGGACAAATCGGGCGGGAGTGAAAAGACGTTTTATCGGCGGCTGATCGAGAAGGCCGACAAGCGATACAAGGAACATCTCGAAGGTCTGTAGTCGATGGAGGAGGGTTTGGCGATGCGGAGATTGATTTCAGTTGAGGAAGTGATTGCTTCTTTGCCAAAGGATCGGCAGGCGGCCATCGAGGCACGAGGCGCAGAGTTGCTTGCGAAGGTTGACAAGCGCATGACGCTTGCAGAACTGCGGAAGGGTCGCAAACTCAGTCAGGCGAAGATGGCTGAGGCCCTCGGCATTGGACAGATGCAGATTTCGCGCCTGGAGCAACGCAAGGACCCACGCCTGTCCACGATGCAGCGCACCGTAGCGGCGATGGGTGGTCATCTGACTATGATTGCCACGTTCCCGGACCAGGAGCCGGTCATTCTCGTCACGTTACAACCTACCGACAGGAAGAGCGCAGCAAAATGGAGGGGATCGGCAACGTCGAGGACGGCTGTTCGTACTCAGGGCAAAGTCCGCGCCCGAGCATAGTACGCGCTCTGTAACGGGCGGACGTCACAGGAAGCATTACGCAACACTTGCGACTTGATGCATACTGGGAATTCCCTTGTTCACTCTTGTCAGAGGCTTCTTTTTAGCAGACCTTGGGGTGTGCGGTATTCTCAATGGAGGAGGATCAATGTATGGACACGGTAGAGATTATTTGGCAGATTGACGCAGAGATTTCACGCCTTCAGCAAGCGAGGGTGCTTTTGTCCGAGTCCGACTCGGGTGAGGTAAAGAGAAAACCTGGGCGGCCCAAAGGAAGTGGTGTGGCTAAGACAACCCCTGCCGCGCAACCACCCAAGGCAATCGCCCATCCACGCCGCAAGATGTCTGCTGCGGGGCGCGCAAGGATTGCCGCCGCGATGAAGGCTCGTTGGGCGAAGATCAGACGAGTTGCGAAGAAAGCCTCGGGATCTGCGGCAAAGGACGTTCCGGTTGCCGCAAAGCGGGGGGGCACAAAGCAGACGGCAAAGAAGGCAACCGGAAAGAAAGTTACAACCAAGAAGGAAGCCCAGTCCCAGGCCACCACGGCAGCTTCGCTGAATTCCTAAGCCGCGGCGTTCTGGAGTCACACGCGTTTGTTGAGTTTCAAACGGCAGCGTTACCAAGCAAAACCGTTTGTCCGCATGTGGAGATTTGGAGATGTTCGCCCTTGCGCGCCTGTATTGCAGCCGCGTGATCGGTGATTTCTGCCCGTAGTTCAACGGGGCATCCCTTGCGAAACTCCAAGGTCAAAGACTCGTATGGGAGAAAAGCCAGCGCCTTGTAATCCCCATACTCTTCGTGGTGCCGATCGGCATAGGAGATCCCGCACGGGAACACGCCGATGAATAGCCGTGGAGCCTTGCCTGCTTCATACTGCTGCCGCATTGTGACTCTCCAAATCTGAGACGTGTTGAGTTTGGGCCGGGACAATCGATGTGATTGCCTCGGCTTCCGATAATTCGACTGGACTGACCCAGTTGTTCCGGCTTGGAATGAAGCCGGGGTCGTAGTCGGTGAACGGTTCTCCCATCACTAAGCACATCACGTCTTTTGAGCCAATCCAGGCTCAAAGCCACTTAAGGAAAGGGCGACCGATGGCCGCCCTGTGATGAGGTTGTGATTGTAGGCTTGCGCTTAGAAGGAGACGATTTCAAGACCGGGGATCAGTCGAAAGTGGCGGAGATTGACGGTCGCCACGGCGTAGCCATGCTCCAGCGCAGTGGCTCCGATCAGCAGATCGGAGAAGGGGATGGTCACGCCCTGAGCGCGTTGCTCCCCGTCGATCTTCCCGGCCAGCAACGCCGTTGCTTTGGCGTAGGAAACCACTTCCATGTCGGCCAGAAGATCGGCGATAAAACGCTCGTGGTTCTGGCGCAGAACGGGGTTCGGCGCGCGATAGATAGCGTGAACCAGTTCGGTGAGTCCCACGGAAGAGAGTGCGACCCGTTGGTCGCCTGCGGTCAAGACGATTCGTCGCAACAGTTGCGCCACGGTTTCGTGTTGACGCTCGGCGGCGATTACTACGCTGGAGTCCAGTATCAGGCCCATTCGATTCAGTCCCATGCCGGAGGATTCAACGGCTCACGATGGCTGTTGATGACCTCTTCCAGATCGTGGGCGAAGCTGCCATCGAGCAGGGCCGAGGAACCGCGCGTCTCGGCGGCTGCGATGACTTCGGAGAGCAGGCGACCGGGGCCAGTGGGAACGGCGGGACGCACGACAGCCACGGCGCGCGCTTCGGATTCGATGACTACCTCCGCGCCGAGGCGGACATGCGCCATTAGCCCAGCGAAGTCGCGGACGGCGTCGGCTTCCGAGATGTGGATCGTTGCCATACTCAAGATCATAACTCCATTCGGAATGGATTGCACTACTTTCAGTAACGTCTAAAGCAACTAACATGGGCGGCCACAAAGGCCGTCCAGATGTTAAAAAGACAATGAATGTGTTGGATGTTAGAAAAGTCTACTCAGAAGCTCCGTTTCCGTTTGAAAACGGCAAAGGCCACACCCAACAAAAGGAGACACACACCAGCGCAGCTCGCAAAGTAGCGCACATTATTTGGTGTGTACGGCGATGTCAGCGGCGTCTTCTGGTAGTGGTTTGGCAATCAGTGCGGCAATGCTGGCTTCAGACGGCCGGTGGTAGAGGTCGTAGCGGCAGTCACCTTCGTACAAGGCTGTTGCGAGGTCCGTACGTTTGGGAACGTCCTTGGCTGGAGGATGGCAGCCGCCACAGTCGACCGCGAACTTCGATAGTGGTTATGCTGCCTTCGCCTTTGCCAAATAAGCCACTTTTGCCAGATACGCGGTGTACCAGGCTGTCTTAGCCTTTGGGTGGAGCTTGCCCAAGGACTGCTGCCGCATACAGTTAGGGCAGGAATAGTCGCCTTGGCGGTGGAAGCACCAGCTCGCGATCGACATTCCTGGCGGGCACTGTAGCTTTTCCAAAGGTGACGAACATCGCGGACACGTCGGATCGTCCGGCGTCGGATATTTCTGTATTGATTCCCCGTTCGGGCCTGTTGTATAGATCATGCGTCTCCTTTGTTCAAGCTGCTTCTTTCGTTCGATTTTGGCTGCGTCGTGACATGTCCGGCAGAGATTGAGCAATGCGTCCGGGTGATCATCGCGCTTTCCAGCGCCCCGGCCGTGTATGTGGTGACTGTCGCCTTCTGGCGCCGGCGTCGGGCATCTCTCGCAAATACCCTTGGATCTGAGTCGGATGGCTGCCTGCGCCCTGGCCCAAGCTGCATCGGTCAAGCAGATTTCTCGCTGACCTCGGGGGTTGGTAGGGTCAGGAATGAACTAGACGCCGTTCACCACTTTCCATTTGCCGTTACTGTCGATGGCGCGATCAGACTTCCGTTTAGCTTTTCTCGCCAAACGCTTCGCCTCCGCGGCGGCGTAGTCTGCTGCGGTCTTGACCACATAGGGTGGGAAGGGAGTGACACGGATACCTGGTCGGGGATAGGACGCGCTAGGAGGCTTGTGGGAGCGCGCGATTGGCTTGTGCGGCACCAGTGTCAGCGCTGTAGGCTTGGCGCCTCAGAGGCTTCCACGTGTCTTTCCTCTTGATTACCGTCCTATTGATTGCGGAGGGCGCTTTCTTCTCCGTCTTCGGAGGCTTTGGGAATTGCATCTACGTCCTCCATCAATACAAACAAGCGCGCCCAGAATTCCGGGCGCGCCGTCGTGAAGCGTTCTGATGAATTTGGGGGAGACGATTATGATTCCGTCTCCCCCTTGTTGGTCTAAGCTGCTGACGTCATCTCGTAGGTCCACTCCTGGCCAGTCTTGACCAGGCGTACCGATGAGATATTCGCAGCGTTCAGAGCGTGTTTGAGATCATACCCGCCGACGACTTTCCCGAGTTCCAGTCGGGCCTGCCCGATGTTTCCACCGAGGACGCGAACGATCTCTCGTTCGACATACTCCGTAAACCCGTCATGCTGGGTATCGTAGGAATCTGACTCAACATCATCCCCAGGATCGAAGCCGATGTGATCAGCGGCGCCCTCCAACCCGAACACACCCGCGTACTGGTCGGACGCCAAAACCCAAGGGCTTGTCTTGGTTACCAATAGCGCGCAATCCTGCGAGTCGTCCTCGTTTGCATATCCGGCGAATGGAAGATCCCACACGAACGGTTCAGTGGGCTTGCCCGGACGATCGAGAGCGAACCTCAGAGTGATCGTGTCGACCACAGTGAGAAGAGCGGCTGCCTCGTACTCGTCCACAGGCTTTGAGTCAATCATCAACTCGAAGTGGCGATACTGCAGGATCGCAGAATACCAAGAATAACCCTTATATCGAGGCTCGAACTGGACCGGACGTAGCCCCAGTTTGTGGAAGTGGGAGAACCCCATTTCGA
>Ga0302189_10002435_pt1 | contig 14910 bp, 12 predicted proteins | sample II_Bog_E2_2_FD_194551 | JGI IMG/M metagenome (GOLD analysis project Ga0302189, IMG submission 194551) | Peat permafrost microbial communities from Stordalen Mire near Abisko, Sweden - II_Bog_E2_2 | ecosystem: Environmental > Terrestrial > Soil > Wetlands > Peat | place: Sweden: Abisko...
TAACCTGCTCTTCGCTCATCCTCAAACTTCATCACAACTGCTCACAGCAAAACAGGTGCGTTGCTCAGACGCTTACGTTCAATCTGCGTTTCGTCCAGGGAGTCTCTGTGCCCAATGCGGAGGACCGTTTCCTCGCGGAACTCCTGGCCGTTGTGAACACGGCGCACGATCAGTTCCAGCGGATGTGAGGGATGATCGTCCTTCCGTATCCCCTCCGATCTTGCCTTGATGATGGCGGTGATCAGATCAATGATGCTCTTAGCCAAGGTTATGCCTGCGGTGCCGAGGGCCAGATACACCAAAATCTCAGGGCCGCTTTCGTGCTCTTCGAATGCGAAACCAGAGTCTATAGCTGCCAGCTTGTCCAGACTCCTGTCAATCAGTTCATAAGCGCGGGGCGAATGCTCGCGATGAAAGCATCCCGAAGAAACACGCACTTTAATGGAGACTGCCGTTTCGCCTGGCAGTGGCGCTCGCCTGGCCTCGAAATGATGCATGCGGTTACGGAACGTTTCCTGCCATCTGGCGTCCACAGTCAATCCTCCGTTGCTGAAAAGAGTACCCGGAACAGCGCGAGAAAGAAATACCCTCCGCTCCCGCAGCCGTCAAGGATCAAGACCGCTTCGCGGCGCGCAAAGAACGCGCGTCCTTGACTGCTGCTCCGCTGCGGGTGTGTCTCAACTATGAGAAGCTTGCGCTTCTCTGCGCTTGAAAAGCGCCAGGCACAAGTCTCCAACTTAAAAGCCGAGTTAGCTGGCGACTCCCTTTAAGAATCCGTCGATGGTCTTCAGCAGGTAGTTCTGCTGATGAGGCGGCAGCTTCTCTATCTTCTCCATGCGGCGTTGCACGCGGAGGCTCGGCTTGGACCGAAGTGGAGCCCGTGCGCCTTTGGGTTGCAGCAAATCGTCGGTGGTCACATCCAGCGCGTTGGCGAAGCGCACGATCATATCGGCGTTGAGGCGAAGCTTGCCGCGCTCATAGTCGGAGAGCAGGGTCTGGGTGATGCCGATACGTTCGGCCAACTCAACCTGAGTCCAACCGCGTTCCTTCCGCAAGCGGGCCAGGCGCTCGCCTGGCGTCTCTGTCGCCGATCCACGAGTCGATTCCGGTGTGTTCTTTCGAGGCATGATAGCGAAAGTGTAAGGGCTGGTTTGCATGGTGAGGTCCTCTCCCTCTTGACTCGTACCGGATTTTACCGTATTTTTCAACCTGGTTGTAATGACGTACTTTTTTCGAGTTTCCTCTTGACAGGTTTTTCTGAGAAATCCGGAAAGCGGGCGTGAAAGGAGCCAGACCGATGCCGCGTGTTCCAGAAGAGCTGAAGGAGCGGTTAAAGCGGGAGGTATCGGTCCAGCGGTTGGCCGAGGCGCGGGGGATCAAGCTGCGCCGTGTGGGCAAGGAGCTAATCGGGTTGTGCCCATTCCATGACGATCACAGCCCCAGCCTGAACATCGATCCGGTAGAGAACGTCTGGAACTGTCTGGGGGCGTGCGGACGGGGCGGCGATGTCATCGAGTGGGTGATGGTGGCCGAGGGCGTGAGCTTCACGCACGCGGTGGAGCTGCTGAGGCGGGACCATCTTCCCTTGACGGCGGTTTCTTCCGGCCCACCGCCGAAAACCTCGACGGTTCCGAAGCTGCCGCCGCTGATCGAGCAGACGGCGGACGACCGGAAGCTGCTGGAGACCGTGGTGAGCTACTACCACGAGACGCTGAAGCAGACGCCGGAGGCGTTGCGCTATCTGGAATCGCGCGGGCTGAAGTCGGCGGAGATGATCGGCCACTTCCGGCTGGGCTTCTCGAACCGCACGCTTGGCTATCATCTGCCGGACAAGAACCGGGTTGCCGGCGCGGCGCAGCGGGGGCGCTTGCAGGAGCTGGGCATTCTGCGGGAGAGCGGGCACGAGCACTTCCGCGGCTCGCTGGTGATCCCGATCTTCGATCTGAATGGGGAAGCGGTGCAGATGTACGGGCGCAAGATCACGCCGAACCTGCGACCGGGAACGCCCGATCACCTGTACCTGCCGGGAGCGCATCGCGGGGTGTGGAACGAAGAGGCGCTGGTTGCGTCGAAGGAGATCATCCTGTGCGAAGCCTTGATCGATGCGCTGACCTTCTGGTGCGCAGGCTACCGCAACGTGATCACCAGTTATGGCGTGAACGGCTTCACCGAGGAACACCGGGCAGCGTTCAAGAAGTACGGTACGAAGAGAATCTATCTTGCTTACGACCGCGACGACGCCGGAGAGAAAGCCGCCACCAAGCACGCGGAAGAGCTGATGGAGATGGGCATCGAGTGCTTCCGGGTGCAGTTTCCAAAGGGCCAGGATGCCAACGAATGCGCGTTGAAGACGCGGCCAGCGGCCAAGACGTTGGGCGTATTCCTGCACAGCGCGGCATGGCTGGGCACGGGCAAGCGGCCCACGGTGAACGTAATCGAAGCCGCAGAAGCGGTGATCGATGAGCCAGAGTCAGAACCGATGCAGAGCAAAGAGCAATCCGCAGCAACCCCGGAAGAACCAATCGAACCCGCAGCTAAAGAAGAAAATGCAATCGCTCCGCCAACGGAGCCGGTTGTGGAGAGCGTTTTTTCTTTAGCTGCCGCCTCTGATGTTGTGAACCAGGAAGAGGCCGAGGCGCGGCCCATGCCGATGTCTTCGCCAGCCGATCCAGCGGTGAAGATCGAAAATGATGAAATCACGGTCACCATCGGGCCGCGCACCTACCAGGTGCTGGGGCTGGAGAAGAACACCAGCCGCGCGGTGATGCGGGTGAACGTGCGGGTTTCGGGGCGCAATCTTCGCGGCGAGTCCGGCTATCACGGCGACACACTGGACATGGAGCTGGCGCGGCAGCGGGCATCGTTCATCAAGCAGGCTTCGCACGAGCTGGGGGTGAAGGAAGAGACGATCCATCGCGAGGTGGGCAAGCTGTGGACGGTGCTGGGCGACCTGCAGCGGCAGCAGATCAAAAAGACACTGGAGACGCCAGAGGACGAGGCGGCAATGACCGCCGAAGAGCAGGCGGCCGCCATGAATCTGTTGCGCGATCCTCGCCTGATGGAGCGGGTGCTGGCCGACTTCGAGCGCTGCGGGGTGGTGGGCGAGGAGACCAATAAAACCGTCAGCTATCTTGCGGCGGTGTCCCGGCTGTTGGATAAGCCGCTGGCCATCGTGGTGCAGTCGTCATCGGCGGCGGGCAAAAGCTCGCTGATGGAAGCGGTGCTGGACTTTATGCCGGAGGAGCAGCGCGAGGAATACTCGGCCATGACCGGCCAGGCGCTCTTCTACATGGGCCAAAAGAACCTGAAGCACAAAATCCTCGCCGTCTCGGAAGAGGAAGGCGCAAGCCGCGCCTCCTATGCGTTGAAGCTGTTGCAGTCCGAAGGCGTACTGAAGATCGCCTCGACCGGCAAAGACCCGGTGAGCGGAAAACTGGTGACGCATGAATACATGGTGGAGGGTCCGGTGATGATCTTCCTCACCACGACCGCGCAGGACGTGGACGAAGAGCTGCTGAACCGCTGCGTGGTGCTGTCGGTGAATGAAGAGCGCGAGCAGACACGGGCGATCCATCGTATCCAGCGCGAATCGCGCACCTTGGATGGACACTGGGCACGGCGGGAGCGGAGCCGGATTATCCAGCTGCACCGCAACGCGCAGCGGCTGCTGCGTCCCGTCGCCGTGGTCAACAACCACATGCGGGACGATGGCGAGTTTCCGGACTACATGACGCGCACGCGGCGCGATCACATGAAGCTGCTGACCTTGATCGAGGCCATCGCGCTGCTGCACCAGCACCAGCGGCCCATAAAGCGCGATACACGCGACGGCGAGACGCTGGAGTACATCGAGGCCACGCCGGACGACGTGCGGCTTGCCGAGGAGCTGATGCGCCGGGTGCTGGGGCCGTCGCTCGATGAGCTGCCACCGCAGACCAAGCGGCTGCTGTCGCTCATCGAGCAGATGGTAAAGCAGGAGTGCGAGCGTTCGGAGATCGAGGCGGACGACTACCGTTTCACGCGGCGCACGGTGCGGCAGCACACGCGCTGGGGAGACACGCAGTTGCGGGCGCATCTGCGGCGGCTGGAGGAGCTGGAATATCTGGCGGTGAGGCGCGGCGGAGGCCAGGGCCAACTCTATGTGTATCAGCTTCGCACGGAAGAAAACCATCAGTACGATGGTGACTTCGCGGGGCAAGAGGGCAACTTCGCGGGGGCAAATGAGAACCTCGCGGGGGGTGCGCGGCCACATCGCGGGGGTGGGGAAAACGAGCCATCGCCAGTAAATACGCGGCTTCGCACAACTACTTCGCGGAATCCTGAAAACACTTATAGGGGCGAGGAGCAAAACGGCAGCCGAATCGTAGTCGTACCGCCATCTCCGGTGAAGCCGAACGGCGGAGCCAAGCCCAACGGCACACGGGCAGCGGGGGCGTTCTGATGGCCCGCATCCGGAAACGCCGCAAACCCCAGCCCGAAGCAACTACGCAGTTAGCCGCGCTGCTGGATGAACATCTCCGCCATCTGGCGGTGAAGGGCTTCACCGAGAGCACGCTGCACATGCGCCGGGTGCATATCGAGATGTTCCTTGGCTGGTGCCGCGAGCACGGGCTTGCCGAGCCTTTCGAGATCACGCGTCCGGTGCTCGAACGCTATCAGCGTTACCTGTTCTACTACCGCAAAAAGAACGGCGAGCCGCTGAGCTTCGCCAGCCAGCACGTGCGGCTGACGCCGTTGCGCGTCTGGTTCAAGTGGATGACGCGGCAGAACTACATCCTGCACAATCCGGCCTCGGAGCTGGAACTGCCACGGCTGGGCTTCCGGTTGCCGCCCGTGCTCACCGAGTACGAAGCCGAGCTGGTGTTGCAGCAGCCGGACGTCAGTGATCCGGTCGGGATCCGCGACCGCGCCCTGCTGGAGCTGTTTTACTCGACGGGAATGCGGCGCACGGAGTTGCTGCGGCTGAAGCTGCCGGAGATCGACTACCACAACGGGCTGGTGACCATCCGCCAGGGCAAGGGCAGGAAAGACCGCGTGGTGCCGGTCGGCGACCGTGCGCTGGCATGGCTGGATAAATATCTTCACGAGGTCAGGCCGGAGCTGGTGCTGGACCCGGATGACGGAACCGTCTTCCTGACGGCGGAAGGCGAGCCGTTCAGTCCCAATCATCTCAGCGCCCTGGTGCGGGATTACGTGGAAGCCGCCGAGACCGGCAAGAGCGGCGCGTGCCATCTGTTCCGCCACACCATGGCCACGCTGATGCTGGAGGGCGGCGCGGACATCCGCTACATCCAGCAGATGCTGGGGCACGCCAAGCTCGACACCACGCAGATTTACACCCACGTCTCGGTGCGGATGCTGAAGGAGATCCACTCCGCTACCCATCCCGGAGCCAAGCTGGACACCGGCAGCCAGGCCGGGGCCAACGGCGACGCGGACAAAGACAGCGAACAACGGAAGGCCACACTGCCGGAATCACTGGCGGAAGAAGGCGGGGACGAGAATGAATAGCGGGTATAATCAGCCCATGTCCAGGCCGGTGGTCCACATCTCGGAAGCGGAAGCAGCCAGCGACTTCGCGGGTGTGCTGGCCCGTGTGCGCGCGGGGATGGAGGTTATCATCGAGCATGACGCCCGGCCCGTTGCCGTGGTCCATCCTGCCGAACCGCTGCGTGGCCGTCCCATCTCGGAATCCATCGCGCTGGCCAAGGCGCACGAAGAAGAAAGCGGAGAGGTGCCGGTTCTCGATCCGGACTTCGCCGCCGATTTAGAAGAGATCATCCACCACCGCAAGCCGCGCAACCTATCGACATGGGAATAGTCCTCGACTCCAGCGTCCTCATCGCCGGGGAGCGCCGCCGCGAAAGTGTGTGGCAAATCCTCAAGCGGGTGCAGGCCGCACACGGAGAAGTGGATTCCGCGCTCTCCGTCGTGACCATCGTCGAAGTGACGCATGGCATCTACCGCGCCAAAAGCGACGCGGACCGTGAGCGCCGGAAGTCTTTCAGCGAAGAACTCCGCCGTGACATGGTGGTACATCCGGTGACCGTGGAGATTGCGGAACTCGCCGGACGCATCGAGGGCGAACAAGCGGCCCGTGGCGTCAGTATCGCGTTCGAAGACCTGCTGATAGGCGTGACGGCTCTGTATCTGGACTACGCGGTCGCAACCATCAACGTCCGTCACTTCCAGCAAATACCCGGCTTGACGGTCGTGCAGTTCTAACTCTTCTCCCTTCATCCTTGGGCGACAAACCGCGCCTCCCGTTGAGTAGGAAAAGCCCCGGTCCGGCAGCGCCGCCCGGCGGTCGAAAAACCGCTGAATTACGCAGAATTTACTGGCCAAACCCGCTCCCGAGACTCACAATGTTGTGTGCTCCAAAGCCAAGAAAATCAGCCACAGCTTTTTCCTTTAGCTGCCGGTGTTGCCGTGCCTGAGTGCATCGGGGCGCACGCGGCCAGGGGCGAAAAACCGCGTCTGGGGCTTTCGAGCTTAACAACGGCATCGCATCTGGGCTTCGCGGTCTGTAACTCCACAACCGCGTTAGGGTTGCGGGCGGGCTGGGTTGAAACTCGCAGCGGGGCGTATAGATGCGCCAGATACTACGATCCATCCATCGGTAGGTTCATCAGCGAAGACCCAATCGGGTTCAGAGGTGGGCGGAATTTCTACGCCTATGTCGGGAACAATCCGATCTTGTTTAGGGATCCAAGCGGGCTCTGTTACACGGCGTGGGATAAGGGAGTGATCATTGCCACCTTTTGCCTCACCGGAGGAGACCCGGATTTAATTCCTGGACCCGAAGGGCCTACAGATTCAACAGATTCTCCATCTCCAGTGAACGGACAGAACCCGACACATTCGCCGGGGCCGGACGGCGGTGCATTAGGATTGCAGATTGCAAACTGTATAGCCAAGGTTCTGGCGTTGCCTTCGTGCGATACGAAACCGTGCAAACCGAGTGCGCAAGGGCATGTTATACCGAGCCACTGATTCCGCTGTTGCCGTTAACTGTGGGTGGAATGCTTCGAATTGGAACCTGATAATGAAGAAACTGTTTGTTGGTTTGCTAGTGTTCATCATCCACGCTGCCATTGGAACTATTGGAGTGGGATTCGTCGCGTTTGTTTCGGTGTCTCTTGTTGTATCCGTGTTGCGCCACTTTATTCCGACGATTAGCGCTAAGCTGCCGAGCGTACTGTGTACTCAGGTGCCAGGCTTTCCAATGCAATTAGCTTTTGGATTTCTGATCGGCTTTCTCCTCTGGAGGCGCATGAAGCAGCGGGCTGCGTTCTGGGCATGGACCCCTGCTGTAGCCTTTTTACTGCTAAAGATCGCACAATTTGCGTCAGCGCGCACGGGGGCTTTGGAGCATTTTTTCGGCACTGAATCCGCTTTGCGGCCGCATAGTTTCGATCAGGTCGTATACATGCTTCCGATTGTGGCCGCTGCCGCCTATAGCTTGGGTGCTTTCATCGCCAGTCGGGGAAGGTCAAAATCGTTCCATGCTTCGCATGGGGTTGGGGGGTGACACTCCACCCCTGGGAGGGTTGCTGCAGAGCAACCGCAGGTTGCTATATGGCAACCTTGCTGTGGGTTCATGGTTTCCGCTTCCGTTTCGTGCCAGCCGTTGCGGAGCTGTGAGCAGCCTGAGCCAGCGAACCGTCTTTGAGGAGTTTCTGTAGGGCATCTCTGAGGTGCTGTTCAATCGTATGCGTCTGAGCAATCACACGGTTGACTGTTACGAGGCTGGCTGATTGTGTTTTGCAGCCCAAGCCGTGGGCGAGAGTTCGGCGAGGTTTTGGATTGAGAGATTGTTGAGTCCTGGCAACACAGCGGCGAGATATTCGCGCACAGGGACATTCATTCGGCGACAGCTCTCCATGACCGAAAGGATGGCGGCTACCTTGGCTCCGGCCTGTGCGCCGCCGATATGTATCCAGTTCTTGCGTCCCACTGCGATGGGACGCATAGAGTTCTCCGCGCGGTTGTTGCTCAGCTCCAGCTCGGGGTATTCCAGAAAGTGCGTGAGCTTGCGCCAGAGTGTCAGCGTATAGCGGCAGGCCTTCCCCAGCGTGCTGGCAGGCAGCGTCGATGCTTGGCAGTGCTCGATCTCGCGCCGCATCCTGTCCAGCAATGAAGGTGCGTATTGTTGGCGCATCTCGTGGCGTGCGGCATGGTCAAGATGCGACTCGCGCGCGCGGGCATCAATGGCAAACAGTTCGTCCATGAGTGCGACGATTTGGGTTGCCGTCACGTCCTCGCGATTCAGTTGCACCGCTTCGAAGAAGCCTCTTCTTGCATGCGCCCAGCAGGCCGCATGCACCACGCGTGCTCCGGCGACACGGTCGTAGACCGCGTAGCCATCGGTTTGCAGAATGCCTTCGAACTGTTTGAGAAACTGCTTGGGACCCTCACGTCCTCGGCCCATGCGGAAGTCGAAGACCACCGCGCCTCCTGGCGTCCCGTACTGCCACAGATACGCTTGATGATGTTTACCGCGGCCGTCGTGTGTCTGCACATCCACCGGAGTCTCATCGGCCTGGATGTAGGTTCCCGCAAGTAACTCGCGGCACATCACTCCAACAATGGGCGTGAGTAACTCGCCGACACGCATCACCCAGCCATCGAGCGTTGCACGGCTCAGTTCCAGTCCGGTATCGCGTTTCAGGATCGCACTCTGCCGGTAGAGCGGAAGGTGACTGGCATACTTATTGATCACCGTGTCGATCACGATGCGATCGCTGACCAGGCTCTTTTCGATAATGCGCGGCGGCAGCGGCGCTGCGAACACACCACGTTCTTCGCAGCGTTTGCAGGCGCGCTTCTCGCGTTTGGTCACCAGCACGAAGTACTTCGCCGGCTCCACATCCAACTGCTCGCTTTCCTCGTAGCCGATCACTGAGGTGTCCTCGCCGCAGCCGCCGCACACGCACTGTTCCGGTGCACAGGCAATCACGCACTCGATGCGGGGAAGGTTCGACGGCAACGACTGCCGCCCTGGATGCTTGCGCTTGGTTTTCGGCGTGGACGGTAACGCCTCGCGCTGACTCTCGGCTTCCACCTCGGCACTGCTGACGCCTGGCTCCAGTTCCAATAACTCCAGTTGCGCGTTGGGGAGCTTCTCGCTGCCCGGCCCGTACTTCGCAATGCGCTGCAATCGCAAGCGCTCTTCCAGCACGCGGATCTTCAACTCCGCATACTGCAACTTCTGCTTCAGTTGTTCGATGATCTCTGCATCCGAGTAAGCGGAGTGCGGGGCCGTCGAATGATTGGAAGTCGCACTCACAATGAGTACTTGATACCAGAAACACCTGTGGATGCACAAGCGTTTTATGCAGTGTTTATGCGAGGATTCGCGACTTGTTTGATTCTGTTGCGACCGGCTTGCGATACCATCGCCGAGGCCGCGTTTGATCAAGATCGATACCGCCCAACAGCATCGCAAACTGCTCGTGACTCAGAACCACCTTGCTCTGCCCCGTGTCGGCTTCAGGCCACCGAAAACAGCCTTTCTCAAGCCTCTTTGCGCATACCCACAGACCGGTCGTGTCCCAGAACATCAGCTTCATGCGATTGCGACGCGCGTTGGCAAACAAGAACACATGGCCGCTCAGAGGATCGCACTGCAACCGGTCGCGAACCAGTCCATACAAACCCTCGAAGCTCTTGCGCATATCCGTAGCACCCGGTGCCAGATAAATCCGCGTCGCCGCACCAAACCCGAACACTGCCTACAACCTCTCCAACACAGTCACCAATCGCGCCAGTGTCGCTGCGTCAAAGCGCTCGCCAACTTCAATCCTCCGCCCCGAACGGAGCACTACCGCCAAGCTGCTGTTCGGCTCCTGAGTTTGTGCCGGACTAGCCGCCGCGACTTCCACCGCAACGAGCGCGCCGCAGCTTGCAGCCGCCCGATGGGATTTCCTATCCTGCTTCAGATAACGCTTGAGAGTATTCAGTACCACTCCGCGTCGGCGACAGAACTCGCTCTGCCGCAAACCGCTCTGAACAAACTCGTCCACCAACTGCCGAATCTCCGCTGAACTGCGACGCCGATGTCGTGCTGGAATAACCTGCTCTTCGCTCATCCTCAAACTTCATCACAACTGCTCACAGCAAAACAGGTGCGTTGCTCAGACGCTTACGGTGCGCAAGCACCGAACGCTTTTGAACATCGCCCCTGGTAACCAGTAGCGACTCACTTACACCCCGCCCCCATGCACGATGAGACCCTTCGACCGCTATGCCGGGATACTCCGACACAGGCAATCGAAAACCGCCCATCAGCGTCCTGCCCGAGAGAGCAAGATGGATCTCGAAAGTCGGCCAAACCCATCGCATACGCGGCACTGCGCTCCCTTTGATTTCCAAATTGCGCATACGCGAAACCAAGTGCTGTGTAGGCTTTTTTCACATCGACCTTGGTTGGTTTGGTTTTTCCGTATTCGACCAGGGCAGTTGCAGCGTGAACTGCGTCGTTGTAGCGATGGGCGGCGAGAGACATCCAGAGGGTCTGCTCTTTGAATAGCGGTTCGTCCGGTCTTAATTGAGCTGCGGCGGCGTAGGCGTTCGCTGCATGTGAATAGTCTTTCAAATTCTCATAGACATTACCGAGAGTGCTCTGATAGTCCGCATCTGATTTCTCGACGCTAGATACTCGCTCGCAAGCAACCTTCGCAGCCGACCATGTGCCTTGATTAGCAAGAGAAGTGCAAAGTGGTCGCCACACCTCAGGAAAATCTTCTGCATCCCAGATAAGAACCTTCGTGTAACCGATCAGTCGATCAGCTGCGTACGGCTTCCTTTGCGCGGCGCGCAATATTCGCCCCGCGACGAAACGGCGCGCGGTCTTAGGCAGGTACTTGGAAAGCATCTCCGCTCCGCAAGATTGACAAAGAAAGACTCCGGCAATTGCCAGTGAGGCAGTAATGCCGACAGCAGCGGCAACAAGCAACCATTTTCTAGCCTTCATCTTCTCAATCCTGCGACTTTCCGGGCCACCAAATTGGTTTGTGCCATGTTGGAGGCTTCCAATTCACGGGATTACTGTCAGAACACCAATCTGGGTCTGCAACTGGATGATTTGGGTCGTATTGATTGTAGCGAGGATCCAATACAGCAAGAGGGTGCTTGCACATGCAATCCTTCGACGACATCAAATGTTCCTTCACGGCGTCTGCTACGAACTGTGCAGCCTCCCATGTATTAGGGTTCGGTGAGGGCGGATTAGCAACGACCTTACAGGCTTGGTCCTTGTCCTTGTCATCTACACATTTTTGGTAGGCATTGAAAGCCTTAGATATTGCAACCGGGGAACTTGGAGAGATAGGTCCAGACGGAGGCGGAACGGGCGGTTTCCTTCTTCTGAGGCCAAATGGGTCATCAAAATCAATGGGATCGTTTCCAGAGTAAACATACAGGCTACTGTCACCGGAACCAATCGGATCTTCGGAGAGGAATCTTCCGATGGATGGATCGTAGTATCTGGCGCGATAGTAGACCGTGCTGTCGTAGACGTATCCGACCTGGGTCATACGCATGGCTCCAGACTCCGCCCAATCAGTTTTCAGAGCCTCGATTTCTGCGCCTGCTCATAAACCTTTCGATCAGACTGATCACTCCCACCACAAAAAGACCATCCACGGCACCAATAGGAAACAAAAGCCTGATTTCACTAGGGACAATGACATTCGGCCAAGGTATAAAAAGGACAAGCGGGAGATGAAGTGCAATTATCAATCCGACAGTCACCCAGTACCATATGTTTTTCCGGAGCCCCCAGGTTGTTGATATGGCAACCCCAATCGCAAGAGCACACAGAGTACCGGCTACACCCTTTCCCGCTTTTCCAGAGATAACTAAGAAGCCGCCAGCAATCCCTACGCACAATCCGAACATGAGCGCCCATTTGTTGGAGTCCCGAGTTTGTCGCCCGCTTGTATTGGAATTGGTCGAGGTCACTATTTGCCCCCCATACAGTCGCTGTACGCCTTCCATATCATTGCCGAATCTAAGACGACTGATGCTCCGCTCGAGACTTTCCCAAACTTAGTAAGAAAGTTGGCGGCCCGGCCAGTTGCAATCGGAGTCAACGCGGTAAGTTGAATTCCCCCGATGCCATACAACGACGTTCCGAGCGCCACCTTCCCATCCGCCCCCTGATTTCCAGCCTGCATAGCACTGTTAGCCACAGCCGCTACCCCGATCCCTATTTGAGCCGCCAGCAACAATTCGCCTTCGCCCGAAGAAAAGGCTAGCGCAGCGCCTGCCAAATCAAGCCCGAGGCCTACACCGTTATTTCCTCCGAAGGCCTTCATAAGGCAATCAGTCTTCTTGGGACATAACCCCAGCGGGTCAGTCAAACTGATTGGATTGCTTCGGACATAGGCGTAGAAATTCGTGCCGCTCCCGTCGAATCCGATCGGATCTTCACTTATGAACCTACCGATGGATGGATCGTAGTATCTGGCGCGATAGTAATAGAGGCCGCGTGCACTGTCATCTTCCCGCCCTGTGTACCGAAACGAGTTGGAAATACCTTCAGTCGCGGTTGTGTTACCAAAGCTGTCATACACGTACGTTGCAACTGTCTGTGCGCTGGCATTAGTAAAAGAGGTGACGGAGCCAAGAGCATCAGCGTGATAATAGACCGCATTACCTCCGCGCTGCATGGCCAGCGGCTCATCTATTCCAGCGCCTTGCGCGTAGCTGGCCAGCACCGCTCCCAATGGACTTACTTCCGCTACGATGTTCTGACCATCGTACAGGTAGTTCGTGACTCCATTCGGAGATGTCTTCTGAATACGGCGCCCGAAGGGATCGTAGCGGAAGCCGATTGTTCCCGTGTTGTTGGGAAGCGTGATAGACGAGAGCCGGCTCTCCCAATCCCAGACGTAACTGGTTACGCTGCCAGCGTTCGTCTTGCTGAGCATGTTGCCATTCTTATCGTATGCATAGCTGTTGGACGCAAATGCTGTAAGCTCGTTCGAGGTGTTATAGGCATACTGGCCAAGCAGAGATGACAATCGATTGCCTACCGGATCGTAGCTATAACTCTCGGTAGTATTTACCGCTTGCGTCACCTGCGTAAGCTCGTAGACAGGATCGTAGGTGTAAGTTTCTGAGATGCCGGTCAGCACGTTCTGCTTCGAAATGCGGTTGCCAGCCAGATCGTAGCTATAAGTTGCTCCATCGTTTGCGCCATTATGCAGAACGCTAAGCAATCGCGACAGGGTATCGTATTGATAAGTGGTAGAAATGCCATTTGGACGCGTCAGTTGCGTTCTACGTCCCAACGGGTCATAACTGAAGCCAAAGCTCCCAGCCCAAGAGTCCGAAACATTGTTCAACCGGTTCAGGGTGTCATACGTGTATTGGACCGTGCTACCATCCGGGGATTTGAACGAAGTGCGATTAGACGCAGCATCGTAGCCGTAGCCATTGCTGAACGTTTGTCCCGCCATGAATGAGTACGACGTAGTGGCTCCAATTAGTCGGCCCATATTGTCGTACGAAAAGCCATAGCTTCCGGTTGGATCGTTAACCTGTTTTACCTTGCCCACGAGATCATACGCGTATTCGACCGATGTGGAATCGGGATATCGCTTCTGCAGAAGCCTTTGCAGGCCATCGTACGCATAGGTGATGGTCTGTCCCTTGCGATCCGTCTTTGAGCTCAGGTTCCCGACGGCGTCGTATACGTAGGACTCTGCAAAGCCGGACGGGAAGCTCGTCTGCTCAACACGGTTGTCGGCTCCATACGTGAATGACGTGGTGTTTCCGTTAGCGTCGCTAATGCTGACCAGGTTGTTTTCGGTGTCATAGGCGTACTGGCTTGTATTTCCTGCGGGATCCTTGACGGAGGTCATGCGGTCAGCATCGTCGTAGGTGTAAGTGGTTGTCTCGCCGTTCTGGTCGGTGGCGGAGATCCGGCGGCCGCGATAATCGTAGCCAAAGCTAGATGACGTCTCGTCAGCATACGTTATGCCTGTCAGCCGGTCCCCCATGTCATAGGTGAACGAAGTGAAGTTCTTCATCGAATCCGTTACAGCGGTCCGATTCCCTCGGGCGTCATACTGGTACGTGGTAGTGTTTTGCTGCGCGTCCGTGATGCTTTGAACCAGGCCGACGGAATTGTAGCCCATTGCAGTAGCGTGGCCGAGAGGATCGGTGATGGTCAGTAAGTGTCCATTCCCATCATAGGTAAACTGCGTCACACTCGATGGGGAGCTACCGTCGGGCGAAGGCAACGTTACCGAGGTTAGATTGCCATTGACATCATACGCATACGAGGTCACATTTCCGAGCGGGTCCTTGGAGGTAAGCACCTGTGAGTTGGCATTGTAGGTGAACTGGGTTGTCGCAGACGTTGACGAATCAACCTGCGCTGCAATGACAATTGCATTCCCGTAAGTATCGTACTGATAGTTCGTCTGATACCCAAGTGCATTCGAAGCTGAGGTGATTCGTCCGTTGTTGTCGTACTCTCTCGACACGGCTTCATGGCCGGTGCAGCTAGAGCACCCGGGTCCGCTAATCGCAATTACTGCTCCGTTGGCGGCTGTATAGGTAGTCTGCGCGCCAAGGGAGTTAGTGAGGACCGCGCCCGTCGATTGCGATGGTAATGGCACTACATTGAATGTCAGAGAGAGGCTAGTGAGCCCGTTGGCATTGATTATCACTGGGCCAGTGGTCGCGCTCGGCGGAACTGGTGCCACAACCTGGGAGTCACTCCAGTATGTGGGCTGTGACGCCACACCGTTGAAAAGAACCGTACTCGCACCTTGTGTGATCCCAAATCCACTTCCGCTGATCGAGACCAGAGTGTCGATGCTCCCGTAAGTAGGACTCAGCGCATTGATGGCGGGTGAAATTACCGTAAATACGAGGTTTGCATTACTTTCGGAA
>Ga0302189_10002439_pt1 | contig 14905 bp, 9 predicted proteins | sample II_Bog_E2_2_FD_194551 | JGI IMG/M metagenome (GOLD analysis project Ga0302189, IMG submission 194551) | Peat permafrost microbial communities from Stordalen Mire near Abisko, Sweden - II_Bog_E2_2 | ecosystem: Environmental > Terrestrial > Soil > Wetlands > Peat | place: Sweden: Abisko, Stordalen...
CCGCCGACCGCGCCGGCCTGCTGGCGCTGGGCGACGAGGCCCTGGCCCGCCGCGTGCTGCTGGCCTGGTCCATCCGCTCCGCCAGCCTGCTGAAGCAGATCAACATTGAGGAATGGATGAAGCAGGAGGATGCCAGCGACGACCAGGTGACGCGCTACTCCGAGATGGCCACCTCCTCCCAGATGTACACCACGCGCCGCCTGCGGCTGCTGGGCCAGGCCGCGCGAGAGCCGGAGCTGATGCGCTGGAGCGAGAGCATCCAGTCCTATCGCAAGCTGCTGACCCCGCCGCCGGTTCTGCCGCCGGCCAGGCCCACTGCGAAACCCGCCGCCAAACCCGCCGTCAAACCCACCCAAGCGGCGCCTCACCCACCGCCCGCGGACGCCCTGCGCGTGGTCTGCAACAAGTGCCACGCCGCCATGCGGGTCCCGTTCGCCGTGCTGCGCGGCAAGCAGTCGCTCAACGTCCGCTGCCCGCAGTGCCAGACCGTCATCACATTGCGCTCCAAACCGGCCGCCCCACCCGCAGAGCCCGCCGGAGCACCTGCACGTCCCGTTGCCCCGCCGCCGGTTGCCGCCGGCGAAAAAAAATGATGTGACACCCAAGGAGAGGTTGAGCCATGCCAAGCGATAGCAATGCCCCAGGTTCCGAACCGGTCGTAGAAGAGGTTTACGAAGCCATCGTCGATCCCGCCGACAGCTCCACGGACGGGACCGCAACGCCCGACGGCGTCGTGGAAGAAGTTTACGTGGTGCCCGCGGATGAGACCCCCGCCGGAGTGGAAGAGGTAGTCGTGGTGGAGGAGGCCCCCGCAGACGCTACCGCCACAGATCCCACCGACGGCACCCCGTCCGACCCCACCGACAGCACCCCCGGCGACGGCACTGCCACCGGCACCGACGACCCCGGCGTGCAGGGAACCCTGGCCGACGCGCCCGGCTCCGGCGACGGCACTCCGTCTGAAGGCGGCTCGACTGCGGCGGAGACCGATCCCTCCTCCGGCTCGGGCGACGCGACCTCAGGATTCGGCGAAGCCGCCAGCGACAGCACCCCCACCGACAGCACCGCCACCGACGACACGACGCTGGGCGGCTCCACCTCCGGCGCCGGCGATGCAGCCGACGGCCTGGACTCCGCCGCGTCGGATGCGTCCACCGACCCTGCCGCCGATCCCACCACAGACACCACCGATCCCAACGACCCCGCCGCCCCGGACAGCACCCTGACCGACGACCAGACAACGCTGCAACAGGACGAGCAGGCAGAGGCGCAGGCCGTGGCTTCCGGCGACTACTCCACCGCGAACACCGATGCGCAGGCAGCATACTCGGAGTCGCAGACCGTGGCCGGCGAAGGCGGTCCGGACAACACCGACGAGACCTGGAACGCCCAACTGGACGAGAGCTGGGCCAACTCCGACCAGGAGACCGCAACCGAGGACCAGACCACGGCCGAGAGCTACGCCGCCGCCGGATTCACCGACGACGCCCAGATGTATAGCGAGGACGGCACCGCGGAAGAACAGACCGCGGACGGCTCCGCCGAAGCGGGCGAGTACGGCGACCCCGTAGGCGAACCGGTGGATACTCCGGTAGACGATTCGGCGCCCGCGGAAGAAGCACCTGCGGAAGAAGCGCCGGTGGACGATGCGCCGGCCGACGACACCACCGTGGACGACGACTCCTCCGCGGGTTGACCGCGGATTCACAGGAAAGACGCAGGGATTAAGGACGAAGGGAACGGAAGGCCGGTTGAGAGATCGATAGGTCTTCCGCCCCGTTCTCATCGGTCTTTCGCACTGCTTTAATCCGTGCTTCTCCGTGCAAATCTGTGGTCGAATCTGTGGTCGAAGACCGGTGCCAATCGGTGTTAAGCCTTTCGCTGGGATTGGCTGTCAGCAACTAAGCCCAGGGATACGTGCCCCGCAGTCCCAGCCATAGGATGGCTTTGTCGAGGTCCTCAAAGAGTTCGGTCCTGTCCATCCCGCCTGCCAGTTCGCGGTAGATCTGGAACATGCGGGCGAGCGCCAGGTCCGGAGAGTTCGACATCACAATGGCGCGCCGCGCCCCGCCGGCCAGCACCTGCTCCTCGGCAAACTGCTTGATGCTGTACCCATTCATCTCAAAACCGGTGGCCGTGCGTGCATCGACAAGAAGCGAGAAGGCCGGATTGAATGCCGGGTCCAACAGCATGCGGCGCCGGTAGCCGTACATTTCCGCAGCCGTCACCCGGCCGCTCATAAGGATGCGAACCGTTCGCGTTTTGGTATCAATCGAGTATTCCGCAGCCAATCGCGTCCTCTTCCGTGCTGCGGTCCACCGCGCGCCGTCCACATACTTCAACAGATTGTCTGCGAGTTGACAACCCCAAAAAGTCGCACCGTGGGGGGCGGTTATTTAAGGGGATAAGCTAGGTTTTCTATCGCTGGTTTTCCTGGCGCAGTGGAGCGGTTTGCGAACCACAAATTCGGAGTCCCGCGTCTGCAGTCTTACCGCTGCGCGCGGGTGGAAGCAAGACGGCGAACCACACGCTGCTGCGCGGGTTCGCCGTTCGCCTCCCCTAAAATATCTCCCTGCAAGTTCCGCTCAGGCGGCGCTTGCGGAGTTGCCGTGTCCGGCTCGCGCGCGGCTGCGAACCACGACAGCGCCGCAGAACAGTCCGGTCGCCAGCAGCAGCAGCGAGGACGGCTCCGGCGTATCGGCTGCCGACACATCGGCCGTGTCAATGGTCACGTCCAGCGATCCGCCTTCAAAGAATCCGTTGTCGCCGTCCAGCGACGAGAACACGCTGGATATGTCCTGCGATGTGCCCGTGGCCAGAACGCATGCCACTTCGTCGCCGGCTGCGCAGGGCGTCCCAATCGCAGGGTCGCCGGAGGCTACGCCGTCCAGCTCGAACGAGTCCCCCGAATAGGCCGCGTTCGGGCCGCCCGCATCGCCAAACAGCGTGGCGATGGTGTTGCCGTTGGCGTCGGTAAAGTTGATCGTCATGTTGTACCCAAACGCCGTCGCCAGAAAATACAGCTCGTCCGCGCTGCCCGTGGATCCCGGCGTAGTCGCGCCTGCAGAACTTCCGTAAAATCCGTCTGTCTGCGCGAAGGCTAGTTCGTTATAGATAACAGTCGACTGGGTCTGGGCAAAGGCAGATACGGACGATGCGAGCATCAATGCGGTCAAAAGTGCTGCGGTAGAAAACTTCATGAAAGGCCCTCAATTCTGGATGCGGGTGCGACTCCGGAAGCTGGAGTTTATCCCGCAGCTTCCATCGGCACTTGGCACCTTGGATTCGCGACCCCAATCATGCTGCTTTCGTTCTACCCACCTGCACCTTTGTGTGATGGTGCCTTCCGGCCGGGCAGGCCCTCCACCTCACCCTTGCGGCGTCGCTGCTGGCGCAGGCCCTGTCGGAGTCGCCCGGCCCCGCCGTCCTCCACCGCCCGCCGGCGCGCCCGCTGCCGCTGGCGCACCCTGCTCTGCTGCAGGAACATTCATGCTCGGCATCGTCCCCCGCAGCACCTCCTTCGGCAGGTAGTCCACGCCCACGCTCTCCATCACAAACGCCAGCGACTGCTGGTAGATCTGGTGCATCAGGCTGCGCGGATTGCCCAGCGCCGGCACACGCCCAATCTCGCCGAGCGGCACGCGATACATGCTGATCGTCTGCGCCTTGTCGAACTGGAACAGCTTGGGCGCCTCCGCCTCCACCGTGTCGTACGCCGCCGCCAGCGCCTGCATCTGCTTCGGGTCGGTCGTCAACCTGGCCGCCAGCGCGCGTAGGTAGCGGAAGCGCCACAGGCTCACATCCAGCGTCGTGTTGCACACCGCAAAGTGCCGGAACCAGTCCAGCCGCAGCGTCACCTCCGCCGCCAGCGCATCGGTCAGGTGGGGCCTGGCAACCTCCAGCGCAGCCGCCATCTCGTCCAGCCGCGCCATGCAGTCCTTCTGCTGCTTTTCCATTCTGGCTACATTTTCGAGTGTCGGCTCCAGATACGCCGCGTACTCCGACAGGTAGTAGCGGTTGGTATAGCGCAGCAGCACCTCGCGCCGCGCAATTGTCCCCGCGTAGTCGCCGTTGGTGGCCGACCCATGCCCCAGCGGACACCAGCACCATGTCGCCGCGTCCTCGCTGGCGCGCATCAACTTCACCATCGCTGGCGCGGCCGCCTCGCCGTAGATCGCCGCCGCCCACTCATGCCACATCGTCGCCAGATCCACGTCGATGTTCCACGTCAGCTCGCGCCACGCATACACGCAGTTGTTGTTCAGGATGTCGCTCAGCTCGTCGAAGCTGCCGGGCTGGCTCTCGCCGCCTGCGTGCATCTGCACGCCGCCCTCCGGCCCCACCAGTTCCAGCGCCTTCTTCATGGTCGCGGCGGTGTAGTTCACGGTGGAGGCGGGGAAGTACTGCCGCCCGATGAACTGCCCCGTCTGCTGGTACTCCACCATCTCGACATGCGGCTTGCACTTGCCCAGCAGCGTGGTGAACCGCGCATTCGGCTCGCAGTCCGAGTGGTAGATCTTGGTCTGCATAATCACGTCGGCGGGCGTCTCCCGGATCACGCGCTCCCACAGCTCTGGATGGCTGATGCCGAACTGCCCGTAGCCAGGCGCATGCACATAGTTCGTCCCCAACCAGTGCGGGCAGCCCGACGACCACGTGCGCAGGTGCAGCCGCTGCCCCATCGGCGTCAGCAACGCGTGATAGCGATGAATGAACTCGTACAGCTCATTCGGGAACTTATCCAGCCCGTTCGCCTGGCACCGCGCATCCTGGCAGAACGCGGAGTAGTTGTCCCAGAACGTCGCCGAGATACCCGTCGCGCCGGTCTGCTCCGCCCACTCCTTTACGTACGCCTCCAGCACCCGCCACGTCGCCGGGTCGCTCAGGCACAGCGCGGCGCTCTCATGGCTGTTCGGCATCGGCGTGCCCTTCGCCGTGGGGAATGCCGTGCACACCGCGGCGTACAACTCCGGCGACCACGTCGCAAAGTTGTTGCCATACGGCAGCAGCGCATACACATCCACGTCCGCGTCCTTGAACTCCCGCACCCGCGCCGCGTTCTCCGTCCTGTGCCGCTCGCTGTCCGCCACCAGTTGCGTCTGCTGCGCTGCCGTCAGCGCGCCGAACACCTCCGGCACACTCCGCAGCGTCGGCGATGCCGCCAGGTTCGCGACAAAGAAGTTCGCGCCAAAGATCGCCGCCTGCTCCGCCACCGGATAGTCCGGGTGGTACGTCGCATTGCGCAGCGCAAACTCCGGATTGCGGCGATACGCCGCTGCCCTTGGCTTTACCCAGTGGTGCGGCTCGCCTGCCGCAAACAGTGCCGACCGTGGCCTTGCTGCCCACACCACCGTACCGCCGGTATACGTCACCGTGTAGCCATCCATCTTTGGCATCAAGGCCGCCGACAGATGCTCCGCAGGATCCGCCGCCAGCGCCAGCACGATTGTTCCAGCCTGCCCCTTTGGCGCGCCGTCGTAGGTGGCAACCGCGCTCTCGTCGAGTCCCAGCTTCTTCGCCAAGATCTTCGCCGCCGACATCATCGCCCGCGAATCGTTCGGAGTGAGAATGGTCTTCACTCCTGCCTTGCCCACCGGAATCGCAAACATCGCGCCGGGATGCAGCAGGCTCGCGCCGGCGGTCGTCATCCCGGCAAGAGCAAGAAATTCGCGGCGGGACGTGGAGGCGCTGGACGATGCGGCGGATGTGCTGGCCATGGGCAATGCTCCTTCATCTGCAAGGGATTCGCTTGGAGTACGCGTCCGCGCAGCCAAAAGACGCAGCAGCCGCGACCCCAGAATTGCGTGCCCATCCTAGCCGCCCCACCCCACGCCGTCAATCCACGCCGTGCCCAAGACCGCCCCGCACCCCATGACCTTCGTGCTCCCGTCACGCCGCTCCACCGTCAACTTTCTGGCCGGTGGGCCGATACCCGCGCAAGAGGGAATTCCATGCGTGCCGACTTCGCCATCCGCACAGCTCTTGCCGCCATCGCGCTGCTGCTCGCGCCGCCCGCCCACGCAGACTCCATCGCCGCCGCGGCCGGCGCCTTCCACCGTCACACCGGCGACTTCGTCTTCCACGCGGGCGAGCTCGACGGCGGCAACGCTGCCGCACCGAGCCAGACCGTGGGGTTTACGTTTGCCGGCAGCATGCCTCTCGACGGCGTCGCGCAGCCGTTCGCCCTTGCCGCCCCGGACAACGCCGCCCCCACGCTCGACACCCTCACCATCCTTGCCGGCGCGCCTCTCATCTTCGGCGGCCGCATCTTCACCCTCGAAGCCGCGGAGGTGGAAGGCAATGCGGTCGGAGAGTTCGTCCCCATCGAACTTGCCGCCTCGGCCGACACTATCCCCTCGCCGGAGCCCGGCAGTCTCTGCCTGCTCGGCACCGGTCTGGTCGCCGGCGCGATCCTGCTGGCCAGGTTCCGCCGGCCCACAGACCCGCTGCCTCGGCCGCCGCCGCTTCACCCGCTCGAGCCACAGTAGCCGATCCGCTCCGGCGCAAAGCGTCGTCTCGCGCTACGACTTCTCCTGGCTCAGCCGGATCTCCTGCGCCTCAATCGCCGCCAGGGCCGCCAGGTTCACCACCGCGGACACCGAAGCTCCGCGCGCCAGGACATGCACCGGCCGCGATGGGCCCATCAGCACTGGCCCAATCATCTGCATCCCGCCGGCCGCCTCCATCAGCTTGTACGCGATGTTTGCCGCGTCCAGGCTGGGGAACACCAGCACATTCGCTCCGCCCTTCAGCGCGCTGAAGGGATACGTCTCCTCCACCCGCTCCGGCAGCACCGCTGTATCGGCCTGCATCTCGCCGTCCACCATCAGCTCCGGCCTCCGGCTGCGGATGATGTCCACCGCCGCACGCACCTTGTCCGACGAAGCATGCCGGCTGCTGCCGAAGTTCGAGAACGACAGCAGCGCCACCCGCGGCTCAATGTCGAAGCGCCGCGCCGTGTCCGCCGCGCAGATGGCAATCTCCGCCAGGTCCTCCGCGTCCGGGTCGATGTTCACCGCGCAGTCCGCCAGAAAGTAGAGCTTGCCCCGCGGCGTCGTGCCCAGGTACAGTCCGGACGCCTTGCGCACGCCCGGCTTCAGCGGAATCACCTGCAGCAGCGGGCGGAAGCTGTCCGGGAAGTGCGTGGTCAATCCGGTCAGCAGCGCGTCGGCATGGTTCAACTGCACCATCAGCGCGCCCAGGATGTTCCGGTTCTTCACCAGCTCTTCCGCCTCGGTGCGGGTGACGCCCTTGCGCTGCCGCAGCCGCACCAGCTCGTCCACATACTGCGCGCGCCCCTCGTCGCTCTCCAGATCCACAATCTCCAGCGCATCCAGATGCAGCCGCAGCTCCGCCGCCCGCTCGCGGATCGTCGCTGCATTGCCCAGCAGCACCGGCCTGGCAATCTCCTCGTCCACCAGCACGCGGCAGGCGTGCAGCACGGTCCGGTTCTCGCCCTCGGGAAACACAATCCGGCACGGCTTGGTGCGCGCCTTGCGGATCAGCAGCTTGGTCACGCCCGGCTCGCTGTTCAGCCGCATCTCCAGGCTTTGGCGGTACTCCTCCAGGTCAAGCTGGATGCGGGCCACGCCAGATTCCATTGCCGCCGCCACCACGGCCACCGCCTCATGCACCACCACCCGCGGATCGAACGGCTTGGGGATGATGTACGTCGGGCCAAACTCCAGGCACTCCAGCCCGTAGATCTTGCACACGGAGTCCGGCACATCGTGCTTGGCCAGCTCCGCCAGCGAGCGCGTCGCCGCCAGCATCATCGCCTCGTTGATGATTGTGGCCCGCGCATCCAGCGCACCGCGAAAGATCGCGGGAAAGCCTAGCACGTTGTTCACCTGGTTGGGATAGTCGCTGCGCCCCGTCGCTACAATCGCATCCGGGCGCGCTGCGATCGCCGCCTCGTAGGTGATCTCCGGATTCGGGTTCGCCAGCGCAAACACCAGCGGCTTCGGCGCCATGCCCTGCAGCATCGCGCCGGTCACGCAGTCCGCCATCGATAAGCCCACAAACGCGTCGGCCCCCACCAGCGCCTCGGTCAGAGTCCGCGCGGCGGTGTTGCGCACAAAGCGCATCTTGTACGGGTTCATGCCCGCCGTGCGCCCCTCGTACAGCACGCCCTTGGAGTCGCACATCGTAATGTTCTCGCGCATCGCGCCCAGCCGGATAAAGTGCTCCGCGCAGGAGATCGCCCCGGCCCCCGCGCCGTTCACCACAATCTTCGCCGTGCCGATCTGCTTGCCCGCCAACTCCAGCCCGTTCAGCATCGCCGCGCCAGAGATGATCGCCGTGCCATGCTGATCGTCGTGGAACACCGGGATCTTCATCGTCCGGTGCAGCTCCTCCTCGATCATGAAGCACTCGGGAGCCTTGATGTCCTCCAGGTTGATGCCGCCGAACGTCGGCTCCAGCATCTGGCACGCGCGGATCACGTCCTTCGGGTCCTTCGCATCCAGCTCCAGGTCGAACACATCGATGTCGGCGAAGCGCTTGAACAGCACGCCCTTGCCTTCCATCACCGGCTTGGCCGCCGCCGGGCCGATATCGCCCAGGCCCAGCACCGCCGTGCCGTTGGACACCACCGCCACCAGGTTCCCCTTGGCCGTGTACTTGTACACATCGTCGGGATTTGCGTGGATCGCCAGGCAGGGCGCCGCCACGCCCGGCGTATAGGCCAGGCTCAGGTCGCGCTGCGTCAGGCACGCCTTGGTCGCCGTGACGGAGATCTTTCCCGCCGGGTGCGCTGCGTGGTACTCCAGCGCGTCTTCATCTCGAACCATCGTCACAGTGTTCCGGCCTCCTCAGCCATGCAGACTGCTGCCGCCCATGCCAGCCTGCAGCCATTGCATGAGCATACCCGAGCAGGCCGAAGCGCACAGCGGCGTGCCGGGCTGGGCAAATATCTCCGCGCCTGAAACTTGTACCCCCTGTTACCGCGTCAACCCCTCATCACGGAAGCTGAAGCGCATCTCGCGATGCCCGTGCTCGCGGAGAGAGTTCGTTTCTGTCGTTTGGAGTCTGCATGAAGGTCGTTCGCTGCGCCGTCCCGTCGTTCCTCGTTGCCTCTGCCCTGGTTCTGTCTGCACCGCTGCTGCACGCAGCTCAGCCTGCGCCGCCGGTGTCCTCTGCCGTCACGGTCACCGACAATGGCGCCACCTGGACCCTGGACAACGGCATCGTCAAGGCGACCATCGACAAGGCCGACGGCAACATGCCCTCCCTGGTCTATCGCGGCATCAACCTGATGCGCTCCGGCGGCGGCTATTGGGAGCAGACGCCCAAGGGCGCGGCCCAGCTTACCGACACCGTCACCATCGACCCCGCCAGCAACGGCGGCGCACGCGCGGAGGTGGCCATCAAGGGCGTCACCAACAACCTGAAGATGAACGGAGCCGGCGCGCCCGGCGGCGGCACCTACGATGACATGGAGATTCGCTACGCCCTCGGTCGCGGAGACAGCGGTATCTACGTCTACGCCATCTTCACCCATCCGCCCAACTACCGCGCTGGCGGGGTTGGCTCGGAGAGCCGCTACATCACCCGCCTGAACCAGACCTTCGATTGGATCGCCGTCGACAAGAACCGCAACATGCTGGAAGCCGCACCCACGGACTGGGGCCAGGGCGTCGTCGTCCACGCCAAAGAGCAGCGCATCATGGCCAAGGGCGTCTACAAAAACTCCGTCGAGCACAAGTACAGCTACTCCGGCGTGCAGTATCAGACCAAGGCCTACGGCTGGTCCAGCACCAAGGACCACATCGGCATCTGGTTCATCAACCCCACCATCGAGTACCTCTCCGGCGGCCCGTTCAAGTACGAGCTGGACGACCACTACGGCGACAACGCCGACCCCGACCCCATCATCCTGGACTACTGGGTGGGAGGCCACTACGACACCGGCGCGCGCATCAACATCCCCGCCGGCCAGAGCTGGAGCAAGGTCGTCGGCCCCATCTTCGTCTACGTCAACTCGCTCGATGCGCCCCATCCAACCTCGCAGGCGGAGCTCGACACCCTGGCCGCCACCGCCGGCAACCCCACCGTCCCCCCAAGCTGGCACGCCAACGCCATGGCGCTGTGGAACGACGCGCTGGCCCAGTACACCAGGGAGAACGCCAGGTGGCCCTATGCCTGGGTCAGTGGCGTCGACTACCCGCATGCCGCCGAACGCGGCGCCGTCACCGGACAGCTCGTCCTCAACGATCCGCTCGCGCCCAAGGGTTCGCCCCGCAGGTTCTCCCACATCCTGGTCGGCCTGACCGTGCCCGATGTTCCACTCTCTGTGCTGCAGGCCGCCATGCCGCCCCGCACCGCCGCTGGTCCGCCAGCCACGCCCGGAGCACCCACCGTCGTACCGTCGCGCCTTGGCGCAGGCTTCGGCTTCCGCATGAGCCCCGACGCCGGCAGTTGGATCCACAACGCCAGCGGCTACCAGTTCTTCACCGACGGCGCGGAAGATGGCCGCTTCACCATCGCCAAGGTCCGCCCCGGCACCTACACGCTCCACGCCTTCGCCGACGGCGTGCTCGGCGAGTATGCCCAGGCCAACATCACCGTGACCGCCGGCAAGACCCTGGACCTGGGCAAGCTGGTCTGGAAGCCCGTCCGCTACGGCCGCCAGCTCTGGGACATCGGCACGCCCGACCACACCGGCGACGAGTTCTTCAAAGGCGACGGAGCCAACAACTGGCTGTGGGGCTGGAACCTTCGCTACCCGCTGCTCTTCCCCAACGACATCGTCTACACCATCGGCAAGAGCTCGCCCGGCAGGGACTGGTTCTTCGAGGAGGTTCCCCACGCCACCAGCACCGCCTTCCTGAACCCCGACGCCAAAGACCCCGCCAACCAGCGGTTCGGCTGGGTGAAGACTGAGTCGCTCGCGCAGTACCCGCAGACAGATCAGACCGGGCCCTGGCGCATCTACGGCAAAGGCCGCGAGACCGTCTGGACGGTCAAGTTCAACATCGCCGGGCCGCAGCGCGGCACCGCCTCCCTCCGCGTGGCGCTGGCCGGCGTGGACAACATCCGCGACGGTCTCGCGGTCGGCCTCAACGGTGCGCGGCTCGGCGCCATCGGCGACGGGTCGAGCCCGGAGAACGCCCGCCTCATCACCACCAACAGCATCCGCTACAACGGGGACAAGGGCCTGAACCAGATCCGCAACCTCCAGTTCGACGCGGCGCTGCTGAAGCCGGGCGAGAACGCCATGACCTTCACCGTCCCCGCCGGCGACCTGCAAAGCGGCGTGGTCTGGGACTACCTCCGGCTCGAACTCGACGAGAAAGCGCCCTTCACTCCGCCGCCCGCACCCAAACCCGCCCAGTAGCAAGCCAATCCCGGGCAGTCTCACCCCCCCCGCGTGCACGTCCATCGCTTGAGCTGTCAGCTTACGGCTCAGGAGTCAGGCCTCCAGAGGTCTGTAGCTCTGATCTGTCAGCTTACAGCTCTTCAGCTTACGGCTCTGGAATCAGGTCTCTTTTCCAGAACGTTCCTTCCAATCTGATTGCCCGGACCCCCACCGCGACAACCCTTTGCTTTTCAGGTGCGGAGGTGCTATTTTCAAACCCTCCCCGCATTCCAGCTGTAATCGGAGCACCGCCATGCTTTGCGCCCACTGTGGAACAGAATGCCACTCCGACTTCAAGTTCTGCCGCGGTTGCGGCGCGGACCTTACCGCCCCCGGAGCCACGCGGGAGGCTTCCGCCTCCGCTCCGCCGCCGGCCGTCTCCTACGCTCCGCCTCCGGTCGCCGCATACGCTCCGCCGCCTCCTGGTGCCTACCCTCCGCCGGCGTGGCCCGGCGCCGCCCCGGCTGCCTATCCGGGTTACCCGCAGGCGGTCTATTATGCCGCGCCCCAGGCCGCTGCGCAGGCCCACCACATGCAGCAGACCCTGATGCATAATCTGCGCGGCCGCATTCAGAGCCTGGCCTCCACGGAAGAGCTCGAAGGCTTCAGCCTGAAGGACATGTTCTCCGAGGTCTTCAAGCGCCGCAGCGCCAACGAATTGGAGGACTACATCCTCGTCGGCACCGACCGCACCACCCCGCCGCTCGAACTGGTGGAGACCGGCTGGCCCAAGCCGTGGCTCTTCTTCCGCCTGCTCGCCGCCCTCATCCTCGCCTACGCAGGCCTTACCGCCCTCTTTATGGGGACCGGCAACACCAACTGCGTTCCCGGCATGATGTTCCTCGGCTCCTTTGCCGTTCCCATCGCCACGCTCGTCCTCTTCTTCGAACTCAATACTCCGCGCAACGTCTCCCTGCACGTCGTCGGCAAGCTCTTCCTGATGGGCGCGGTCATCTCGCTCGCCGTGGCCCTGCTCGGCTATGCAATCCCCATCTTCCAGGTCTCGGAGATGGAAGCCGGCATCGTCGAAGAGGTCGCCAAGCTGCTCACCGTCGTGCTGGTGATGCGCAGCTTCCGCTACAAGTACATCCTCAACGGAATCCTCTTCGGCGCGACCGTCGGCGCGGGCTTTGCGGCGTTTGAGACCGCCGGCTACGCGCTCAACCAGGGCTTCCTCGCCGGCCTCATCCCCGGCGTGGTGCAGGGCGGCGGACTCTCGGCCGCGGCCATGCAGGAGGGCGTCAGCCAGATGCTCTCCATCCTGCTGCTGCGCGGCATTCTGGCCCCGCTGGGCCACGTCGCCTGGACCGCCATCTCCGCCGGCGCATTCTGGCGCGTCAAGGGAGATAAGCCCTTCGCCGTCAGCATGCTCTTCGACCACCGCTTCCTGCGCGCCTTCCTCATCCCCGTCGCGCTCCACGCCATCTGGGACGCGCCTGTCCAGTTGCCCTTCTTCGGCAACGACATTCTCACCGGCCTGGTCACGTGGTACGTCGTCTTCGGTCTCGTCCAGCAGGGCCTGCATCAGGTCAAGGACGAGCAGCAGGCACACCTGCAATCCACACTGGCAACTGTAGAGGCTACCCTCCAGGTCACCGGAGCCGCCACCGCATAGCCACAACCAGCCGCAGCAGCATTCCACAACTTCGCGCGAGGGAGAGGTACGAGACCATGACATTCTGCAGCAATTGCGGTGCCCAGTTGGAACCGAACGAGCACTTCTGCGTCAAATGCGGGACCGCCGTCGCCGGAGCCGCAGCCGCAGCCCCCACCCCAGCGCCCGTCGCGGTAGCGCCGGTCCCAGCCCAGCCTTACATCCCCGCTCCGCCTGCGGCCGTCCAGCACCCGCCGGCCCAGCCCTACGCTGCATACCCGCCAGGTCCCGTGCCCATACCCATGCCCATGCCAGCGGAGCCCAAGCGCAGCAACATGGCCACCTGGATTGGTGTCGCCGTGCTCGCCCTCGGTGGATACTACTACTACACCACGCACCAGGGCGCCGCCCCCGCAGCCACGCCGCCCGCGGCCACCCCGCCGGCAGGCTCCGCGCCCGCGCCCGGAACTCCGCCGCCTGCGGCCAACCCAGGGGCCGCCCCGGAGAGCGGCACCAATGCCGCCCTCACCAAGCTCCAGGTCTTTACCGCACACTGGGACGCGGTCAATGGATTCATCTCCATCTCCAACGCCCAGTGGAAGAACACCTCCACCGTCACCATCCAGTCCGCCAACCTGGAATGCGACCAGTTCGATGCCAAAGGAACCGACCTGGACGAGATGCAGACCACCCTGAACGGGCCCGTGCCCGCCGGCGACACCTTCACCTTCCCCACCTTCCAGATGGGGGCCGTCGCCGCCAACCTCGACCACGTCACCTGCTCCATCATGCACATCAAACAACCCACCGGCCAGTAAGTCGGCCAGCAGCCAAATATCGACGCCTTAAGTTCTGCCGCAATCTGCCGATAGCATGCTTTGCAGGCCTGCGTCTGGCCGGAGCAACCCGGTTTGCGCACCCGCATCCAGCCGCCGCCAACGGAGCGGTCTCGCCTGCCAAACTGCTGATGGCACTTCATCTGCCGGAAGAGGCTCGATACGATCTCGATCAAGAAGTACCTGGACCAGAATACGAACGGATTGACGGAGTCGCTGAAGGCAGCTTACAGCTCCGCACTGATGGCCATGGGACGCAGCGCGCTGCAGGCCCATGCCGCCACCAGTAGCGAGTTGCACAGCGCCCTGAGCGACCTGGCATCCAAGGTGGAGCAGGAGACCGCGGCCGACGGAATTGGCCGGGCGGATTCGGAGACTGTTGCGCTGCTGGACCAATGGGGAGCGCGGACGGCGCAGCATCTGCAGCAGACCGCCGACGAGGTCAAGGCGCTGCTGGTCGCGGTGGCCGGAACCGCGGATGCCGTTGGAGAACGCGACCAGGCATGCACCGCCAAGCTCAAGGACCTGACCGGCCGCCTGGAGTCGATCGCGCAACTGGACGACATGGTCCGCATGCGCCAATCGATCGTGGAAAGCGCAACCGAGCTGAAGAAGCAGGTGCGCGAGATGGTCGAGAGCAGCGCGTCGGCTGTGACCCGGTTCAAGCTGCAGATCGACCAGTACGCCACCAAGCTGGAGGAGTCCGAGGAATGCACACGGCGCGACACGCTGACCAAGCTGCTGAACCGTCGCGGCATGGAGGATGTGCTGGGCCGGCAAATGGACGACCGGCGTGCGTTCAGCCTGATCATGGTCGACTTGAATCACTTCAAAGGCGTCAACGACCAGCACGGGCATCCTGCTGGCGACGACCTGCTGCGCCAGTTCGCCGACGAACTTAAGTACACGCTGCGCTCGAACGATGTTCTCGGACGCTGGGGCGGCGATGAATTCATGGTCATTCTTGAGGGCCAGCCCCCTGAGATCACGTCGATGGTGGAACGCATGCGCAAAGGGTCCACGGGCGAGTACACCATCACGGTCGGCGACACAAAGAAGAAGGTGATGGTGCAGGCATCGTTCGGCGTTGCCAATCGAAAGCCCGGCGAGACCGAG
>Ga0302189_10002445_pt1 | contig 14888 bp, 10 predicted proteins | sample II_Bog_E2_2_FD_194551 | JGI IMG/M metagenome (GOLD analysis project Ga0302189, IMG submission 194551) | Peat permafrost microbial communities from Stordalen Mire near Abisko, Sweden - II_Bog_E2_2 | ecosystem: Environmental > Terrestrial > Soil > Wetlands > Peat | place: Sweden: Abisko...
GTTGCAGGAAGCGGTCGACGCCCTGTTCGATAACGGACGCCGTGGACGCGTGCTGCGTGGCGCGAACAACCGTCCGCTGAAGTCGCTCTCCGACACATTGAAGGGCAAGCAGGGGCGTTTCCGTCAGAACCTGCTTGGCAAGCGCGTCGACTACTCGGGGCGTTCGGTCATCGTTGTCGGTCCCGAACTCAAGCTGCACCAGTGCGGCTTGCCGAAGAAGATGGCGCTCGAATTGTTCAAGCCGTTCATCTATCACCGCCTCGAACAAACGGGAAACTGCACGACCATCAAGCAAGCGAAAGAAATGGTGGAACAGCAGGATCCGATTGTCTGGGACATTCTGGAAGAGGTCATCAAAGACCATCCCGTGATGTTGAACCGCGCGCCTACGCTCCATCGCCTCGGTATTCAGGCGTTTGAGCCGGTGCTGGTGGAAGGTAAAGCAATTAAGATTCACCCGCTCGTTTGCACCGCATTCAACGCGGACTTCGACGGCGATCAGATGGCCGTGCACATTCCGCTGTCGCCTGAGGCCCAGGTAGAAGCCAGCGTTCTCATGCTGTCTTCGCACAACATCCTGTCGCCGGCATCAGGACAGCCCATCACCGTTCCTACGCAGGACATGGTGCTTGGCCTGTATTACCTGACAAAAGCGAAGCCGGGCGCGAAGGGTGAAGGACGCTCGTTTGCCAACATCGACGAAGTGGTGATCGCACTCGAAATGGGTGAAGTGGAAACGCTGACCCCGATTCGTCTGCGCTACACCGGCGAAGTGATCGACCTGACGCATGCCTACGACGATCAGGACGTGAACCACACCGAGCCCGTCCACATCGTGCGCGAGTATCTGAACACGACCGTGGGACGCGCGATTCTCAACGATCACCTGCCGAAAGCGGTGCCCGGCGTCAACATGAGCATGCCGTACATCAACGGTCTGCTCAAGAAAAAGGGCATCGGACAGCTGGTCAATTATTGTTACCTGCGGTTCGGGCTTGAAGTCACGGTCAAGATGCTGGACGAGATCAAATCGTTGGGCTTCCGTTATGCCACGCGCTCTGGTCTGTCGATCGGCATCGATGACATGGTCATCCCGGATAACAAGAGGACCTTGGTCAAGGATGCCGACAAACTCGTCATCGCGGTCCAGCAGCAGTATCTGGACGGCGCGATCACCAACGGCGAACGCTACAACAAAGTCATCGAAATCTGGTCGGCGATCACGGAAAAAGTTGCCGATGAAATGTTCGGCCAGATGCAGCGGCGCGACAAAGAAGGCGGGCTCAACCCGATTTACGTCATGGCCGACTCCGGCGCTCGAGGATCGAAACAGCAGATTCGACAGCTTTCCGGTATGCGCGGACTGATGGCGAAGCCGACGGGTGAAATTATCGAGACGCCGATCACGGCGAACTTCCGTGAAGGTCTAACCGTTCTCGAATACTTCATCTCGACGCACGGCGCCCGTAAGGGTCTGGCGGATACGGCTCTCAAGACCGCTGACTCGGGCTATCTGACGCGGCGTCTGGTCGATGTCGCTCAGGACGTGATCATCAGCGAATACGACTGCGGCACCGTGGACGGAATTTTCGTCTCCGGTATCGTCGAAGCCGGCGAGATCATCGAGCCGTTGCGCGACCGCATCGTGGGCCGCGTTTCGCTCGAGAAGATCAAAGATTACGAAGGCCAGGTGGTCGTCGACATCAATCAGGAGATCACCGAAGATCTGGCAGGTGCCATCCAAGCTGCCGGAATCGAGCGAGTGAAGATTCGCTCGGTGCTCACCTGCGAATCGAAACGCGGCGTCTGCGTCATGTGTTATGGACGCAACCTGGCTTCCGGACGTCTCGTCGAACTCGGCGAAGCAACCGGAGTCATCGCGGCCCAGTCGATCGGCGAACCTGGAACCCAGCTCACCATGCGTACCTTCCACATCGGTGGTACGGCATCGCGAGTTTCGGAACAGTCGCGGCTCGATGCGAAGAGCAACGGTATCGTGCGCTTCATCAACCTGCAGACCGTGAAATCGAAGACAGGCGATCTGGTGGTTATGAATCGTCAGGGTTCGATTGCGGTCGTGGACGAAAAGGGGCGCGAGCGCGAACGCTATGCAGTCGTGTACGGCGCTAAGGTAAAGGTCACAGAAGGTGGTCCAGTTGCGCTCGGCGAAGCATTGGTCGAGTGGGATCCTTACACCTTCGCGATCCTCACCGAAATCGGTGGCACGGCGCAGTTCAAAGACTTGCAGGAAGGCATCACGCTGCACGAAGAAGTCGACGAAGTCACCGGCCTGTCGCGACACGTTGTGGCGGATTCGCCCGATGAGAAGCGCCAGCCGGCGATCGTCATCAAAGGTAAGGCAAGCAAGCGCTACCTGATGCCCTCGCGTGCTCACCTCATGGTGCAGGACGGAGACACGGTATTCCCGGGCGACGTGCTGGCCAAGATCCCGCGCGAAACCACGAAGACCAAAGACATCACAGGCGGTCTGCCGCGTGTGGTCGAATTGTTCGAGGCTCGCAAACCTCGCGAGACCGCAGTCATCAGCGAAATCGATGGCGTGGTTCGATTCGGCGAAGTGGCCAAGGGACAACGCAAACTCTACGTGGCTGCGGACAACGGCACGGAAAAGGAATATTCCGTACCGCGCGGCGTTCACATCAACGTGCAAGAAGGCGAGCGCGTGAAAGCTGGCGAACCTTTGATGGATGGCCCGCTCAACCCGCACGACATTCTGGCCGTGCTCGGTGAAAAAGAGCTGCAGTCTTACCTGGTCAACGAAATCCAGGAAGTCTACCGCTTACAGGGCGTGAACATTTCGGATAAGCACATCGAAGTGATCGTCCGGCAGATGATGCGCTGGGTGAAAGTCGAGGACGTGGGCGACACCCAGTTCCTTCTCGAACAGCAAGTGGACAAGTTCCGCTTCCACGAGGAGAACGAGCGTGCAATCGCGAATGGTGGCAAACCGGCCACTGGACGCCCGTTGCTACTCGGTATCACCAAGGCGTCGCTCTCCACCGATTCGTTCATCTCGGCTGCCTCCTTCCAGGAGACAACGCGTGTGCTGACTGAAGCTTCCATCCAGGGAGCGGTCGATCATCTCCGCGGGCTGAAAGAAAACGTCATCGTCGGCCGCCTGATTCCGGCCGGCACGGGCATGGAGTACTACCGCAACGTCCGGCTCTCTCCAGAAATGGAAGAGGCGGCGAGCAAGGTGCAAGAGGAAGTTTCGCAGGCGTACGAAGATGCTGAGCGCGCGCTCGAGCTCATGCGTCACGAAGGCGAGACCGAAGAACTGGCTGCGGAGTAATCAGGCGTGAAGTCAACCCAGGGGCGACGAACAGTCGCCCCTGATTTTTCTTGTAGACGATTTTGATAAGCGTCCTTGTTTCGGAAGATGTTTTGCATAAAATGTCGTTAACCCGATGGTCTTAGCATTGGAGCCACAGCGCATCACTGGACCGCCCCCGGACCGCAACGCCGCGCCAGAACCAATTCCTGGCGGGCTCGTCGTGGCCCCGGCGCTTGGGCGTTTCTGGCGGTTGTTTCGCCTATCGATCTGGCGCGCCTTTGAGCACGATGCTTTCGGAACCGCGAAGGCTTCAGCCTACTCCTCCATCTTCACTTTTTTCCCGGCGCTGCTCGTTTTGGGCGCGGTTCTGGCTACGCTGAATCGCGGCGAAGTCTACTTGCGCGAAGTCTCGTATGCGCTGGGCACTATTCTGCCTGCGGGTAGTTCCACCGTGCTCGCCTATCTCCGAGGCAGTGCAGATCGTCCGGTAGGCCTTCTTATCTCTTCTTCGTTGCTCACAGTTTGGAGCGCTTCCGGCGTCATCATTTCCTGGATGGACGGCTTTCGACGCGCCTACCAGCTTCCGAAAACCTGGGGCATCCTGCAGGAGCGGGTCATTTCGATTTCACTGGTACTGATGGCGGGCTTACCTCTCACCTTCGCAACGATTCTGGTCGCCTTCGGCAGCCGCATCGAGCTGAGAATCCTGTTCTTAATCGGGCACGAGTTCGGTCCTCTGATTCTGCTGGCATGGGGAGCAATTCGTTGGGCGATCGCCATACTTACCAGCATCGCAGTCATTCAACTCATCTACCACAATGCCGTGCCGCGGACTCAGCCTTGGCATAGCGTTCTTCCCGGCGCCGTTCTTGCCACCGCGATGTGGCTAATCTCCACCGCACTGTTTGGTTGGTATCTGCAGCACTACGCCGATTACAGCGTGATCTATGGTTCGCTCGGTGTTGGCATCGCACTGCTCGTCTGGATGTACCTCATCTCGCTCGTAGTGCTCATTGGCGCCGAGTTCAACGCCATGCTTTTTCCTCGGGCCCTGACCAAAATTACGTCGAACCGGGAAGTAACCGAAATCCGCTCCGTCTGAACACTGGCCTGCGTTCAAGGGAAACGGAGAGTAGCCGATCTCCTGTGTAGTAGTCGGGCTCCTGCATTTAAAATAAACACAACTCTTCGAGAAGTTCCAGAGAAAGGACCTGCATTTTGAAAGATCGCAAGCCCGATCAGGTGGAAAAACATTTGCCGGTATTCGGTTTCGCGCCGGAAGAACCAACGCAGAGGACGCGTCGCGCAAAAATCGTTTGCACCATCGGCCCCGCGTGCGACTCCGAAAAAATGATTGAGGAGTTGATGCGAACCGGCATGGACGTCGCGCGCCTCAACTTTTCTCACGGAACACATTCCGAACATGCAGGGCGCATCGAGCGCCTCCGCAGCGCGGCCCGTCATCTGAAACGTACCGTGTGCATTCTGCAGGATCTGCAAGGCCCAAAAATTCGTACCGGGCGGCTGAAGGATGGAAGGTCCGTGCCGATCGAGGCTGGAGCGACGCTGACGATCACTCCGCACAAAGTGGCGGGAACGGCGAAGCTGATCTCGACCGATTTTTCTGGGCTGGCAAAGGAAGTCGAACAAGGCGCACGAATCCTGTTGTCCGACGGCCGCATCGAGCTCCGCGTGCGCTCCGTGCATGGCGACGATGTGGAGTGCGAGGTGGTGAACGGTGGCACGCTTAGCGAACAACAAGGAATTAATCTTCCCGGCGCCGCCGTAGCGATTCCGTCGCTGACTGAAAAGGACAAGCTCGACCTGGAGTTTGGGCTGAAGCATGAAGTCGATGTGGTCGCGCTATCGTTTGTTCGTTCAGCGGATGACATACGCGAAGCGAAGATCCTGATGCGGAAATTCGGGAAATCGGTGCCCATCATCGCGAAGCTCGAGAAGCCTCAGGCCATCGAGCATCTGGAAGAAATTATGGAGGCAACGAACGGCGTGATGATCGCGCGCGGCGACTTGGGCGTGGAATTGCCGCCGGAGCGCGTGCCGATTATCCAGAAATTAGCGATTCAGCGCGCTGGCGTCTGGCGCAGGCCCGTGATCACTGCCACGCAGATGCTGGAGTCGATGACGGAAAGTCCGCGTCCAACGCGGGCCGAGGCGAGCGACGTTGCCAACGCGATCTTCGACGGCACGGATGCCGTGATGCTTTCGGGAGAAACCGCGGTCGGCAAGTATCCCCGCGAAACCGTGGCGATGATGGCGCGAATAATTCTCGAAGCGGAGGCGAGCATCGCGCAGTTGCCGCTCGTACGGCGTCGTCGGCGAGAGGATCATCGCTACTCGGTTGCCGAAACAATTTGCGAGTCCATTGCCCACGCTGCCCAGGATCTCCCGATGCGCGCGATTGCCGTGTTTACCGAGAGCGGCAATACGGCGCGCATGCTTTCGAAGCATCGGCCAAAAGTGCCGGTCTATGCCTTTAGCCGTAAGCCGGAAGTCTGCAATCGCATGAATGCGCTTTGGGGCGTGATCCCTGTGCATAAGCCGGGATGGGAGTCGGCGGAAGCGATGCTCAAAACCGCCGAAGACGAATTGTTGCCGAAAGGCTTGCTGCACAATGGCGACGTACTCGGACTGGTTGCGGGAACGAAGCTGACTTCGGGAGCGACGAACGTGATGCGGTTGCATACGGTGGGAGAGAGCGAACGGGTATTGCACAAGACTTTGCCTCGAAAGAAATAGCGATCAGGATGCAATCCTCCGTTTCATTCTCGGACCATTCGCTTGACCCGGCTGTTCGCGGATTTCTGCAGTTGCCTGCGAGCGCAAACGGCAATGCGATCGTCCTGACCCACGGCGCGGGCGCGGACTGCAACGCGCCCTTGCTGATAGCGCTCAGCGAGACTTTTGCCGCGCGAGGCTACACGGTTCTACGCTACGATCTGCCTTTTCGGCAGGAGCGGCGCGGGCCGCCTCATCCGGGCATTGCGGCAAGGGACCGAGCCGGCTTGCGCAATGCGGTTACAGCTCTGCGCGGCAAAGTCTCCCGCCAAATTTTCATGGGCGGCCATTCGTATGGCGGGCGGCAGGCGACCATGCTCTGCGCCGAGGAACCAGAATTAGTTTCGGGCTTGCTGCTGCTTTCGTATCCCTTACATCCAGCGCGAAAGCCCGAGCAACTTCGGATTCAACATCTGCCGAAGCTGCATACGCCAAGTTTATTCGTGCACGGGACCCGCGATCCGCTCGGGACCATTGCAGAGATGCAAGAAGCTTTGCGGCTGATTCCGGCCAAAAAGGAATTAATGGAAGTAGAAGGCGTAGGGCACGACTTAGGATTTAAAGGTAAGGCGCGCTTGGAGGAACTTCCTCCCAGGATCCTGGCCGCATTCGAAAAGCTGATGAGGTAGATCGTGTGGCGCGGACAATCTTGTCCGCAGGGGTGCAGAAGACTACTACGCGGATAAGAGTGTCCGCGCCACACAGACCAAGCTAATTTACCCAGCCCGACTTCGATCCGCCATTGGGTTTGTCGTTATCGTCGGGAGGGATATAGTTTCCGTGCTCGTCGAAGGTGACTTTACGGTCGTGGTCGCGCATGTAGACTTCAAACTTGCGCGCGGCACGTTTGCGCTTCCAACGGTAATAGGAATTCCGAATGCCGAAGTAACGTTCGGAGGCGACAAAGCCGACCCCGCGGGACGGCATGAATTTAACCCAAAGAAAGCCGAAGAGCAGCCCTCCCAGATGGGCAAACACCGCGATTCCGCCTTGCGAGGGCTCGAAGACACCGATGATCGTGATCACGACCAGAATTCCCACTACGTATTTAGCTTTGATCGAGAAGGGAAGCGGAAAAAGAAACATCTCCTGATCGGCATAGAGAATTCCGAAGGCCATCATCAGGCCGAGAATGCCGCCAGATGCGCCCAAGGTTGCGGTGCGCGGGCTGGTCCCGAGAAAACGAGTGTAGGCGACAGCTACCGTCACCAGAGCCGCACCGACCACACAAAACGAGTAGCACTCAATGAACCGCCGCGGTCCCCAGTCTCGTTCCAAATAGGCGCCGATAAACCAGAGCATCAGCATGTTGAAAAAAACATGACTCAAATTCTCGTGCAGCAACGAATAGGTCGCCAGCTGCCAGATCTTGCCGTGCATTACTTCGACAGGAATCAGCGCAAACCACTCCCGCATACCTTCGACGACCTCGGGAGAGAACCGAAGCATGATCACCTGAAACAGGTAAATGCCGGTGCACGTGAGGATGATGCGCTTCACCCATCCCGCAAACGGTGGAAAGCTGAACGAAATAGTCTGACCGCGAGGCAATTTTTTATCTTTCCGGCTCGGGAACGACGGGGAGGCTGCGATGTCCAGCCGCATCGACCGCGCGCACAGCGAATATCACATTATCCTTCGAAACGTGCAGGGTTGCACGCATGGCGTTCCCAACGGGCTGAACATATTCCCAGTCTGGGGCGTTGGTCGAGCGCCAAATCACTTCGTAGTCGGCCGCGCCGACAGACGGCTCCCAGTGCAACGTGCTGTCGTTGTCGAGGCCTTTGGTCACGATTTTCACGTTGCTGGGCGCGGCCGGAGCGGTCGCCAAAGCGGCCAGCGTCGCGGCGTTGAGGCGAGCGACGTGCGCCACGTAGTCGAAGTCCACGAACTTGAGCAAATCTCCGTACTCGACTCCATTTTCAGTACGCGGGGTCTGATGCTGATGGTTGAAGTCTTCCCGAAATTCGGTAAAACGGACTGCGGCGAAGCCTTGCTGGTTGAAAGAAGAGTGATCGCCTCCGCGAAGGAATCGGTCCAGACGGAAAATCAGCAGCGGCTTGACCCCGGCATCATAGGATCGGCCGATATCGGCAATGTAGCGGGCGAGTTCGCGGGAAGAGGAATCGCTTTCGCCGCCGAGCATGCGAATTCGCTTCAGCTCGGCGTCACTCGCGATGACCGGCACGCCTTCCGAAAACACACGCACCCGGCCCGAATCTTGTCCTGGCCCGAGATTGCCTCCAACGATGTCATTGTTTAGAACGGCTTCGATTTTCCATCCCTGCTGCTTAGCCATCTGCGCAAAGTGCCGGCTGCCGTTAAGTCCTTGCTCTTCACCCGCCACGGTGAGAAAAATAATGGTGGCGGGAAACTTCGTTTTTTTCACCGCCTGGCTTAAAACGCGGGAACACTCCAGGCTGACGGCCGTGCCGCTGCCATCGTCATTCGCGCCTGGGGCGGGGTCAGTCCCGTTAAGCGTGTCGCTGTTGCGCGAGTCGTAGTGTCCGGTTACCAGAACGATGCGATCGGCCTGCTTTGGATCGGATCCTTTGAGGACCGCGTAAATATTGGTGATTTCGGTCGGCTTCGGGATACGGTCGGCGGGCTGTTCCGTAAAGGTGTCGATTTTGACTTCGAGGCAGCCGCCGCAATCTTTGGAATACCGGTCGAACTCGGACTTAATCCATTCGCGCGCCGCACCGATTCCTCGGCCGGCTTTGATCGCATCTTCGTCTTGTGCGGAGATGGTCGATCGGTTGTTGAAGCTGACCAACTTCTCGATGGTCTCGCGGATGCGGTCCGGAGAAACTTGCCGGATCACCTCCGCGATGCGCGGGTCGGCGTGCGGGTTAGAAGCCAAAGCGGGCGCGGCTTCTGCTGTATTTCCCGGCGCCAGCCTTTCCTGCGCCAAACTTTCTTGCGTCAGGCACAGGGCCGAGCATAAAAATAACGCCAGGGCCGCCGTTAACGCCATCCTAAGAGGAACGGACAGTTTATCTGGCCGGGAGGCGCTGAGAAAGCGAGAATTTTCTTGGTTAGCCACTTGACCTTTTCCTCTCGAAGAAACTAAATATAACAGGGTAACCTGAACGTGGAGGAAATCATGGTGTACTGTCCTGAATGCGAGACGGACCTTGATATCGACGAAGACGAGGTCGATGAAGGCGCGGTCGTCTCCTGCCCGGAGTGCGGTACGGACTTCGAGGTCATCACCGTAAATCCGGTGGAATTGAAAATAGTCGGCGAAGACGAGGTCGAGGACGATGAGGATGACGAGAAAGTCGCTGACGACGAGGATGAGGACGAGGACTAGCATTCCTGCGAATTCCTGAACATTCCCGATTGCTTCGAAGCTTAATCGCCCTGGCTGCGACTGGATTGTGCCTCGCTGCACTGTCCGTGGCAGCGAGCGCTCCGTTGCACGCGCAAAATGCGGAGAAGCAGCCAGCAAAGCCGAAGCCTTATGCGTTGATCTACGGAACAGTGTGGGATCCGGATGGGCATCCGCTCTACGGCGTGAAGGTCAAGATCCGTATGGCCGACCAGAAGAAGCCGCACTGGGAACTCTATTCCAATCACACCGGCGAGTTCGCACAACGGGTTCCAGCCGGCAAAGCCGATTACATCGTGTGGGCCGACCTGAAGGGCTACAAGCTGGAATCGGGCCGGAAACTGAAGCCGGGCGCTGAGGTGACCGTACATATCGATGATGATGAGCGCTCCGACATCGGACTTCATTTAGACTGGGAGTGACTGGCGGGCGGTATCCGCAGGTCAGGGCAAAAGAGAAATTTCCGAGAAAACTTTAATGAAGAGTGCGATCACTGCTGTGCTGCTGATTGTCGTGTCGTCGTCCGTCTTTCTGATCGCGGCACAGCCTGCTGCGGCGCAGTTGTTTGGCCGCGATCCCAAAAAAGAAGACAAGACCCGCCTGCTTACGGGGAAGGTTCTGGATGGCGCCGACAGTCCTTTGCCGAACGCCGTCGTCTACCTGACGAACACGCATACTCGCGCCGTTAAGACCTACATTGTTGGCCCTGACGGATCGTACCGCTTTCCGGGGCTTCTGCCAGTAATCGATTATGAAGTCTATGCGCAGTACGACAAAGCCAAGAGTGGCACGAAAACTGTCAGCCAGTTCGACGATCGCGCTGAGGTGTACATCGATTTAAAAATCAAGAACAAAGAGTAAATCCATGCATAACCGTCGTGAGTTTCTCCGTTGGTCGATTGCCGCCGCTGGCGTCGTGGCTGCTAGCCGAATTCTTGACGCAGAGCCGCATTCCCCGCGCTTGGTGCGCGATATCGGAGTGCAGTTATACACGGTGCGCGACGAGGCTGAGCGTGATCTGCCTTCGGTTCTCGCGGCCATCCGCAAGATCGGATACAGCGAAGTCGAGACCTATTGGAACGTCTATAGCCATCCTGCACCCGAACTGCGGCGGATGATCGAAGATCACGGCCTGAAAGTTCCCAGTGGCCACTTCAATTACGACGGACTCGAAGGCAAACTCGACTACGCCAAGACGCTGGGCGTCGAGTACGTAATCTGCCCCATGTTGCCGGAGACGATGTGGTTCACGCTCGAAGGCTATAAACGCGCAGCCGATCAGTTCAACATCTGGGGCGAAAAGATTCATCAGGCGGGCATGCAGTTTGGATTTCACGATCACAATTATGAGTTTCGCAAGTTTGGCGACACGACCGGATTCGAAACCCTGATGAAACTTTCCGATCCGAAACTGGTTTGTATCGAGATGGATTGCTACTGGATTACGCAGGCCGGAGGCGATCCGCTGCAGATGTTTGAGAAGTACGGCAACCGCATCAAACTGCTTCACCTGAAAGATCGCAAGCCCGGCTTCCCGACGAACCAAGTCATGGGCGATAAGTCAGAGCATTTCACCGAAGTGGGATCAGGCACGATTCACTGGCACGAAGTGCTGGCAGCGGCTGAGAAAAACGGGGTGAAGCACGCGTTCGTGGAGCGGGATTCCGGCGACCTTCCCGCTATGGAAAGCCTGCGGGTGAGCTACCAGAATTTGCAGAAGATAGGGTGACAGAACACAGCTGCGGAGGGATGGACATTTCCCGCGACCCTCAGAATAAGGATCTCCAAGCCATGGCCGAAACGAATCGGCGGCGAGCGAAGCTAACTCTATGGCAGCTTAGCCTTCACAAGATACAACTTGTCTTTCGTTAAGTCGGGCACGAAGGTGAAACCTTCGGGGCCGTAGCCCGCCATAAATAAGGACTCATCGCCGATGGCCGACACAACATAGTCAGCGAGCGGGTTGCCTTGGAGGTCGGTGACCTTGATCAGGTTCTGGTGGGGATCGGTGTTGACCCACCCTCCAAATCCAATGGCGAGTCGTCCAGCATACGACTTCACGCTTCGCGGCGTGAGGTCGGGGTTCGCGGTATCAACCCGCAACTTGCGCACAACTTCGCCGGTCGGAGAAATAACGTAAACCAGGGCCGGAGAACTGGTACCGTGCAAGAGGTAAGCATTGCCGTCCGAACCGATGGCGACGTCACCCGAACTCACAAACGAGTTACCGGTGTTGGAGGAGGCATACCTGGCGTCACCCATTTCAGCTTTCCGTCGGGCCTCTTCGTCTTCCGGTTCATAGATCTTTTTAACTATCTGTCCATTGGCGGCGAACACCGCCGCAAACGGGGTACGGTTGTTCTTACCCGTCGTGCCTGTTAGTAAGTATTCGCCGGACTTAAAAACTGCAAGGTGCCAAGGCTCTACGAGATTTCGTTCGGCATCGAGTTTCGTCTTCACGTTTACCGTACCGTCGCGTGCGAACCCAGCGACATATATTCCGTCCTCCCGCATGGCTATCTGGTAGACTCTGCCGTCGTGATCAACAAAACCTCCCTTGCCCAAGGAGTTCGTATCCTCGGGGAAGGCGTCGATAACTCGAAAAGTTCCTGCTAGTACCCCTGTGGGGGTTATTTTCTGAATGGGAAGCTGAAATACTGTCTTGCTCGTTGAGGATTGCTGGTCGAGTTCGCGCGTGTAGACATTTCCCGCTCCATCGCATATGGCACGACCGATCATCCCACCTGGGCGGCCTAGGGCGACCTCAACCTTTGTTGTCGTCTTAAGCTCGATGACCTGTCCGCCAACTTGCTTCGCGCACAGCATTGCGGCAACGCAATAGGCTCCGACCAGAAAAACAGAAAATACTTTCATGATTTTGCACCTCCGAAAATCGGAAGAACTTATGTTCTCACAAACTGGGGCTCTTCTATTTCGTAGTTGAGGCCAATGAAAAAGGCCACCGCGAACGGTGGCCTTAACTTTCCAAGTTAGTAAGTAGAATCTAGTTACTATCCCCGCCTGAGCGCTTCCACGAAATCAAGTCTCCGATCGTCGTGCTCTTCGAAGAAGACGACGACGGTTGCTTGTAGGATTCGACTTCCTGGCGCGAGGCTTCTTCTCCGACCGCCTTGATGCTCAGGCCGACTTTCTTTTCTTCCTGATTCATCTTGATGATCTTAAAGTCGTACTCCGCGCCCGGTTCGAGGTGCATGGGCTGTCCGTTGCCATCGACGGCTTCGGAGTTGTGGCAAAGGCCTTCGATGCCCTCGGCGATTTCCACGAACGCTCCAAAGTTCGCCACGCGCAAAATCTTGCCGTGAACGATGTCGCCGATGCGGTGCTGGGCAAAGAACGAATCCCATACATCGGGTTGCATCTGCTTAACGCCGAGTGAAAGGCGGCGCTTATCGGGTTCGATGGCCAGAATCACGGCCTTCACCTTATCGCCTTTCTTGAGTACTTCGGAAGGATGCTTCACGCGCGTCGTCCAGCTCAAGTTACTAACATGTACTAAACCGTCAATGCCGTCTTCTATCTCGATGAAAGCTCCAAACTCGGTTAAGTTACGCACACGGCCTTCGACCGTCGCTCCCACGGGATACTTATCGTGTAACGAATCCCAGGGGTTAGACGCGAGCTGTCTCATGCCGAGCGAGATACGGCGTTCCGTGGGATTCACACTCAAGACGACGCAATCGACTTCGTCGTTGACATTGACCAGCTTCGACGGATGCTTCATTCGCTTCGACCAGGTCATTTCGCTGACGTGGACCAGGCCTTCGATGCCCTGTTCGAGTTCAACAAACGCTCCGTAATCGGTGACGCTGATGACGCGTCCATGAACGTGCGCGCCCACGGGATAGCGAGCCTCCGCATCGAGCCAAGGATCCGGTGTAAGCTGCTTGAATCCGAGCGAGACGCGCTGCTTGTCTTTGTCGTACTTCAGGACCTTCACCTGAATCTGATCGCCGACGTTGACCAGGTCGCGGGGGTGCGTGAGGCGTCCCCAGGACATGTCGGTGATGTGCAGCAGGCCGTCGAGTCCCCCCATATCGACGAAGGCGCCATATTCGGTAAGGTTTTTGACGATGCCGGTCAGGATGCTGCCTTCTTCGAGGTGCTCGAGCGTCTTGCCACGCTTCTCGTTCTGTTCTTCTTCCAGAAGCTGCTTACGCGAGACGACGATGTTGCCGCGCTTTTTGTTGAGCTTGATGATGGCAACTTCCATCGTCTGGCCCTTCATGCCATCCAGGTTGCGGATGGGGCGCAGGTCGACTTGCGAGCCGGGCAGGAAAGCGCGTGCGCCATTGATATCGATGGTGAGGCCGCCCTTGATGCGCTCCACGACAACGCCTTTGATCGGCTTCTTCTCGTTGTAGGCGCGCTCGATTTCATCCCAGGAACGGAGGCGCTGGGCTTTGAGATGCGAGAGGTTGATGTAACCCTCCTCGGTCTCACCCTTGTCGCGCATCACGTCGATTTCGTCGCCAGGTTTGAAGCGAGGATTCCCCTCGTGATCAAGGATCTCGGCAATCGGCGCCATGCCTTCGGATTTCGCTCCGATATCGACGACGACGTGGGTCGCGGTCAATTTAATGACAGTGCCCTTGATGACGTGGTCGTCCCCAACCGCCTCCTCGGTTTCGGTTTCGAAACTATGAAGGGCGGCGGCGAAGTCGTCGCTGCCAGACGACGCATTTTCGTGATTCAAGCTGTCGCTCGGAATTTCGTTCGAGTTTTCGTTTGAAATCTTGTGATCCTCGTGGGCGAGAGCGGGCTGAGGAGCATCAACCGTGTGAGTCGCGCCCTCTTCAGAAGCATGAATCTGGGGAACTTCATGCTGCGAAGCGTCGTTCTGCGAAGCGTCTGGGGCGGAAGTGGGTTCCGCGGATGAGGGTTGCGCGAGCTCGGGAGCGTCGACTACGGCTGAGCCGCCGGTGTGATTATCGTGTGAATGTGTCATGGTTTTAAGGCTGGTTTCAGGGCTGGATTCAAGAGTACGGGCTGTGCTTTCGTCGAACAAATTCGTAGCCTCGGTGTCGACGCAATGGTGCGCGACTGGTGCGGGACGTGGTGTAGCGGACGGCTGGCGTGGTCTTTAGGTTGCGTTGAGGCCGACCTGGCGGACGACCCTAGGACAATTCCAGCTGGTGCAAAACCGCGTCCAATAGGGACTCTTTGACTATAGCAACCGCTTCGGAACAGTGTCAAACGGGATTCCGGGCAATCCAAGAAATTAATCGGCGAGTCACAGTTGCCGCCTCAAGCCCCTGCGGTAACAGTTACGTTCGTCTGGGTCTGTGCACCCGTCCCCCCCGAAAAAACCTATCGTCTCCCCCCAACCCTGTCATCTTGGTCGAAAGATCCCTTCTTCCTCACTCACTGCCCAAACCGTCCCTGGTGGTGAACTTCCCGGCCGAAAGCCAAGCCGTCCACAGAACGGGATTAGCGAGCCACCAC
>Ga0302189_10002451_pt1 | contig 14871 bp, 12 predicted proteins | sample II_Bog_E2_2_FD_194551 | JGI IMG/M metagenome (GOLD analysis project Ga0302189, IMG submission 194551) | Peat permafrost microbial communities from Stordalen Mire near Abisko, Sweden - II_Bog_E2_2 | ecosystem: Environmental > Terrestrial > Soil > Wetlands > Peat | place: Sweden: Abisko...
CCCGGACAGGCGCCGCCAGCCGCGACCATCGCGCCATCCATGCGGCATGAGGCAGATGGGCATGCACCACCTCTGGAGCCTCGTGCCGGAGCCAGCGGTTGAAGCGAATCCATCCGCGCGGATCGGCCAGGCCTTTGCGCATCTTGAGGCTCAGGAACCCAGCACCCGATGCCGCCAACTCGGCTGCAGCATCGCCTCCGTTGCCCGAAAGAGCCACCACACTGACTCGCCATCCGCGTCTGCTCAGTCCCTTGGCCAGCAAGATGACCTGGCGCTCCGCGCCGCCGATGCGGTCAAGGCCGGGAATGACGAGGGCTATATAGCTCAACTGCGGCGCTCCTTACTCTGAGCATCAATAAGCACTGCGTCGATCAACTCTTCATAAGCGTGTATAGCGCGGTCGATTCTGAACGGTTCGATGAATGCGTGATCGAACCGTTGCCCAGGCACCAGAGACTTGAGCGCTGCGAGCAAAGAGCTTGCCAGAGCATCGGAAGAAATCTCAGTTGCCAACCAGATACCTGGTTGATCGCGCAGCAGGTCCACAATGCCCTGCGAAGCGGGCAATGCAACAAGAGGCAAGCCGCCCGCGGCAGCCTCAAGTAGTGCGTTGGGTAAGCCTTCGTGGCGTGAGGCAAGGGCAAATGCCGAGGCGCCTGTGAAATATGCCGAGGGAGAATCGACATGGCCGGCAAAGCGCACACAAGCATCCAAACCGAGTTCGTTGCACTGGGCTATTAAGGCGGCTTCTTCCGGGCCGGTTCCGGCGATCACCAGATCGGTGTGCGGAATCTGTGCGCGCACGGCAGCCAGTGCCCGCAGCAGCAGGTCGAAGCCTTTTTCCCGCGAGAGCCTGCCCACGGCCAGCAGATGCGGGCCGGACCCGGTCCACAGGTCGGGAGCCCTCGCGGCCTCGTCTCGAATCGCATCCACATCAACCGGGTTGGGCAACACAACCAGACGGTTCTCGTTGATAGCAAGCTGCCCGGCCAGGTCTTTGGCCATCGCAGGGGTTTGGCAGATTACGCGGTCTGCAAGGCGATAGAGAATTCGGTAAAGCAGGTGCGTAGGTGCGGGTAGCCCTCCAAAAGCCAATGCGGCGGAGACAGTTCCATTCTGCCGCACCAGAACGCGAGTTCCTCTCCGGAAAAAGGGACGCAGAAGCAGCACCAGAAAATTCAGGTGAAACATTCCAGAGAGGATGACATCTGGTTTCACCCGCCGGACTAATTGAAGCAACTTGAAGGCTCCGGCGCGCACACGCGATGCACCCAAAGCGTGGATGCGGACCCAGGACGGAACGGACTCCGCTCCAGCGCCGGTTTGGGTGATCAGTCCCAGGTGCAGCTCATATTTGTCGCGCGAGAGGCCTCGCGCCAGCAGGGCAATCACACGTTCCGCTCCGCCGCCACCAAGATGTGGAATGAGCAAGAGAACCCTGCGATGTTGCGTTGTGGACATTCGTAATGCTTTCTGGAGAGCAAGGCGAGTATAAGCCATGGATTCAATGCTTTTCGGGGTACCCAATACCTTTGCGTTTTAATAATTCAATTTCGGACTGTGCAAAACTGGTACAGTATCTTTACTTTCACTAACAACCCGTACAAAGACTTCAAAACGATTCACAGAGTTCATGCTCTAAGGGCGAAAGCCCTGTTGTTTCGATTCGGCCTTGTGTCATGGCGAATGCCATGGAAGACCTATACCTCTGCGTTGAAAGCAAGCTTCTGGACAGTTCTCAAGAACATGTTCGGGAATCGTAGGGAGTGTACGTCGACCCATGTTTATTTCTGAAGCGCTATTATTCGGTCCTGAGCCGCAAGTTCGTTCAACGCAGCCTGCCCCGCACATCGTAGTGGGCATCACCAGTTCACAAACTTGCCTGACACTTACCGGGCGCCTGCGCGCGCTGCGCTTGGCGGGCTTTCGCGTAACCCTGGTTTCGAGCCCAGGCGAATTGCTTGACCGGACGGCTGCACGTGAAGGGGTCGAGTCGGTGGCTATCCCAATGAAACGGGAGATAGCGCCGCCTGCGGATATTGTTTCGCTGGTACGGCTTTGGTGGTTATTGCTCCGGCTCAGGCCGGATATGACGGAATTCAGCACTCCCAAGGCCGGGCTGCTGGGCACCTTGGCGGCCATGCTGGCGGGAGTGCCGACACGCATTTACATGCTGCGTGGGCTCAAAGTTGAGGGTACGGCTGGCTTCAAACGCCGCATTTTGCTGGCGGCCGAGCGGCTTGCCGCATTCTGCGCGCAGATTGTCTTATGCAATAGCCAAAGCATGCGTGCCGAAGCGCTTGCCATGGGCCTTGCGCCAGCGGCTAAGCTTAATCTGCTTGGAGATGGCAGCAGCAATGGGGTGGATGTAGAGCGATTTTCGCCAGGTTCGAGCGGCGTGCGAGGCCGTCTAGGCCTTCCCAGCGAAGCCCCGGTGGTGGGCTTTGTCGGGCGATTGACCTGTGACAAGGGGCTGCCCGAGCTGATGGATGCCTTCGATACGATTCTCAAATCTGAACCGGAAGCGCACTTGCTGCTGGTGGGCTGGTTCGATGCCGCGGAAGACGCGCTTTGCCCCTGTCTGCGCGAACGGATCGGGAATCATCCCCGCATTCATTGCACCGGCTTTGTGGCCGATGCAGCGCCATATTATCGCGCGATGGACCTGATGGTTCTGCCCACTTGGCGGGAGGGTTTTCCCAACGTCGTGCTGGAGGCCGAGGCAAGCTGCGTTCCGGTGATTACAACCATCGCCACGGGTTCGCGGGACTCCGTAGTGCCGGAGGTGACAGGCCTGCTGATTCCTCCCGGCTACCCTGAGGCCATCAGCGAGGCCGTACTCAAGCTGCTCCGCGACCCTGCGCGGCGGCGTCGCATGGGTGAAGCTGCGCGAGCCTGGGTGGTCGAGCACTATGCAAACGAGCGAGTTCTGGGGCTGATCACAGGGTATTACAAGAGTTTGCTAACGCCGGCCACGCACGGAAGCAAGGTCGTACCTGCTACTGCTTTGATTCCTGTGCAACACTGATAGCCGGAGTACTGGCATCTATGGGAGGCGCTTGCAAGGTATGTGCTCCGGCCTCGGCCCCACGCAGCACTTCGCTTGGGGCAATGCCCAGCACGAGTGTGGCCCCAGCGGCCAGTAACAAGGCTGCGCCTACCGCAATGCCCACCTGGGGAGCGAGAGCCGAGGTTTCCGCATTATTGTTCTCTGGCTGCTGCGCCGCAGCCAGAGCCAGCCGCAGATAATATGCGGCTGCCAACCCAGAGTTCAGCAAGCCTATGATGGCGAGCGCCACCGCTCCACCATCGACAGCGGCAGAGAAGGAATAGAACTTGCCGAAGAATCCGCCAGTGAAGGGGATTCCGACCAGCGAAATAAGGAAAAAGATCAGCAGGCTGCCCAGCAGTGGCGAACGGTAGATCAGCCCGCGGTAATCGTCGATCATGGGCAGCTTTTCGTCATACCCGCTCACCAGCGTAATCACGGCAAAGACGCCAACGTTCATGGCCGCGTAAGCCGCAATATAAAAACTGGCGGCGGCTATGCCAAGGTTTCCTTGCCCTGCAAAGGCTGCCAGCAGGTAGCCTGCATGGGCAATGGCGGAGTAGGCCAGCATTCGCTTCACGTTCTGTTGGCGAAGCGCCGCTAGATTGCCTACGGTCATCGAGAGCACGGCCACGATCCACAACAGCGGCGCCCAAAGCCCGTGCAGGGTGGGAAACATCTCGTAGACCACGCGCAGCAGCAGCGCAAACGCAGCGGCTTTGGGCGCAGTGGAGAGAAGCGCGACTACGGGCGAGGGCGCGCCTTCATACACGTCGGGCGTCCACACGTGGAAGGGCGCGGCGGAAACCTTGAAGAGAATGCCCACCAGCATCAGTGCCAGTCCCGCCAGAATGAATGAGTGATTCTGCGCGATGGGAGCCAAACGGGCGATCTCGTAGATCTGCGTGGTGCCCGTTGCTCCAAAGATCAAGGCCACGCCGTAGAGCAGGAATCCCGTGGCAAAGGAACCGAGCAGGAAATACTTGATGGCCGCCTCGGGCCCACGGCTCGTGTTCTTGCGGTAGCCGGCCAGGATGTAAGTAGAGATCGAGGAGATTTCCAGAGCGACGAAGACCAGCAGTAGCTCGACCGCGCCCGTAAGCAGGCACATGCCCACCGCGCCAAAGACGATCAGTGCATAGAACTCGCCCTGGTGATGGCTATCTTCGGGAAGCGTGTCATATGACAGCAGGAGCGTTACCAGAACGATGCCGCAGATGAGGAGGTGAAAGAAGATGGTGAAGGCGCTTGTCTCGACGGTACCGAAGAACCCCGTACCCGCTGGCCAATAAAGCTGCAGCACGCTGGCCCACAGAGCCAATGTGGTTCCCGGCGCTGCGATCCAAATCAGGTATCGGCGCGGAAATCCGACGGGCAGGGTCGCGTCGATGAGCATGACGGCAACACCGGTGAGGGCGAGAACGACCTCGGGAAGGATGCGGAAGATATCGGGAACTGGATTCACCGCAGGCCCTCCCCTTGGTTTGAAATTGGCGATGCGGTTGTGGGGAGAACAGGCTCAGGCAAGTGGACGGGCCCCGGACGACCAATTGCACGCGAGGAAAGGCCGTCTCGATGGCAGGCAGCCAAAGCATCGGCGCAAGCCCCATCACCAGCATCAGCACAGCCAGGGGCCAAAGCACAGCCAGTTCACGGAAGTGGAGATCGTCTGGAGGTTTCGACAGCGCCAGCTTGCTTTCCGGCCCGTAAAAGAGCCGCTGCACCAGCCAAAGCATATAGGCCGCGCCCAGAATCACGCCCACGGCAGCGGCCACTGCCCAGCCTTTGCTGACCCCGGTAAAGGTGCTCGAGAGGATGAGAAACTCGCCGATAAACCCGCCTAGCATAGGCAGTCCGATCATCGCGAGTGCGGCGATGACGAAGAGCGTAGCCGTGCGGGGCAGCTTGGTTGCCACTCCGCCATAAACGCCGATCTCGCTTGTGGAGTAACGATCGTAGAGCACGCCCAGCAGCACAAACAGCGCGCCGTCCACCACGCCGTGATTGAGAATCTGGTAGACAGCGCCGGCCAAACCCGTTGCGGTAAAACCGTAAATGCCCAGAACGATCAGGCTCAGGTGGCTCACCGCGGCGAAGGCCAGCAGCCGCCAGAAATCACGCTGCACCAGCGCCAGGCACGCGCCATAGAGAATGCCGATCACGGCCAGGGCAATCAAATACGGAGCCGCCGCCCGCGCCTGCACCGGGAAAAGCCCAATGTGAAAGCGCAGCATGGAGTAAAGTCCGAGCTTGCCTGCCACCACCATGGCAAGGGCCACCGGCGCTTCACTGAAGGTATCGGCCAGCCATCCGTGCAGCGGAAAGACCGGGACCTTGACCGCAAAAGCGAAGAGAAACGCCAGAGCTACCCAGCAGAGCGGCCCGGCGGGAATCAGTCCGAGGGCGATTTGATTGTGAATGTCGGTGAAATCAAAGCTGCGAGTCTGAGAGTAAAGCCACAAAATCGCCACCAGCAAGGGCGCCGAGGGAATGAAGGTAAAGAGGAAAAACTTGAGCGCGGCCTTGGGTCCGTCCTTGCGTCCGTACATGGCGATCAGGATGGCCATGGGCACCAGCGACAGCTCCCAGAAGCCGTAGTAGAGCATCAGGTCGAGCGAGACAAATACGCCGAACATGGCCGTCTGCTGAACCAGGAAGAGCACGAAAAAGATCTTGCGGCGCTCGGCAATGGCGTTCCAACTGGCCAGCACGCCCACTGGGGCCAGCAACCCGGTAAGCACCACCATCCACAAGCTCAGCCCATCCACGCCCACGTGGTAAAAGATTGCGGGATTATCGATCCACGGTACGTTGACGGCAAATTGAAAGCCGCTTGCGCTTTTATCGAAGTGCGCCGGCAAATGAAGCGTCAACCCGAAGATAGCCAGTGCTGTCGCGAGGGTGATCCAATTGGGCAGCTTGCCGCGGTCGGGCGCAAGCGCCACCAGCACCGCACCGGCCAGCGGCAGCAGCAGGATCAATGTGAGAATCGAGTTGTTGATTGCATTCATTCGTTTGGAGCCTGACTAAAAACTGCGAGCGTTGAAAGGTGCGGGCAGGTAGGTCAGGGCTTTAGCCCTGACAAAAACCTGCGCGAAATCATCGTGGGCTTTAGCCCCTGAAGGGTGTACTTCGTGTTGCATCGTCAAATGTCACCACTTTTCTATGGCCGCATTGGCCAAACGAAGAGACTTGGAAAGCGACCTTTGTTCTTTGATTGCTCTGATGAGCAGAACTAAATTACCAATGCAAACTAGAGCGGATATAGCAGACAAGAATCTGCTTCCGTACATCGCGTCTCGGATAGAAAAACCTCCCCAAAAAACTACCTGCAACGAATATACGAGGATTTTGAAATACCTCCGCCCCTCCCCGTACCACGTAAATAAAACGGCGAACAGCATGATGCCGAACGAAGCAGCAATATCTCGCAACAGGTGCGATGAGTCATGCGATATCCAAAAAGCCCGAACCAGAATAGTTGTCAGGAAGATCGCAAAGAGGCTTGCCCCGACTATGACGTCACGCCGTCTCCGCCAATTCCGCATAGCCGTCGCTCCTTTCTAACGAATGAAAAACTCAATGTCCCGCCCCGCCGAGGTGAATTGCTGAAAGACCGGCCAGCACAGCGGGCCAGGGAACAACGAGAAAAATCAGCACAGCCGCCGCGCCAGCTGCCAGCCACGCCGCATACGAGCGGATATTGCCCGACTGCCAGCGTTGCAGCAGAGCACCGGCGAACGTGGCAATGCCGCCCAGCAGCCAGGCCGCGCCGCCCAGCAGTCCCGTATCCACCACCCAACCCAGGAAGTATGTCGAGATGGCAAGCAACGGCTTGACCACCGTCGCGCCATAGAACTCGTCAACGTAGTACTTGTTGGCCAGCAGCTTGTAGCCGCCAGGTAGCGCGGCGGCCGAACGCACCGGAAGCTCTGACTTCTCCCGGTAGAAAAGATAGGCGATCAGCCAGCCCAAGGCCGCTACCGCAACAGCAAGAGCGCTCAAGATCAGCTCAAGCTGCGCGGTGCCTGCATCCGCGGCTTTTGTCCCCAACACCGGAGCCAAATAGTCACTGAAGCGTTCCATGTTGATCCAACCGGCTGAGCGCTCAATACCAATCCAGCCGCCGCCAATCGAAAGCAGCGCTAGAATCACCAGCGGCGCAAGCATCGAGAGCGGACTCTCATGCGGATGGGCGTCCGGGTCGCGCGGCTTGCCCAGAAAGGCCAGATACCAGAGCCGGAACATATAGAACGAGGTCAGCAGGGCAGTGACCAGGCCGACAAACCACAGAACCCTTCCGCCTCCGCCCTGCACAAAGGCAGCGTAAAGAATCGCGTCCTTGGAGTAGAATCCCGCGAAGGGAAAGAATCCGGCGATAGCCAGAACACCCACGGTGGTTACGGCAAAGGTAACAGGAAGTTTCTTCCATAAGCCGCCCATCTTGCGCAGGTCCTGCTCGCCGCCAATGGCGTGAATGACCGAGCCGGCGGCCAGGAAGAGCAGAGCCTTGAAGAAGGCGTGCGTCATCAGGTGGAAGATGGCAGCCGAGTAGGCCGCCACGCCGCAGCCCAGGAACATGTAGCCGAGCTGCGAAATCGTCGAGTAGGCCAGCACGCGCTTGATGTCGTTTTGCACGAGGCCGATGGTGGCGGCAAACAGCGCGGTCGCCGCGCCGACAACCGCGACCACGCCCAGCGCGAAGGGCGAATGATCAAACAAGACATGGGTGCGGGCGATCATGTAGACGCCGGCGGTGACCATGGTGGCCGCGTGGATGAGCGCGGAGACCGGCGTGGGGCCTTCCATGGCGTCCGGCAGCCAGATGTAGAGCGGAAGCTGCGCAGACTTGCCCGCCGCGCCCAGCAGCAGGCAAAGCGCAATCACCGTCACCACGCCGCCCTGCCAGCCGGGGTAGGCAAGCTTCGCAGCGATCTCGCTGAAGGTGAGCGTACCGAAGTTGGCGATCAGCAGAAACATCCCGATCAGGAAGCCGAAGTCGCCGATACGGTTAACGATGAAGGCCTTCTTGCCCGCGTTCGCCGCCGAGGTCTTCTGGAAGTAAAAGCCGATGAGCAGGTACGACGCCAGGCCCACTCCCTCCCAGCCGACAAACATCAGCAGCGCGTTGCCGGCCAGCACGAGAACGGTCATGAAGAAGAGGAAGAGATTGAGGTAACTGAAGTAGCGCGCGTAACCTTCTTCGTGCTTCATGTAGCCCACGGAGTAGGCATGAATGAGGAAGCCGACGCCGGTGACGACCAGCAGCATGACAAGCGAAAGCTGGTCGAGGACGAAGCTGAAGTCGACGTGCACCGCGCCTATGTCGATCCACGGATGTGAGCAAGTCTCGATGTATGGGAACCCATAGGCAGCAGGGCCGGGCCATGCGCCCCATGCGGCCCAGACAACTGCAAGAAACGCACCAAGCGGCGCCAAAAGGGCAAACGTTGTGACCAGCCACTTCGGCATTCCACGGCCAAGGATCCCGTTGAAAAGGAATCCGGCGAATGGTAGCAGCGGAATCAGCCAGAGGTGAAGAGGTGCGTTCATCGTGTCAGCAACGTTCATAGTTTCATCAGATCGATACGGTCGACGGCCAGGGTTGCGCGGGCGCGAAAGACGGCGATGATGATGGCCAGCCCAACGGCCGCCTCCGCCGCGGCCACCATCATCACAAAGAAGACGAAGATCTGCCCCTTCACCGCGTGCCACTCGTGGGCGAAGGTCACAAACGAAAGGTTGACGGCATTGAGCATCAGCTCGATCGACATGAAGACGGTAATGAGATTGCGCTTGATGAGGAAGCCGACCACGCCGAGTGTAAACAGCAGCGCGCTCAGCAGCAGATACCAGGAAAGCGGAACGTCTTGCGCGAGGGATGAATTCATTTGCCGGCCTGCCTCTCTCCATCGTGGCTGGCCAGTGCGACAGCGCCCAGAATCGCGATGAGGATCAGCACCGAGGTGACTTCAAAGGGCAGCAGAAGCTCAGTAAAGAGCACGCGGCTCAATGCCTCGATATTTGTGCCGCCCGGCGCATTTGTGAGGCCTTCGCCGAGTTTCGCAAAGCCCAGATCTTGCGCCTTCAGGATTACGGTGGCGATGACGCCCAGGATGGCGACGACGGCAGGGAAGCCCACGGCGCGCGCCACACCGCTGCCCATGGTGCGCTCTTCGCGGCCGGCATTGAGCAGCATCACCACAAACGTGAACAGGACCATGATGGCGCCGGCATAGACGATCACCTGCGCGGCGGCCAGAAACTCCGCGCCCAGCAGCAGATAGAGCACAGCCAGCGAGGTCATCACCACAATCAGCGACAGGGCGCTGTTGATGGGATGGCTCTGGAGCAGGAGGTTGATGGCCCCAGCCAGGCAGAATCCGGCAAAAACGAAAAACAGGATCAGGTGCATCGTTCCCTAGAGTTCGGGCCAGAGCCGGTTAGTGAGAAGGGTCGTGGAGCAAACGGCTAAAAATACAGGTTTGCCTCCTGGAATTCTTCCCCGATTGTAAATCAGTGGTAGGCAAACCAAAGGCTGGTGGCCACAATGTTCAAAATGGCCAGCGGCATCAGGTATCGCCATCCGAAATTCATCAACTGGTCATAGCGGAAGCGAGGCAGCGTTCCCCGCACCCATACATACAAAAACAGAAAGGCAAAGACCTTGATCACGAACCAGAAGATGGGGAACAGCGCATGGACCAGAATGTTCTCCGGCGGAGGAATCAGGTTGCCGAAAGGGCTTGTCCATCCGCCCAGAAAGAGCAGAGTAGCCACGCAGCCCACGTTGATCATGTTGGCGTACTCGGCCATAAAAAACATGGCGAACTTCATCGAGCTGTACTCGGTGTGGTAGCCGCCCGTCAGCTCGCTCTCTGCTTCGGGCAGGTCAAAAGGCGAGCGGTTGGTCTCGGCATAAGCCGCCATCAGGTAGATGAAGAAGGCGACAAACTGCAACCCGCCGAAGATATTCCAGGTGAACATGCCCATGGTCGCCTGTTGCTCCACGATCACGCGCAAGTTCAGCGACCCGGCGCGAATCACCACGCCCACCAGCGAGAGTCCCAGCGCCAGTTCGTAGCTGATCAACTGCGCCGACGACCGCAGCGAGCCCAGCAGAGAGTATTTGTTGTTTGAGGACCAGCCGGCCAGCGCGATGCCATAAACGCCGATCGAGGTAACGCCCAGAATCACCAGCAGGCCGATGTTCACGTCGGAGATCTGAAAAAGATGAATGCCGCCCGGTCCAACATTGGGTTCGCCGAAGGGGATCACGGCGATAGAGATCAGTGCGCAGCCCAGGGCAAGGATGGGCGCAAGCAGATAGAGCGGCCTGTAGACAGCGGTGGGGATCAGATCTTCTTTCAAGAAGGATTTGGCTCCGTCCACCAGCGGCTGCAACAGTCCAAACGGCCCCACGCGGCTGGGCCCCCAGCGGTTCTGGATGCGGCCCACCAGCTTGCGCTCCAGCAGCACGGTGTAGGCGACGCCCATGAGCATCACCACCGTGACCACGGCCACCTTGAGCAGGCTCCATAAGAAAAATTGCAGTATTGTCACGTGCCTTCAGCCTCTCTTGCTTGTCTCATTCCCGGCTTCGAATTGCTGTTAATCCGCCGCAGTTCCCGTCAACTCCCGCGCTTGATGCTTTTCCAGTTCCTTGAGCGCAGGGCTGTACCGGCCCAGCGTTCCGGAGGTAAACAAACCATCGTGTACGGGCGTCACCAGGCCGGGCAAAGCTTCGGTCAGAGCCGCAACCGGCACAAATCCTGGCTCCGTGCGCACGTCGTTGCCGCCAAAGAGATTTGCGCGGTCCAGTGCATAGCCGGGAACCAACCGGGCAATTTCGTCCAGCACTGCAAGTGGATCGAAGGGGCTCATCTTCGGCTCCAGATTGTTGGCCGCCAGCCACACTGCGTGCTGATCGGCCTCGCCGGCTTGCGCGCCGCGCGACTGGCCAAGATCGGCCGTTACGCCGCTTTTGCCGAAGGGGACCAGCGTTTTCACATCTACGCCCATAGCGCCGGCCAGCCGCACCAGAATCTCAAAGTCGGGCTTCACGCCCGCGCGATCAGCCGCCTTGTTGACCAGTTGCACATCGCCAAACGTATTGGTAACCGTGCCGCTCTTCTCGTAAAGGCTGGCTGCCGGGAACACCACATCGGCCAGGGCCGCGGTCTCGGTGAGAAAGATGTCCTGGACCACGACGAAGGTTTTCTTCACGCCTGCGGGATCCACACCGAGGCTGACCACCGGATTGGCGCCAACCACAAGCAATGCGCCCAGCTCGCCCTTGGCCGCCGCATCGAATATTTGGGGCAGCGTCTTGCCGGGGGCTGCGAGCAACCCGTGATACTCCGCAAAGGCGCCGGGCGCGATTACAGGAACATAGCCGGGAAGCAGGTCGGGGAGCAGCCCCATATCGGCCGCGCCGCGGGAGTTGGCATGGTCACCGAGATAGGCAAAGCGCACATTCCCGCGCTTGAGACCCCATGCGACCAAAGTCTCAATTGCGGGTCCGCGATACTCCTGGCCAAAGATCACGACCAGTGACTCCTCAGCCATCACAGCCTTGCTGAAGTCGGAGTCCCTCTTGTCCAGGGATGCAGCAAGACCAAGATAGCCGCCCTCCGGCAAACGCTGAACCGCCTTGGCCTGCCGCTCCAGCTTGATGCTTTTGGCATTGGCAATGTAGAGCCTGGCGCGGTTAAGCCGGACGTTGGTCCGCAGTTGCCAAGCCAGCAGCGGATGCTCGTTGGTGGGGTCGCCGCCGATCAGAAGGATGGCCGGAGCGCTGGCAATATCGCGCAGGCTGGCTGCCTTGTCCTTGTGTCCAGCCAGGGCGTGGGCAAAGGCAGCGTAGTCCGTGCTGCGCTCGTGGTCGATGTTGTTGGTTTGCAGCACCGTCCGCGCGAACTTCTGCAGCAGATAGTTCTCTTCGTTGGTGGTCTGATTCGAACCGATGACGCCGATGGCCGTGCCGCCTTTGCTATTGCCAACTTCCGTCAGCTTGGAGGCGGCCAGGCGCAGCGCCTGCTCCCATGTGGCCGGTTCCAGCTTGCCCTCGGCGTTGCGCACCAGAGGCTTAGTCAGCCGCTCGGGGCTTTCCACAAAGTCGAAGCCAAAACGGCCCTTGGCGCATAGAAAATCGCCGTTGATGCCGCTCTTGTCGCGGTTGTCGGCGCGCACAATCTCCGAACCTTCGTTGACCTGTCGCACACCCAGCGTCACCTTGCAGCCGTCGGCGCAATGCGTGCAGACGGTAGAAACGTGATTCATCTCCCAGGGACGCGTCTTATAGCGGTAGCTGCCCGAGGTCAATGCACCCACCGGGCAAACATCGATGCACATGCCGCACTGCTCGCAGTCGAGTTGGTCGCCTCCATTGGGCGAGATCACCGAGCTGACGCCGCGGTTCTGCACGCCCAGCGCCCACACGTCCATGCCCTCGCCGCACATGCGCGTACAGCGGTAGCAGAGGATGCAGCGCGGGCGGTCGTAATAGACGGCAGGGGACCACTGCTGCTCGTCGCGGTGCTGTTTGGCCTCGGCATAAAGGCTCTCGCCCGCGCCGTATTTAAAGGTCATGTCTTGCAGCTCGCACTCACCGCCGGCATCGCAGACCGGGCAGTCAAGCGGGTGGTTGCCGAGCAAAAGTTCGATGGTCGCCTTACGCGCCTGAGCAATCTCCGCCGACTCTGTAATGAAGACCTGGCCCTCGGCGACGGTGGTCGTGCAGGCCGTTTGCAGCTTGGGCACCTTCTCTTGGCGCACTACGCACATGCGGCAGGCCGCCTGCAAGCTGAGCCCAGGGTAGTAGCAGAACGCGGGAATCTCAATGCCCGCCTTGCGGCAAGCGTCAATCAGCAGCGTCCCCGCGGGAGCCGTCAGCTTCTTTCCATCGACAATGAAGGTTACGTCTGCCATTCGTTTGTTCCGGCCATTTCCCTTGCTATCAACTCTAACAAAACTCTGTCATCCGACTCACCACAACACTGTCATCCTGAGCGAGCGCAGCGAGTCGAAGGACCCGCGTTTGCTTTTCGCTCATTCCGCCCACAACATCTGGGTGCCCCATCCTTGTCGCGCTCTTTGCGAAAAGGGTGGGAAACCACGAACCTCAACTCGCACTTAAAACTGGCACATCAATCTCCAGCCATTCGACAACGTAATGATCTACAGCCTCATCCCGAATCTCCGCAAAGTCAACGCTCGTTGTCGTTGGCACTGGCAATTCACATCCATCCTCGGCCAAGCCTTCAAGTTGGAATTCCAAACATTCCTTCATCATGCGCCGCATTTCGGGTAAATCTTCGCCAACTGATCCAGCGCCTGGAATGTCTGGTGCAAACCCTGAGTAGTTGTGCTCCAGATGCTCGTAAATGACCATGAATCGCTGCTTCATCTCAATCCTGTCTGCTTCATCACGTCACACTTCACCCACATTTCAATATAAATCTTTCTCCCTCTTTTCTTTCATTCGCTTATAATACTCATCAATCGATGCAATACTCATTTCTTTAATACGTTCTCTCGCAGCTATCCTTGCTTCTGTCTTTGTTTTGTCGTCAGGATCGATAAGGCGCTTCCAACCCGGGGGGATTCCATCATCCAGAATTCTAAGTTCCTCAAGCGCCCTATAGGGTAATTCCAAGAAAGGCCGGAATTCCGTTACCGATGTTGCATCTTTTGCGCCCTGCTCTAATTTGCTAGCCACGATATCCAAGCAACAAAAAAGTGCGTGAAGGTCTTCAGTTGATTCAAAACTAAAGTTAGCGTGGGCAACAAGTGATTCTAAAATCTCTGAGAGGTCCTTATCAAAATACGGAAATGAACTCTTCAGCGTTTTTACAGTGCCACAGATTCGATTTAGAATGAAAAGGCAACGGCGTCTCTTTTCGTTCGCGCAGAGCAACTCCTTGACTGATGCAACTGAGGCAATGAGTGCTTCCTGTTGCTCGTCAAGTTTCATTAGCTGTTCGCGAATTTCAGAATCGCATTGCATTTGATTGTCTCCAATCAGTTTCTTGTTCAGCGCTTAGGCACGTTTTCACGCTGCCAGATGACATTTAGGCTTGCCCATTCACCCCCTAGGACCACATCTGCTCGGTTCGTTTATCACTTTGCTCATGAAGATTCAAGAAAAGTGTGATAACATCCGCAGGGAGAGAGCAAGTAGGCAGCGCATTTTGATTCTCCACAAAATTCATGTTGTAATCAACACCTTTTCCGCTTCTATCTGGTCCGAAATTAAGATTGAGGAAGAGGACGCCGCCAAGCAGGTTATAATCGTATTTATCCTCCGGGTCATTCGGATCACGGACAGGGTTCGCGAACTCTCGTTGGACATCCTCGACCAATGAAAAATGGCCAACTGGAGTAATAAAGCAATCGTCTACAACGATTGCGAGATTCGGACACGTATTCATTAACTTTGGAAGAACATTCTTGCGAACGACGTTCATGCAATCAAGATGCGGTGCGAGAGCAAAGCCTTCCGCTGCCCCCGTGATAAACTTAGGTTGTTTCCTTCGATCCTTTAGATGCTGGAGATTCGGTGACTCATGTTTCGGGTTTGCATTGATCATCCAGGAAATCTCCCCTTGGTATCCCGGAGCTTTGACCTCGACGAAGATATTTGGAGAACCTCCAAGTGAGATATTGAATTCACCTTCCTTATTACCAGCACCACTTGTATGCCAACCAACAACCTTGAAGTCATTCGTGGCAAGAAAGTAAGCTGCTCTGGCCTCCGCAAATAATTCATCACGCTTTCTTGGATTTGGTTGTTTCTTTGCCTGCGCAGAAAATGCACCGCG
>Ga0302189_10002484_pt1 | contig 14778 bp, 7 predicted proteins | sample II_Bog_E2_2_FD_194551 | JGI IMG/M metagenome (GOLD analysis project Ga0302189, IMG submission 194551) | Peat permafrost microbial communities from Stordalen Mire near Abisko, Sweden - II_Bog_E2_2 | ecosystem: Environmental > Terrestrial > Soil > Wetlands > Peat | place: Sweden: Abisko, Stordalen...
TCCCCACAGGTACGCTAAAGAGGCCGAGCTTGGTTGGAGGTGGAAGGCCGAGGCGAAGGCGGTTGCCGCACAGCCAAATTGCTTGTTGTCCGCGAACCAGTTTCCTTCAGCGGTGTAGTTCGCGCTGGTCGGCTGCCGTTGAACGAGCGCGCTCAACTTTGGCGGGGCGGTGCAGGCGGCGCGGGCAAGCGAAGACGCTGCAAATACCAGCATGATTCCCGCCAGGATACGGCCGCGACAAGCCGGCGCGCCGACTTGCCGATGGATGTTTTCCGTGGTTTTAAAAGAAGCATTCATAGGCGGTCGATCCCCGATGCAAAGACAAGATTACTCCCTGCGCAGCATTGAGCGCAGCCGGTTCACCCGCAGTGTACAGTTGCCACAAATGGACAGCCATCATACAAAAGTCGGATTTGGAGCAGGCCGGAGTTGGACAAAGGCTTCTGCTCGCGCACACAAGAAAAGCTTCCGCGCAGGCTGCAATTCTTTCAGATCCGCGAGAACGAAAAAAATGCATTCCAATCCTACTTTTGGCGGATACATTTCGTTGTTTTGCCAGCGTACTGTTCAAGTCGCATAAGAAACACTGTTTCTGGCGGCAATGAAAGGGCCATGGGGGAGCGGCAATCGAGAGCCGTTTCTCGAGCATTTGAAGTGTGCAAACATGAAAACGATTTCATCGCCTCACCGCAAACAAAAAGGAAGGCTTGAAATCGATGATTGCATTCTTGGGGACCAATTTCAGGAGGTATTCATGCAGTTGATCAAAGCAAAGGGATTCAGAGCCCTGCTGTTCGCAGTCGTACTTGGCTTCGTCAGCTCGGCAGCCTTGCTCTTCGGGCAAGGTACGAACGGAAGCCTGAGTGGTCAGGTTACCGATCCTACTGGCGCGGCCATTCCAGGCGCGACAGTCGCACTCACCGATGTCGATACCAATTACACGCAAAATGCGGTCACCGATGGACAGGGGGTTTACCTGTTCAAACTGGTGCAGCCGGGTCACTACGAGCTTAAGGTTACAGCCGGTTCCTTTGTTCAGTACCAGCAGAACGGGATTGTCATCAATGCCAACCTTTACGCTACGCAGAATGTCCAACTAAGGATGGCGAAGGCCAAGGGCGAGACAGTTATCGTGACCGCCGACGCTGAACTGATCGACACCACCTCGGCCGAATTGGGCATGACTGTCAACGAGCAGTCGGTAAGCGAGTTGCCATTGAATGGCCGCGACCCATCGACTCTGGCGCTGCTGGCGCCCGGCATGATCGATGCCGGAAAGGCCGGTGTCAGTTGGATGCAGTCTGGGTTCTCGTTTCCCACGGAGGTGGCTGCATCGGCCAACGGCGGCCGCATAGGCAGCACCTTTTATATGCTGGACGGCGTCTCAAACATGGATACTTACCTGGGCACGAACTCGCCCGCGCCCAACACCGACGCCACGCAGGAGTTCCGGCTGATCTCGAACAACTTCAGCGCCGTTTATGGCTTCTCGACGGGCGGGGTTGTCTCGATGGCCACCAAGAGCGGCAGCAACGAGTGGCACGGCGGCCTCTTCGAGTTTATGCGCAATGGAGACCTGGACGCAGGGAACTGGAGCAACCACGTACAGGATACTTTCAGGCGAAACCAATTTGGCGGCTATGTTGGTGGACCAGCCATCAAGAACAAGCTTTTCTTCTTCTTCAACTACCAGGGAACGGTCATTGCGGGCGGCCCGGGGAGTTCGACAAATCAGACGACAACGCCCACCAAGCAAATGCTTGCCGGGGACTTTAGCGGACTCATCACGTATGCCCAGGCCCACAATTCCAATTGCGGTTCTGGATATAACGTGCCTGCATCAAAACAGACAACCGGCTGCGGGTGGCTGAATGGCCCATTCCAAACCGTCAACGGGATTCCCAACCAGATCATCGGCGGTCTTGATCCGGTGGCCCTGCAGATTACCAACGATGGACTGCCAGGGCACGCAACCGCGGCCTCGGGAACTGCGTCTCCGAATTCCACGGCTCAGAATCTGGCTGGCCAGATGTTTTACGGATCGGCCAACCTGGCAAATCAAACCTATAACGAGTACACGTCGAGGGTTGACTACGACTTGTCGAAGAGTCAGCGCCTCACGGTGCGCTCGTTCATCGACAAATTCGTTCAGCCAGCGGGCGACACGCCGGGCAATGTTCTCTCGGTATTGAACCTGAACACATGGAACCAGACCTTCGGCGAGAACATGTGGTATTTCAACGAAATCCTTCAGCACACCTGGACCGTGAACGACTCCACAATCAACACGGCTACGGTTCTGTGGACCCAGCAGAGCGCGCATAACGGCACGCCGGTCGTTGATGGGAGCGGTAAAAACATGTGCTGGTCGCGCTACATCGCCCTGACCGAGCCAGTCTGCTATATGGAAGGGGCGTACTTCGGTGGCGCCAACGGCGGCTGGACCGAGCCCTCGGACGAAGTTCGCGGCACGATGGGAATTTCCGACACGCTCATCAAGACCATCCACAGGCACACCGTTTCCGTCGGCATCGACCTGATACACCAGAGGGCAGTTGAGGACGCAGCCAACTATCCGGCTGACGCCATCATCGGCTTCGGCGGCGGATACACAGGCAGCGGCTTAGCCGACTGGCTTCTTGGTTACATGAGCAGCTTCGAGCAGGGAGCGGGCGAGCTGGCCGACATCCAGGGATGGATGGTGGATCCGTACGTTAACGACGAGTTCCGCTTAAGACCCGGCCTGACCCTGACTCTAGGCTTGCGGTGGGATCCGGACTTCGCGCCGGTTTCTGTCGGAGGCCGTGGAGCGGCTTTTGTTGCCGGCAAGCAGAGTGTTATGTTCCCCGATGCACCAGCGGGTCTGGTGTTCCCTGGCGACTCCGGCGTGGATGCGGCCCTTCGTCCCAGCAGCAAGTATTTCTTTGAGCCGCGCGTCGGCGTGGCCTGGCAGCCCAGGAATCTGCCACACACCTCGTTCCACGGCGCGTTCGGCATGTTCAGCGGCCCTGTGCCTTACGCCGACTACAACCACGTTGTCGATATCGCTCCCTTTGCCACGGCATTAAGTCCGGCCGCCCCTTCCAACGTTCCTATCTGCACGACTGGCGGATCGACTGCCAGCTGCACGCCGAACAGCGGTCAATCGGTCACCGGGTACATGAACTTCCACAGCCCCTACAAAACCTCAACCTTTGGGACCAACGGCGTCAGCCCGTTTCCGCCGTTCGCCTCTGTCACCTACAAGCCGCCGTCGAACGCTTTAATCCCCAGCCCGGTCTATCTGCAGGATTCGTTCAGCCGGAACTTCAAGGCGAGCATGACCCAGGCTTGGAACGTCTCGGTGGAGCACCAGATCAGCAACACAATGGCCCTCCGAGTGGCCTACGTGGGTAGCGAGTCGTATCACCAGAGCTACGTGCAGGACGACAACTTCGCTGGCTACAGCTACTGCACATCCTATACATCGCTCGGCTGCCCGGCCCCGGCGCTGGCACCCAAACCTGTTGCTCCTTACTCCAACTTCACGGGCATCTTGGAATATGACAGCGGCGCCACAGCCAACTATCATGCGTTGCAGGCCACGTTCCAGCGGCATATGTCCCATGGTCTCCAGGCGCAGTCCAGCTTTACCTGGCAGAAAACGATGGACGTGGCCAGCTCTGCCAACATCGCCGCCAGCCAGAATGGTATCGACAATCCCAAGAACTTGCGCTGGAGCCGCGGCGTTTCCAATGCAAGTATCCCCTTCTCCTGGACCAGCAACTTTGTTTACCACAGTCCGGAACTGAAAAGGCAGAGCCTTCTTGTTCGCGAAGTGCTCGGCGGCTGGGAAGTCAGTCCCATTGCTACCTGGCAGTCGGGGGCGCCGTTTGGCATCAGCAGCGGCAGCAGTCAATCCGCCTATGGCGAACCGGGCTACGGCAGCGGCTGTTTGCAGTTCTGCGCAGGCGACCGCGCCGATCGCGTCCCAGGAGCGCCTCTCAAGGTTCGCCAGGGCGGGCGGGTGAGTTGGGAAAAGCAGTACTTCAACCCCGCGGCATTTGCAACCCGTCATGACGGCACTTTCGGCAACAGCGCGCGGGACCTCATCTACGGCCCTCCGAGCTTCAACACCGACGCGTCGCTGATGAAGAACTGGACCCTCCAGGAGCGGTATAAGCTGCAGCTCCGCTTCGAGTTCTTCAACGCATTCAACCACGTTGTCATGGGCACTCCGGATACGACTCCGACCGACTCCACCTTTGGCCAAATCAACGGTGGCACCGGCTCCGATGCTTTCACGCCGCGTGAAATTCAGGGCGCTCTGAAGTTCGCTTTCTAACCAACACGCAGGCCCGGGCGGCGCATCTGGCTGCCCGGGCCTGTTTTTGTCTTCGGCAGGAAACGATCTCGCCCTGTTGCCGCGCGGCCTCACTCGAGCCTCACGCTTCTATGATGGCTTTGTGGGTCACAGTTCGAGTGTGGACCCGGAGGTTCAATCGATGCTCGAGTCGATCTCCCGGCCTTCCTCTCTGCGCATGCGATTGCTTCCTGCCAGTGGGACACTCCTGGTCATTCTCCTCACCTGCTCCTTTTTTCCGCCTTTTCGCAGTAAAGCATTTGAGGGTAACCAGGCCAGTGCAGCCAGCGACCCCAAACCGGCGCTGTGGCCTATTTCCATCGACTATCCATTGGATGGCTCTATCTTTCCTCCGGGTATCACGCCTCCAACATTTTTATGGCGCGATCCGGCAGGCGACTCCTGGCAAATCGATATCGTCTTTGTTGACAACTCGGCTCCCATTCATCTGCAACTCAAAGCGGAGAGGATGCGCTTCGGCGCCATCGACAAGGAGTGCATCAGCAATACGAACGAGCTGCCCAAGCTGACACCGCAGCAGGCAGCTTCGTGGACCTGGACTCCGGACACAGCCACCTGGCAAGCCATACAGGCGCACACCTCGGATGTGCCGGCCACAGTGACGATGACAGGCTATAGTGTCTCCCACGGCGCTACTTCGCAGGCGCGGATCTCCCTCACCACCTCGGCCGATCCGGTGGGCGCGCCCATCTTTTACCGGGATGTTCCCTTGATGCCGAGCGCAGGCGCGAACGGAACGGTGCAGCCCTTATCTCCCGCGGCGATTCATCTCATTCGCTGGCGCCTCCGGGACATCCGCCAGCCGGAAAGCCGCACGTTGCTCACGGATATGCCCACCTGCGCCAACTGTCATTCATTTTCCCGCGACGGCAAGACGATGGGCATCGACGTAGATGGGCCGGCCAACGACAAGGGCCTCTACGCCGTTGTTCCGGTTGCACGGCATATGTCCATTCAGACCAAGGACATTGTGCAATGGAACACGGACGGTCAGGCGGGAAAGATTCGCGTGGGCTTCATGTCCCAGGTCTCTCCAGACGGCCGCTACGTAGTGAGCACATTTGCTGGCTCGGAACTCGATGTTTCCAACACCTATTACGTTACCAACTTCAAGGACTATCGCTTTCTTCAGGTCTTTTATCCGACGCGGGGAATTCTGGAATGGTATGATCGCGCCGCAAGCAAGCGTCAGCCGCTGCCGGGCGCTGATGATCCTCGCTACTTGCAGACTGATGGTGTGTGGAGTCCCGACGGGAAGTACATCGTGTTTGCACGGGCAGAAGCGAAGGACCCATATCCGCCAGGGGAGCCGAAAGCGCTTCACGCCAACGATCCCAATGAAACTCAAATCCAATACGACCTCTACCGCATTCCGTTCAACGACGGCAACGGGGGCGTGCCCGAGCCCATTGAGGGCGCTTCAAATAACGGCATGAGCAACAACTTCCCAAAGGTCTCACCGGATGGGCGCTGGATTGTGTACGTGGAGTGTCGAAACGGCCAGCTCATGCGTCCCGACAGCCAGCTTTACATTGTTCCCTTTGCAGGCGGAGAGGCGCGGCGCCTCCGCGCCAACACCTCCCTGATGAATTCGTGGCACAGCTTCTCACCGAATGGACGCTGGCTGGTGTTTTCATCGAAGTCCAGGTCGCCGTATACGCAGATGTACCTGACCCACCTCGACGAGCAGGGCAACTCCAGCCCGGCCATTCTCATCGATAACGCCACCGCGGCTAACCGCGCCGTGAACCTGCCAGAATTCGTGAACACGGGCGAGGATGGGATCGAGGATATTCAGGTTCCCGCCGTCAATCTTTACAAACTGATCGACGAGGCGATGCAGCTTGAGGAAAAGGGAGAAAACGACCAGGCACTTGAACTCTGGAAAAAAGCTGCTTCACTGGACCCGGAGAACGCGAAGGTGCAAAACGGCCTGGGCATTTCGCTTTGCGTTCATGGCGAAACTGAAGAGGGGTTCGAGCATCTCCGCCACGCCATCCGCATTAATCCGCTCTCCGTCGAGACACACTTCATCCTGGGCAGATTTCTGCTCGATCGTGGTCATGTGCAGGAGGCGTTGCCGGAACTCAAGACAGCCATCGCGATCAGGCCGCACTTCGAGTCGTGCGAAGAGGCCCTGGGCACTGCCTATGAAGATTTGGGCCAGAGTTCTGAAGCGCTTGCCCACTGGCGAAAGGCGCATCTCATCGATCCTGGCCGGAGCAGCGCCACACTCGGTGTTGCCTGGCTGTTGGCGGCCGCGCCGGACGCCTCGGTGAGGAGCGGCCCGGAGGCAGTGCAAGTTGCCGAAAATGCCAATGACCAAGCGCCTGACAATGCAGAGGTGCTGGATACGCTGGCCGCGGCTTATGCCGAAGACGGCCAGTTCACGCGCGCGGTGGCCACTGCCGCACGCGCAGTGGAGCTGGCCAAGGCGCAAGGCAATCAGACGCTGCTCACGGCCGTTCGCGCCCGGCAGTTGCTCTATGCAAAGAACAAGCCATTCCATGGAGACAGGGCGCCTGGCAGCGCGCACCAGACCAAAGAAGCGCCGCACGAGAGCCAGTGAGCAACGCGACCTCAGCGATGCAGCGGCAGACGCGCTTCCATGCGAACGCCTTTTCCAACGAAGCTCGTCAAACGGAAGGTTCCTCCCGATCGTTCGACTCTTTCCTTCATTCCCTTGAGTCCGAAGTGACGGCCGTTCTGGCTCTCCATCTCGCGCATATCGAAACCGCAGCCGTCGTCCACAACGCCCAACGTAAGTTCGCGGTGGCCGTATGTGAGCGCAAGCTCCACATGCGCGGGGTTTCCATGCAGAACGGAGTTGTAGACTGCCTCGCGCGCGACCATCAACAGATCGTGAGCGAGCGGATTGCTTACTCCCACGGGAGTTCCGGTGATGGAGCAAACCACAGGGACATTGAACTCGGCGCTCGCCTTTCCTGCCATGCTTTCCAGCCTCTGGCCAAGTTCATCGGTGTCGTCGTCGGGCTGGCGAAGGTTCCAAACGGCTTCGCGGGCTTCATCGATGGTGGTGCGCAGTTGCATGCGGGCAAAGTCCATCAGGCCATTGCCCCCACTGTCAACCGGAGTCTCCATGGAGATGGCCTCGAGCAGCGCGGAAACGCCCGTACATCCCTGAATCACGGTGTCGTGCATCTCGCGGGCGAGCCGGCTGCGTTCTCCGAGAACGGCCTCAAATCGGGTCCGCACCTGGCGTACGCGGTATTGGTACGCGCCAAAGATGAGCAGCGCGACAAGCAGCAGGCATGTGGCCATGAACCACCACGTGCGATAGAAGACTGGCCGCTGCACAATTACGATAGAGGCCTCGCTCACAGCGCCGGGCTCGCCGGCTTCGAAAGTCCGCACGCGGAAGCGGTATGTGGCTGAAGGCAGGTTGGTGTAGTCGGCCGCACGCGCCACGGTGGCCGGACTCCAGTCTCGGTCAAAGCCATCCAGCATATAGCGAAAGCGCAGGCCGGCCTGGGAGCGCAACTGGATGGGCGTAAATGCAAACTCAAGACGGCTGTTTCCCGGTTTCAACACGATTGGCTCCGTCATCGAGACTGGCCGGCCGTCGGCCAATATCGCGTCGATACGCAACGGCGGCGGCGCAGGCGAAGGGGTCTCAACAGGAAGAATGTGTATGGGACCCCGATTGCTGGGAAACCAGACATCTCCCTGGGCGGTGATCGAGCCGGCGGGTTCAGTGCCGCCATAGATCTCAGTGTTGGCGGCCATCTCGGAGATGGGATAAAACGTGAGCACAAAATGACGTGCGGGCTGCTCCGCCTGTGCGTCGAGTTCATGGCGATTCAGCAGCGAAACGCCGTTGGGGCCGCTCATCCACAGGCGCCCGCCGCTGCTCTCGAGAATCTCGTAGATTGCGTTGCCAGCCAACCCGTCGTCCGTGGTGAAATGGGTGATGCGCCCGTCGCGAAGCCGAAACAAGCCGTTGTTGCGTGTGCCAAACCACAGCCCGCCGTCCGGGTCTTCGTGGATGGCCCACACTTTCATTTGCGCCAGTGTAGCGGTGGCTGCGTCCTGAATGAAGACTCCGCCATGCATGTGACTGAGGCCGCGGTCGGTGCCGATCCACAGATCGCCGCGCTTGTCTTCAACCAGGCAGCGTGTGCTTAATTGGGCGAGGCCATCCTTCTCTCCAAAGATGACGATGCGCGGATGCGCGCCTTCGCCCACCAGGTGATTGAGTCCTCCGTCGGTGGCGATCCACATGCTTCGGTCGCGGTCCTGGGCTATGGCGCGAATGAAGTTGTTTGACAGGCCGGTAAAGCGCGTTGTGCGCCCCGCTGCGATGCGGTAGATGCCGTCTCCGTCGGTGCCCGCCCACAGCGCTCCAGAGAGGTCGCGGTATACGTTGCGAACGTGGATGCCGCGCATTCCCGGCAGTTCCTGCTGCGTCAATGCGCCATCCTTCATCTGAAACAGCCGCGTGGAGCCAATCCAGAAGCTGCCATCCTTATCGCCGTAGATGGTCTCGAAGTCAGAGTCATTGGCGTGGGGAAGCGGAACGACAGTCACCTGTGTGCGAGTCAAGCGCACCATGCCGGTCTGCGTGCCAATCCAGAAGTTTTTTTCATCGTCCTCGAAGAAATTCAATACGGTGTTGCTGGGCAGTTCGGCGGGCGCGGTGGACTGGATGAGCTTGCCGCGATCGAAGGTGAAGACGCCCTGCCCGATGGTGCCGATCCAGAGCACTCCGTCCGGGGTCTCGCGCAGGACGCGCACTGTGCTGGTGATTCCGGCAACGGGTTGGAAACGGTCCTGGCCGGGGAGCATGCGATTAAGGCCAGTGACAGTCCCCACCCACAGTGTTCCATCGCTTGTCTGCAGGATAGATTTGACCTGGTTCTGGCTTGCTTCGGAGCCCAGCGAATAGAGCCTGCCGATGTTGCCGTCGATGCGCATCAACCTCCATCCCCCCACCCACAGATGGCCGGCTCGATCGCGGCGAATGGAGTGAACGGAGATTGGGGGAATCGACGGGGTTCCATCGATTTGCACAAAGCGGCCGCCTGTGAGGCGCAGCAATCCGCGGTCCGTGCCGGCCCATACAGTACCGTCCGGGTCCTCGGCAATCACACGCACAAAGTCGTTGCTCTGGCCGTCTGGCACAGCCCAGGTGCGGAAACGCCCGGCCGAGTAGCTGACAATTCCGCCGCCCTCGGTGCCGATCCAAAGCGTTCCGTCCTTTGTCACCATGAGGCAGAAGATACTGTTCTCACGAAGCGAAGGCGTGTTCTGGCTGTCGAAGACAGTGAAGTGTACTCCATCGAAGCGCAGCAACCCGCCCGTAGTGCCGATCCAGAGATACCCGTCGTGGGTCTGTGCGAAAGCCTGAACAGTTTGCTCCGGCAGCCCATCCGGCGCCTGCCACACGTGGCGCGTGTATCCGTCAAGCCCGTCGGCCAGCAAGCTGGCGCAGCCGAGCGTGTAAGCCAGGAGACAGATGACAAGTGCGCGAAGTGTTTGCATGACGGCGCTCACAGCATTTCTCCAATTGCCCTGGGCCCGGAGTCATTGCCTTCAAGTGGCGTCTTCCTGAAAAACAGGCAAGTCTGCACCACGTGAAAATCGCACCCTGATTGGAGAACCGCTCAAGTATACCTTGAACCGATATACAGTCGTATTTTCTAAAAAGGTAATTTTGCGCCAGTCCTACTTTCGACGGATTTGGAAGTGCATTCAAGAGAGTAAAGTAATCTTTCTCCATGGCTGCTCTGGAAGGCCACGTATGAGAAAGCAGCATCAACGGAGCTTGTAATTATGTTTCCCTGGCGGCAATCGAAGATGAAAGACTTACGGTCCTTCTACAGATGGGCGAGCGTTGTGGCCCTTGTTCTTTTCGCCGCTGTGGAGAACCATGCGCAAAGTACTATACCGATTCGTGTCGATGCCAGTCAGCCCTATGTAGATCCGGCTCCGGCGGGTTACCACGGAGGTTCCGCAAAATCGCCATCCGGCAGTGTTCTCGACGTCAATAGCCGCTATCTCACGCTGGACGGAAAGCCCTGGCTCCCTGTGATGGGAGAGTTTCACTTCTCGCGGTATCCCGAGTCGCGATGGGAAGAAGAGATCCTGAAAATGAAGGCTGCCGGAGTCAATATTGTGGCCACCTACGTGATTTGGATTCACCATGAAGAGATCGAGGGACAGTTTGACTGGAAGGGACAGCGCGACCTGCGCGCATTCACCCAGCTTTGCTCAAGGCATGGCATCTATGTGCTGGTGCGCATCGGTCCCTGGGACCATGGCGAAGCAAGGAACGGCGGGTTTCCAGATTGGGTGATGAAGGCGAGCCCGACACGCGTCAACGATCCGGTCTATCTTGCCGAAGTCCGCGCCTGGTATGCGCAAATCGCCCAGCAGCTCAACGGCCTGCTCTGGAAAGATGGCGGGCCGGTGATTGGTATTCAACTCGAAAATGAATACTCGCAACGGGGTCCGGGCGCGGGGGAAGAGCACATCCTGCAACTGAAGAAGATAGCCATCGAGAGCGGTCTGGATGTTCCGCTCTATGTGGTGACCGGATGGGACAACGCCACGATACCGGCGGATGCAGTGCTTCCCGTTTATGGCGGATATCCGGATGCTCCCTGGAACGGTTCACTGGTGAAGTTGCCTCCTGCGGAAGTGTATGCGTTCCGCTTTCAGAATCGAGTGGCAGCCGACATCAGAGCTTCCAAGGCGCAGGCCTCCGCTGTCGGCACTCGGCCCTTTCTCACTGCGGAGCTGGGCGGCGGCAACGAAGTTACATACCATCGCCGTCCGGTAATCGAACCCGACGATATTGCGGCCATGTTCCCGGTCATGCTCGGTTCGGGCGTGAACCTTTATGGTACGTATATGTTCCAAGGCGGCGAAAATCCTGACGGCAAGATGACAACCTTGCAGGAGTCGCAAGCTACCGGCTATCCCAACGATGTGCCGGTCAAGTCGTATGACTTTCAGGCACCGCTCGGTGAATTCGGAGAAGAGCGCGCATCCTTCCGCAAGATGAAAGTCTTTCAATATTTTCTAAACGATTTCGGAGCCGACCTGGCTCCGATGACGGTTCACGTCCCGGATGTGCTTCCAAAAACCGCTGCCGACTTCACAGTTCCACGAGCATCGGTGCGCACCAAAGGGGACGCGGGATTCATTTTCGTGAATAACTACCTGCGCGGGTACACGATGCCTGCGCGGCCAGCGGCACAATTTGAGATTCGACTCCCGGACGGCCCGATTCTGGTACCGAGGCGCCCGGTAGATATTCCGGCCGGCGCGTATTTCATTTGGCCATTCAATCTGTGTGTGAGCGGCATCAACCTCCGCTACAGCACAGCACAATTGTTTACACGACTGGAAAACGGCAGCACAACGACACTCTATTTTGAAGCCATTCAAAACATTCCCACCGAGTTCGTTTTCGATGCGGCCTCCATTCGCAGCGTGCATGCGTCTAGCGGAGAGACGGTCAATGATTCCGGCGTCGTCTCGGTGAGCGGAATCAAGCCGGGTGTTGAGTCGTCTATCGACCTTGTTTCAGCCGAAGGCAAGAGCGTTCGCGTCGTGGTGCTGACGGCGCAGGAGGCGGAAGATGCCTGGAAGATTCGTGCCGGCGGGGCCGACCATCTGCTCATCTCCGGGCAGGATTTCTTCGCTGACTGTGATACTGATCCCACCCGCATTTGGCTGCGTTCTCGTGGTACGCCAAAATTCTCTTTTAGCATTACTCCTCCGCTTGCAACGGCGCCCAAGGCAAGTTTGCCTTTGACGCAGACTGCGGCCAATGCTGAAGTTTCCAGTTTTATCGCCGAGGACAAGGTGCTCAATCTGGGCCTGAAATTCATCCAGGTTCAGCCCGCAGGGGATGTTCCCCCTGTGAAAACGGGGCCCGTGCTGGCATGGAGGCCACGGGGAGTAGCGCAAGCTCCCTCTGACGTAGCATTCTCTCAAGCGGCGAAGTGGTCGCTTGTTCTTCCGCCGGGAGTGATGGAGAACCTGAGTGAATTGTTTCTGAAAGTCAACTACCAGGGGGATGTCGCGCGTCTTAGTGCCGCGCACCAGTTGTTGACCGATGATTTTTACAATGGATACCCATGGTTTGTCGGGCTGGGACGCTTTCTTCATCCGCAGGCCGCCAGCACTTTCGAGTTGAGCATCCTGCCACTGCGCAAGGACGCCCCGATTTTTTTTGAGACGCCGAGACCAATCGGCTTTCTTACGAACGGCCAGATCGATCAACTGGATCAACTCAGCCTCGTGCCCGAGTATCAACTGATTCTCTCCACCCCCGCCGTAGAACGCTCCGCAAGGACGGCCGATAGTCAGAATCCAGGACGCTATTAGAGCGGATTAGGAGAATGAGGCGGCAATGAAGCCGATGGAATGCCATTGCCGGTGATCTCCGCCTTTGACCCGTCCACCACTCATTAGCGACAATCCAAGTGAGGCCGTCGATCATGCTAAAGAATCGGAGCGAACAGTTGGATGAGCAGGAAGACCTGAAGGACGCACCCAAGATTCGCGTTCTCGTGATTGACGACCACCCCGTCACCCGCTTTGGCATCGCGGCAATCATTGAAGCTACGCCGGACATGACGGTTGTGGCCCAGGCAGGCAGCGGCGAAGAGGCTGTTGAACTTTACGAAAAGCATCTTCCAGACATTACGCTGATGGACCTCAGACTGCCCGGAATGACAGGTGTTGAGGCCATTCGCGCCATTATTGGCCGTCATAGCAGCGCCCGCTTCGTGGTGCTGACTACCTACGAGGGCGACGAGGACATTCATCAGGCTCTTCAGGCCGGAGCGCGCAGCTACATTATCAAGGGAATGCCGCATGAGGCATTGGTCAATGCGTTGCGCCGCGTCCATGCGGGCGGGCAGTTTCTACCACCCCCCGTATCCCGCGCGCTCTTTTCGCGCATTCCAAACTCAGGGCTCACCGCACGCGAACGCGAAGTCCTCAACTTGATTGTCAAGGGTAGGAGCAACAAAGAGATAGCAACCGACTTGGGAATTACGGAGTCCACGGTCAAATGCCATGTCAGTGTCATTCTCATGCGCCTCAATGTAAGCGACCGCACCCAGGCAGTTGTCACGGCACTACGCCGCGGACTGGCTCATCTTTAACTGCTCGATAAGCAAAGCAAGCCTCTGCGAGCCGGCCACGCGTGAACTCTCTTCGGCCCCTTCCTTCGCAGCGCGATCCCTTGGTCGAGGTTCTGAGTTTCGCCAGGTCACGGACGGTTGCAAGCAGGCAAATCAACTCTCCTGCCAGCTGATTTAACGGCTACGCTTACCTGGTTCCGATTGACACACGAGCAATTTCCGAAGTCGAGGATCTTTTGGCGGAGGCAATCACATGAGATGAACAGTTTCGTGCCGAGAGCGCTCACAATGCAGATGTCGTTTTAGAGTCCGTGGAAACACGACGGGCTAGAAGGCGCGACTTCTTGGATAGGCTGTTTGAAAGACTGATTCGCCCAGGAAACAGGATCGAGTTGTTCGATGGATTGCACAGCAAGGAAGCGCTTGAGTCCTCTTTATTTGCACATTTCGATGGGACACTAGACCTTACAACCTGCACATCAACAATCGTGTGCGACTACATCAGCAGAGTTCGAAGAAATCGGGTTCGAACCGTTCAGTATCCAGCGGTGCAGGAGTTCGTTTGGTGCGCTCATTGTGTGATGCTCGCTCTTCGTATGGTTTCGGAGTCCGGAAGGCCATGCCAGGAGGCCAGACTGATGGCGAGTGAAATCGTTGCGGCGGCGGCTCGGGAAATTGCTAAGGAAGCGAAGAAAGACTAGCCGAAGGATGGTGTGGCTCATATGACGAACCTCAATGGCATTTTGCAAAGTGCCCATGATCGACAGCTTCAGGCTGGCGGCGCAGTTTCATCCGAATTGGTTAATAGTCTGAAGGGATACCGTAAACAGCAACTGTATGTCTTTGTTTGCATTGAGGTTCTCCTGATCGCCGCGGTAGCATTTTGTGCTTACTTGCTTACTCGTAACCCCTCTGGGACCGCTACGGTCAAGGCTTTGTCGGGTCTCATTGGGATTGGGACAGGAGGGGGAATAGAGGTGATGCGTCGCATTTGGATGGAATGGAGCAGAACGACCTTGCTGTTGATCCTCATTCCGCAGTGTTCTCCCGGACAGTTGACGAGCATTATCGACAAGCTCGCCGGCAAACTATAGAACTCACTATGGTTCTAGTTTCATCACTTGGCGGTCCCAATAATTGTTGAAAAGGTCCGTCGCACTTTCGTTCGTTTGAACTAAGTCGCTGGCGCGACGGACGCTGCTGCATGGGTTGTCCCCGGGCATTATTGGCTGTGTAAGCCTCGGGTCACAGGAGGTTTACCGTGACCCATCTTCGGCAGTTGATGCTGGACGA
>Ga0302189_10002490_pt1 | contig 14749 bp, 6 predicted proteins | sample II_Bog_E2_2_FD_194551 | JGI IMG/M metagenome (GOLD analysis project Ga0302189, IMG submission 194551) | Peat permafrost microbial communities from Stordalen Mire near Abisko, Sweden - II_Bog_E2_2 | ecosystem: Environmental > Terrestrial > Soil > Wetlands > Peat | place: Sweden: Abisko, Stordalen...
CTGGTCTCGTGGCTCTCCTCTAGTTTGCGCGCAAGATAGTGGCAAGCATGAAGCTGCATCACCGGGCTGACACTCACCAACGACCCATCGGTTCCCTCGTCAAATTCTCTTGGCCGACGTCGTGAACGCGAACGCAATCTCGTACGGATTTCTAAGCAGCGGTCCGCCTACTCCGTGCGGGCTGGCAACCTTCACGTCGTCGCTCGCGAAGGAGTTAGAGCGCACTCGGAACATCGTGTCGCTGGTTCGAGTGCTGGACCACGAGGAGCCAGCCTCACCTTCGAAGATCCCCGTCATTGGCCACTTGCTGGCCGATGATCGACGCTCTATCGCGCCAGCAATCAAGGCACTCAATCAATGTGACGTCGCCATTGTCCAGCACGAATATGGACTCTACGGAGGTCCCGACGGCGAAGACGTTCTTCGGGTGCTCCATGGCGTGGAGGTTCCGTCCATAGCGATCCTCCACACTGTTCTCGCCAATCCGATGCAACACCAGCGTGAGGTCTTGAACGAGGTCGTCCGGAGCGTTGATGCAGTCGTGGTGATGACGGAATCGGCGGCAGCGATATTGCGCGAAAGCTTCTTCGTGGGCTCGACGCCGGTGCGGGTCATTGCCCACGGCGCCAATGTGGTAGCCAGTCCTCTGCCTCACGCGACGGCGCGTGCGCCCTTGATACTCACCTGGGGCCTCTTGGGGCCGGGAAAGGGTATCGAATGGGTCATCGAGGCCATGGTGGACTTAGTAGATTTGCTGCCGACGCCCAGGTACGTCATCGCCGGTCGGACCCATCCCAAGGTCCTCGCGCGAGAGGGTGAGCGATACCGCGAGGGTCTAATACTGAAAGTTGATGACCTTGGTCTGTCGCAGATTGTGAGTTTTGATAACAGTTATCGCGACCTGCTGTCGTTAACCACACTCATTGCAAGTGCCGACGTTGTGGTTCTGCCCTACGATTCGAAGGATCAGGCGACTTCCGGCGTTCTCGTTGACGCCATCGCCGCTGGTCGTCCCGTCGTCGCGACATCGTTTCCCCACGCGAACGAACTTCTGGGTTCTGGAGCCGGCATCATTGTGAACCGCAAAGACGCCCACGCTATCGCGAGTGCGCTGCGAGAGATCATTTCAGATCCGGACCTGGCCGATCGGATGGCGCGCGAAGCTCGGCGTCTGGCCGAGGGACTCAGTTGGGAATCCGTGGCCAAACAGTATATTGCGATGAACGAAGTGCTCTTCAAACGCTTGGACGTGCCCGCGTGAACTACCCGCCACCCAACTTCGATCACTTGCTATCGATGATCGGACCATTCGGCATCTTTGAACACGCCGAGCACGATCGTGCCCGCACCGAGCACGGTTACTGCGTGGACGACGTTGCTCGAGTACTGCTGGTCGCGGCGAGGGAGGTTGAGCCGACGGCTGGTGTCGTGAAACTCGCCAGAGTCGCGATGTCCTTTTTGGAGGAGTCACAAAGTGAACACGGAACCTTCAAGAACCGTCGCTCTACTTCGGGACATTTCCTGGGCAAGGGTACCGACGAGGATTGTTGGGGACGTGCTGTCTGGGCCCTGGGCGTGGCCGCGAGTCGTTTTGGTGATCAAGAGATTCGACGACGCGCGTCAGCATTGCTCGCGCGCTCCCTGAATGTTCGTTCACCCTGGCCGCGTTCGATGGCGTTCGCCACACTGGGTGCCGTTGAGGTCATCGGTGCCGCCAAGGTAGATCGTGAGGCGCTGGCTCTGGTACGCGACGCTGCGTCGATTCTAGATCGACCCGTGCTCGGGAGCGGCTGGGAATGGCCTGAGGAACGTCTGAGTTACGCGAACGCGGTGCTTCCCGAAGCCTTGATGGTCGCGGGGTCGGCCCTCGATGATCATCGACTAGTGGAGTTGGGTCTCACCCAACTGCGTTGGCTACTGGCACTGGAGACCAAGGCCGGGCATCTCTCGGTCACGTCTTCCAAGGGTCGGCATCGAACGTCCGACGAGGAGTTCTTCGACCAACAACCCATAGAAGTGGCAGCACTTTGCGACGCCTGCGCGCGGGCTTGGCAACTCACCGGTGACGCCAACTGGTCCCGCGGAATTGAATTGGCGGCCCAGTGGTTCCTCGGCAAGAACGACGTCGGCTCGGTGATGTTCGACCCTCTTACCGGAGGAGGGTACGACGGGCTCACCGCAAGAGGACCTAACCTAAACAGAGGTGCCGAATCGACATTGGCGTTACTCGCCACTCTTCAGACGGCTCGCCAACTGGAGCTGGTGCCATGACAGAAATAGGGATCGCCCAACGTACTGACGTGCACCTACGTGCTGACATTTCGCGGGTCGTCACCCGACTCTTCGTCCCGGGCCAAGAACTGATTGGTGGTAGTGAATCGCGTACATCGAACACGGTCCAAGAGGTGTTGGCGTTGAGCGAGGAGGATGTCGACTGCGTAATGGCCGATATCTTAGAAAGATTCTCGGGTCGCCACGACCACTTGGCCGCTCTCTTTGACGATCACGCGCAAAGGGTCATTGGCATAGTCGACCAGGATATCTCGGACAAGCGTCGTCAACTCTTGGGCGCGGCCTTCACTCACGAATACTCAATCGAAGGCGCAGCGATCTGCAATCCCAGTCTCGTCAGACATCCAGATCAGTCCGGCGTGGCCACCGATGGTCTTCGGGTCGTCATGAGTATGCGAGCGATTGGCGAAGGTCACAAGTCGACGATCGAGTTCCGTGCTGGTGAGATTGGCGAAGACCAGAGCATTCACGTCGAATCACCGAAACCGTTTCCGGTGCTCGCCGAGACGAAGCCTGCTTCGCTCGATCGTGATGTCTTTCACGGAAGTTTGCGTGACCTCGGGCTCGAGGGCGAGACCGCTTCAACGGTGCTGGACTGCCTTCCGATGAAATTCTCGAGAGAAGAATTGGACCGTGCACTCGACCGAGTGAGCCTCGAAAGCGATATACGAATCAACGTCACCGAGACAGTGGCGTTATTGCGCTCGTTCACCGACAATTTCTACTCAGCGTCTTTCAGTACTGGGACCGAAATCTGTCAACGGGTGCTGTGGCCTGCCACGTTGCGCGAAGGTCAAGGCATGGAAGACGCGCGCTTTGTTGAGGTCAATGAGGAGAGTTGCGCTCGCTACATCGCTTCTTACACTGCCTACGACGGCGTTTTCGTAAGCCAGCAACTCTTAGAAACCGACGACTTCGTGACATTCAATTCTTCGCCGTTGACCGGCCTGGCCGCACAGAACAAAGGGCTCGCCTTCTTTCCGCGAAAGATTCGCGGCCGATTCGCGGCACTCTCTCGTTACGACCGTGAGCACAATGCCTTGACGTTCTCAGACAACCTGCACAATTGGAACGACGCGAACCTCTTCAAGACTCCAAGGCAAACCTGGGAGATGCTCCAAGTGGGTAACTGCGGTTCACCGATTGAGCTCGACGAGGGCTGGTTGGTCCTGACCCACGGTGTCGGTCCCATGCGCACCTACGGCATCGGAGCGATGTTGTTGGACCTGGAAGATCCCTCCCTCGTGCTCGGGACTCTCGCCGATCCCCTCTTGTCGCCATCTACCGAGGAGCGAGACGGCTACGTGCCCAACGTGCTCTACTCGTGCGGCTCACTCGTGCACCGCGGAGTTCTCTACATTCCTTTTGGTGCGTCAGACCAGTCCATTGGCTGTGCCACGGTGGACGTGTCCGAGCTGCTGAGCTTACTGAAGTCCTGAGAGAGGCCGGCCACTTCGCGAACGCCAACTTCAGTCGTTCGGCACTTCCGCGAGTTCGGTCGCGGTATTAATGGCATTGACGAGTTCGTCGAGGTGGATCACCAGTGGTTCGCTGGCCCGGGGATCCTTCAGGGAATTTACCGCGACCCGGTAGAGCGAACGAAGACCGGTCCTCGAACTTCGCACCTCCTCGTCGTTGTTGTCGTACAGGGTGCGCAGAGCGCTCGCAAGGCCTTCGATGAGGTCGTCAAGTTCGCGTGAAGGTTCGATGGTGAGACCTCGTTCTGCTTCGATGCGTATGGCGTGCAGGGCGCGCAGTATTCGCATGGTCGTCGCTAACTGGCTGCGACCGTCAACCGGATCCGCGCGAGCGAACGTTGGTTCAGCCACGGCCCGACCAATCGCGCTCTCCGCGCGCATCCACGCTAGGCGCGTTGCTCGAGATCTAATAATGACCCGCTCGGGGTCGAATTGCTTGCTCTCGACGACGTCAAATACCGCCACCAGGTACCGTTCGAGAGCGTGGTAGAGATTCGCCATTGCGTCACTGACGCTGGTGTGCAGAGACGTGGGCCAGACGAGATACGCAACGAGCGCTATAACGCTGCCAAGTGAGAAATCGATGAGTCGGTCGAGTGCCGTGGCGAGCGAGTCCGACGTGCTGATGCTCATAAGCACCAGCACGAGGGCGGTGATGAATCCAAAGGATATGGCGAAACTCGCGTACCAGGTCGAATAGGCGACCCACGCCGAGAACGCGACCAGGATGACGGTAACCGTGAGATCGGGATGAAGACCGCCCACGAGCAGAGCCGCGAAGGTCGCGCCGATGATGGTGCCCAGCATTCGACCGAATCCCCGATCGAGCAACGAACTGTAATCAGGCTTCAAGATCACTAACACGGCGAACGTGAGCCAGAAACTGCGTGGCAAGCCGAAGGCCGATCCAACAACGGCCGCAACGGGCACCGCGACGGCCAGTCGCACGGCGTGTCGAAACGCGGGCGAGCTGGTCGTCAAGTTGTCGCGCAAGGTGAGTGCGTCGCTTCGCAGGCGAGACAGGTCGGGGCCAACGAATTCGGGCAACGTGGGGCGCCAGACTCGTCTTCCCAACTCTTGTCCGGACGAGTCCACGAGTTTTCCCATCGCGCGCAACTGGCCGGCGATGGCCCGTAGGTGTTGGGCGCACTGGAACGCCAGGACCTGGACGTCCGAAGGGTTCACGAGGTCACGATCGAGCGCGTCAATTTTTTCGTCGAACTCCTCGACGCTGACTCGCCAGGTGGACGGTGACGGGCGGCGCAGACACGTCGCCATTTCGTCAAGGGCGACTGAGAGCGGGCCCAACGCGGCCGCCACTCGAAGCTCGTCGTCCTGATCGTTCTGGACCCTCAAACGCAATCGCAAACCCGAGAGCGTCGTGATCTCCAAGCGAATGCGCCGTACTTGGTCGAATACTGCTCGTAGTTCACGAACGTCAGTACGACCAAAGAACGCGGGCTCGTCGAGCACCTGCTCCGTGTCGTCCAGCGACGTCAGGGCCGTGGTCGCCGAGCTGGTGGGATCTAATAGCGCGAGTCGTGCGACCGCTTCGACCGAGGTGGCGAGTCGAGTTCGTTGATAACGCAGACTCGAGGGAAGTCGCAACAAGAGCAGGGCGAGGATTTCGACCAACGCACCGAGGGTCACCAGAAGACTGAAGTGGACGGCGAAGAGCAAGCTCCCGGTGAATCGTCCGAGTACGACGTAGGCAATGACAGCTTGAGAGCCCACCGTCGCTGACGTCTGACCAAAGACCTCGACTATTCCTGCTCCAAAGCACCAGGGGACCAGCAAGAGCAAGTGGAGCCACGTGATCGAACCGGTGAGGGTACCCACGAGAACCGATAGTCCGAGAAGGACCGCGTCAAGAATGGCGATTCGCAACGAGAGTCGAGGGGCACCCACGAGTGAAGCAATGGCGATGAGGTTCGCCCCGACGGCCATGGCGATAGCACCGCTGTCGGTCCCCAAGAGCAAGCCAGCAACGAACACGGCGAGTACGGGAAGGGCAGTGATGGCTCCCGCCACGGGACTTACGAGTGAGGTATCGACCTGTAAGGCACTACGAAGCGCTGTCAGGTGGGTACCGCGGGACACGTCGTGGGCTGATGCAATGCCGAGCCCCTCTTCAGTCACGTGTGCTCGTCTTTGTCACGAAAACACCCTAGTTTTTGTTCCCGCTTCGTATCAGCTAGTGCGAAGTGGCGCAAGTGTCCAGTTCAAATTTGGTAGCGGACGTACCGTTTTCTTTAGGATTATTTGCGCTTTCGTTGGGACCTCTGGAGTAACCTTCCAGAAATCGTTCGTGACTTGCGGCGAGAGTGGCTGATGAAGCCTCGAGGACGTAGGGGAGACCATGGGACTTTTCGACGTAGTGGTAGTGGGTGCAGACGATTCATCGACGGCCCGACGGGCAATCGATGCGGCGAGCCAACTGACCCAACTCTCAAAAGGCACGCTCCATATTGTGACGGCAGTTGATCCCAAGCCTCGTCACGAGGCTTCACTGCCCGCCGAGTTCAAGAACATGAACCCCGATGGCGAGGCGGAGGCCCTGTTGCAGGTCCTGTCCTTCATTGCCAAGAACAATGGCGTCGAACCAGTTCTGCACCACGCGGTCGGCGATCCCGCCGACGTCATCTTCGCGGTTGCGGACAAAGTCAAGGCAGACCTCATCGTTGTGGGTAATCGTGGAATGAAGGGCGCGCGACGTGTCTTGGGCAGCGTGCCCAATTCGGTTGCCCACGGTGCGAATTGCTCCGTCGCCATCATCGACACCACGGACTAGCCGGCGTAAGGCGACCTGTCCAGCGGGTTGGCCCCCATTCATCGACTGGGTACGCGAGAAATGCTATGTATACGTAGGTTCTTCAACTACGCTGAATCGCTGGCTCAATTTGACCCCTCGCCAAGTTGGCGGCGCGACTGTACATATATTCCTCACCTCATTCTTTCTTGGTGAGAAGTTGATAATTTGTTTGGCGTGATACGTAGGGTCACTAGGGTCGGTTCGATCACTCGACGTTTCTCTTGGAAATATCGCAGGCGAAGCAGTGAAATTACGTTGGTTCATACTCCAGACAAAAGGTAGAACTATGGCAAGAGGAAGTATCCAGAGGAATCTACGAAGCACGATTGCGAGCGCCATGGGCGTGGCAGTGCTGGCTTCAATGGTATCGGTGATCGGTTTCGGTGACGTGGCTGGTGCATCTGGCGTAACCGCGGTCAGTTTCACGCCAACGACGACGGCGGCGGGTGTCTACACCGACTATCTCGTGGGATTCACTCCGACCGGAACTATCTCCTCATCCCTGCACTCGACCATTACCGTAACTTTTCCAAGCGCGATTAACGTGCCGTCGTCGCCGACGATTGCGACCGTCTCAGGCTTCTCGGGAACGTGTGCACCCACCCTGGCGGTGAATACGTCGACGGTGACCGTGACCTTGGTAGGTAGCGGGTGCCAACTCGCTGGCTCGACCGCTGGCGTCTTCGCTCTTTACGGCTTTACCAATCCCTCGGCGCAGACGCTTACCAACACGCAGTTCTCTCTTACGACCTCAGTCGACACCACCGCGGTCAGCCCTTCTTCGAACGTCGTCATCATTCCCCAGTACCCGGTGATCCCGCAATTCTCGTGGCCCGGTACGGTGAGCAACCCTGGTCTTCGTGCCACGGTGAACGCACCCGGTGACCCCATTGGTATTGCCTCGGACGGCAACGTCGTCTGGGTGGCCGGTCTTACTGGCAACACCGTCGAGGCTTTCAATCTCCAGACGAGTGCACTCGTCCAGACCATCACCCTGACGGGAAATCCGACGGGTATCGCCATTGACGGGAACTACCTTTGGATAAACCTCTTCCAGGGTGGATCGCACAGCGTGGAAAAGGTAGCGATCTCGGGGTCTACGGACACGCCCGGAGCCGTCACCTACGTCAGTTCGTCCACGGGTCAGCAGTATTACGGCATCTGTGGTGACGGCAATGACGTGTGGACTGCTCAGCAGTCCTCGACATTTGCAAACTACTTGTACGAGATACCGGTGGGGAGCACGACCGCAAGTCAGTCGATCAACTTGGGCACGGTCGCCGCCAACCAGGTCTCTTGTGACGGAACCCACGTGTGGGTCGCCGAAGGGGCCAATGGAACGGGATCGATCGCCGAAATCAACGAAGCCACGGGGGCGGTCGTGAACGCCTCGAAGTTTCCGGCCTCAACGTTTCCCGGCGCGTACGGAATATTCAGCGACGGCCGCTACGTCTACATCACCAGTGACACGTCGGCCGGAACGACGTCCGAGATGTGGGTACTCGACGCCGCGACCGGCAACCAGATTCCTGGATCGCCCTTCGTCATACCCGTCGTCTCACAAGGCGTCATTAGCGACGGCACCGACGTGTGGGTCGCTGGCACTGGAGCGGGCAGCGGCACTTCTGACATGGTGCAGATTCCTCTCAGCGCGATCATCGCGGGCAACGTGAACCTGACCACGAACGAGACCGTCATCACACTTCCCAACGGTGCGGGACCTCGTTTCCTCGCGTCAACGGGTAATGAAGTGTGGTTGACCGAACAAGGTAATAACAGTGTGACCGAGCTTTCGAATACGCCCCAAATCGCCCCAAATAATGGAACGCCCACCAATCCGTACGAAGGAAAGTATTCGACGTTGTACGACCTGCCCAATGGTGCGGTCGGCTCCTCGTATTCGCAAACCTTCACGGCGAGCGGGGGCAACGGGTCCTACACCTACGCAGTCGTTGCCGGTGCGACGGGGACGCTCTCCCAGCCCGCCACGACCGGACAGTCATGTCTGACGACCTTTAACTTGACGCTCTCGGGCAACGTCCTCTCCGGCACTCCGTCTAGTCAGGGTACGTGCACCTTCACCATCAAGGCCACCGATACCTTCGGCTTGGTGAACTATCAGGCCTACCAACTCACGGTCGGTCAGGGAGTCGTGTCCTCGAGCACGTCAACGATCGCGGTAGCTAACGGAGCACAACCCGCGAATGGTACGAGTTACGCGACCGTCACCGTGACATTGAAGGATGCCCTCTCGGACCCGATTTCTGGCGTCAGCGTGTCACTCGGCACCAAAGGTTCTTCGTCGGTGTACACGGTCGCCGGCTCTCCTCCTAGCGGACCAAGCAGCGCGAACTCGAACTCCAGTGGTGTGGCGACGTTCTACGTCACCGATACGACCGCGGAATCAGTGACCTACACCGCGCTCGCCCAATCGGCGACCATCAGCGGTTCGTCGGGGACCACCACGGCGGTGTTCTCACTGCTAGCCCAAAATCCGCTCGGCTTAGGTGCCAACCCGGCGAGCCCCGTTGCGGGCCAGCCGGTGACGATTAACGCTAGCGGTGGCAGTGACAACGGTACCGTGACTTACTCGTTGGTGAGTGGCGATCCGGCGAGTTGCGCGATCAACGCCGGGGTCTTGACGTCCAACTTGGCCGTTACGTGCGCCGTGACTGCCACCATGGCCGGCAACGCCCAGTACGCCCCGGTGACGGTATCTTCTCCTCTCAACGTGACGTTTGGTCCTGGACCGGTGAGCGCCACCACGTCGTCAGTCGTGGTAACCAACCCGAACCAACCGCCTAATGGTACGAGTTACGCCACAGTGACCGTCACGCTCAAGGACCAGTACGGCAACGTAATCTCGAATCAGTCGGTGTCCTTGACCAACGTCGGTTCTTCGTCAGTGGGAACGGTCGCCAGCTCTCCTCCTAGCGGACCAAGCAGCGAGAACTCGAACTCCAGTGGTGTGGCGACCTTCTACGTTGCGGACACCACGGTCCAGACGGTGACCTACGGCGCACTGGCTAATTCGACGCAAATCGCGGGATCCTCATCATCGGAAGCGTCGTTCGGGTATCTCTCACAGAGTGGACTCAACGAGAGTGCGAATCCGACCAGTCAGACGGTAGGCCAGTACGTCGTGATCAGCGCCACTGGCGGCAGCACTGGTCTTGGGATTACTTACCAGCTGGCTTCTGGTGCGCCGACAAGTTGCCAGCTTAATTCCTCTACCGGTCAACTGACCACCACCAAGGCGGTCGTATGTCCCGTCATAGCGACGATGGCGGGCAACAGCTCGTACGGGCCGGTCAACTCCTCGACGGTCAACGTGCCGTTCACTCCGGGTCCGGTGGACGCCAGTAACTCCTCGATCGTCGTCACCGACGGGACCGAGCCCGCGGACGGTGCAAGTTTTGCCATCGTGTCCGTGAACCTTGAGGACTCGTACAACAACGCCATCTCCGGTGCCTCCGTCACCTTGACGAACCTCGGTTCTTCCAGCGTCCATACCGGCACCAATCCACTGAGTGGCACGAACTCGCTGCTCAGTGATTCGCTCGGCACCGCGACCTTCTACGTCACGGATGCAATTGTTGAGAATGTCACGTATAGCGCGACGGCGGCGTCGGTGACCATAAGCGGTTCTTCGGGCACGACGGTGGACTTCGGTCTCTTGCCGCAGGCTTCGCTCGTCGTAAGTGCGTTGCCTACGAATCCTGTGGTGGGCACCAGTTCGCAGGTGAGTGCGAGCGGAGGCAGTGGCACTGGCGCACCCGTGTTTGTTTACGGACTCGCGCCGAGCAATCCTTCGAGTTGTGCGGTCTCCTCGTCGGGCGTCGTCACGTCAACGCAGGCGGTCACGTGTCAGATTCTCGTCACGAGGCAAGCCTCTGGTTCCTATGGTTCCAAGTCCGCGACGATTAACGTCCCGTTTGTCGCTGGTCCGGTATCGTCTTCTACTTCGACCGTGGTGGCGAGTCCGACTTCGGTGACGAACCCGGGCACGACGACCGTGACCGTGACTCTCGAGGATCAATATGGTAATCCGGTCACTGGTCAGTCGGTGGCCCTGGCAGGTACGGGCAGCGCCGCCGTCGGAACGTCGCCGGTGAATACAGGTTCTTCCAACATCGCCACGTTCACGGTCAGCGACACCGCGGTCGAAACCGTGAACCTGAGTGCGACCGACGGGTCCCAAGGGAGCTACGCCATTGGATCGACCCAAGTCTCCTTCATGGCTGCCTCGTCTGGTGGCGGTGGTGGAGGCGGTGGTGGAGGCGGCGGTGGCGCTTCGCTGCTCATCAATAACGCGACGCTGCCTGGTGGCGTGGTTGGCCAGCCCTACAGCGATTTGCTCACCGCAGTCGGCGCTTCTGGGCCGACGATGTGGACGTGCTCAGGCTTGCCCGCAGGTCTCGCGTGTTCGACGGCTGGGGTCATTTCGGGCACGCCCACCGTATCGGGTATTTTTTCCGTCACCATTACAGTCACCAGCAATGGTCAGACCAATACGGTGACGATTCCGTTAACGGTGACCGCGGGTGTGCCCACCACTGAGGCGCCCTCTAACGTGACCGCAGTGGCAGGCGACTCTGACGCGTTCGTAACCTTCGTCCCACCGAGCGACGCGTCGCAATTGTCCGGTGTGAAATATATCATCACCGCAAGTCCCAGCGGAGCGACTTGCGTGACCACGGCGACCTCGTGCTTGGTCACCGGTCTCACCAACGGGACCACCTACACCTTTAGTGTCGTCGCCACTTCGACGTCGCCCACGGCGACGTCGCCGCCAGGAATATCGAATCCGGTGACACCGTCGGCTGCTCCCATTCTTGAAGGGTCCAACGGCATGGGCACCACGACATTGGCGTTGCCGATCAAGTCGCTGAGTCCTGGCAGTGTGACCGGTACGGTACTCAACGGTTCCACGTCAGCCGGTTCGCTCGGCGTATCGAACTCAAGCGTGACGGCTCGCAGTGACGGCGTGACGATGACCATTGCGACCTCGTCAACGATCAGCACCACGACCGGTTTCACGGTGGTACTTGTCAAGAAGGGCGTGGCGACGGTAACGGGCACGGGATTCCTTCCAGGCTCGGTCGTCGACCTCTACGTCTTCTCACCGCAGATCTTCTTGGGCAACGCGACGGTAAAGATCAACGGCACCTATTCGTCAACTGTGAGGATTCCTTCGAACGTTCCCGCTGGCAACGACATCGTCCTCTCGCAGGGTTTCGTCAAATCGGGGGCTCGCGCCTCGGTGTCGGTCGGTATAGTGGTCGACGCGTCGAACGCCGCGCTCTTGACACTGTTCCCCTTCGCAACCGGATCGGCAGCGCTCACCCCAACCATGGGCCGCCAGCTACAGAACTTCGCCCTGGAGGTCAAGAAACTCGGCACCAAGCTGGTGGTCTTCACTGGCTTCACTGACACCGTTGGAGGGTCGGCTTCGAACCTCGCCCTCGGTGACCGCCGAGCGCAAGGCGCGGCGACGTACCTACGACAAGCCTTGTTGTTGGATGGCGTAACTGCTCGTATCCGCTTCGTATCGGTCTCCAAGGGTTCTACGGCTCCGAGTGCGTCAAACCTCACGACGAACGGTCGCGCACGAAATAGGAACGTGACCGTCTTCGCGATTCTCTTCTAGGACATCGGCGACGGGCGGCGGATCAGACGCGCGGCGATCCGCCGCCCCTTTTGTCAAAGGGCGTCGTAAGGTCCCTTCATCGCGACCGATTTTGTGGCCTCCTTCTGGGTTTCGCCCTGGTGTGCAGCCAACTGTTCGGTGACGATCATCGACATCGGCGGTCGGCTGTCTTCGGGGGTCCCTGGTGCGGTGATTCGCTCCGTGGTGCTGGGCTCGGGCGATTGAACCGAAAGTAATCGATGTCGTCCTGAGAATGTGAGGTAGAATTATCACCGGGACGGAATTGTTCACCGACAGTCGCACGCTTTCGCAGACCTCGACTTCCTAGGGAGAGGTTTGCGGAGTGAACGGCAAGTTGCCCGTTCTGAGTAATGAAGTTGATTAAGGCGCTCAAGCGTCACGTGTTCGGACCTCGCACGCAAATCTAGAAATCTCGTTTTCTGGAAAGTAGAAGGTCTGTTGTTGATGAAATTATTTCGTAAAGTCCTGACGGTATGGTTAGGCCTCGCGCTGGTTGGATCCGCAGTGTCGGTGGTTGGCTTTGAGGCCAGTGCTTCGGCCGCGGTGACCGGCGTTACCTTCGTACCCACCACGACGGCAGCGGGCGTGGCGGACTTGTGGGACATCGGCTTTACCGCTTCGAGTGCGTTGACGGCGACGTCAACCATCACGGTGAGTTTTACTGGCGTGGCGATTCCAACGTTGACGACCTTCAGGAGCGTCTCCGGTTTCTCGGCTAATCCTTGTACGTCGCCTTCGATCGCGGTGAACTCGCCCTCGGCGGGTGAGATCACCATCACCACGGGCACGGGTTGCACGCTCGCGGCGAACACGCCCGCGCTCTTCGCCCTTTCGGGATTCACTAATCCAGCGATCGGGACCCTACCTGGCACCGACTTCAGTGTGGCGACCAACGCCGCCGGCAATACGGGCGCGGTGAGTCCGACAGCTGGGGCGACTTTCGTGACGCCGTTTCCGACGATTAACGTGGCGAACTTTCCGGGAACGCTGACCAATCCAGCGATCGGTCGCGACATTTTTACCGAGACCAGCACGGCGTATTGCGGCGGAAATGCTGAAGATCCTCAGGGGGTGGCTACTGATGGCTCCGTTGTCTGGGTGGCGTTTCCGGTCGGGTCATCGGTCTGTGGCTATTCGGCGTCGACGGGCCTGCTCGAATACGCGATCACGAGTGGTGGCACCTACACGTATAACGCGTCGGGTACCGTCATCTCGACGACGGCTGGCGCGGCAAATCTCGGCGGTACTTCTAACGCGAACTTTGTCGCCGTTGATGGCAACGGATCGTCGGGACACCTGTGGGTCTCGCTGTACCAAAGTGCCCTCGTCGACGAATTCACTCTCGGGGCCGGTGACGCGCCCACGTACACGCGAGCGGTGACGGTAGGAAGTCAACCGTATGGTCTTTCGGACGATGGCACCGACGTGTGGGTGCCGAATCCTGGCAGTGTCAATCTCACCGGTGGAGGTACGCTCAGTGAGATAGTTGTAGCGACCGGAGTGGTCACGACGGTCAGCGCGGCGACCTTGCAAAATATCGCGGGGCCGTTCATGGTCTCGACTGACGGCACTCACGTGTGGGTGGCGACTGAAGCAACCGCTGGCGACTCGGACTGCCACTACAACGGCACGCAGGTCGTGGAGTTGAACGCGTCGAACGCGTCCTACGTTCGAACTATTAACGTGCCCGCGGGACTTTGTGGTATCTCCTCGGACGGGACTCACGTCTGGATTAGTAGTGCGCCTGGTTACACCGGCACGAATGATCCGACCGGCAGTGTCACCGAGATCAACTGCGCTACTGGAGGGACCGATGGGACAGCCATAACGGTGGGGGGAGTGCCCGACCAATTGGTATCGGACGGCACCGACGTGTGGGTGACGAACCGTGGTAGCGGGACGGTATCGGAGATAAGCATTGCTTCTCATTCGGTCATCAATACCTTCACGCTCACTAATCCCAACGAGCCTGGTACGTCGGCACCGAGAAACATCGCCGACGACGGTTCGCACGTGTGGGTTACGAGTTATGGACTCAACGAGACGCTCTTCGAGATCTACAACCGGCCGGTCATCACGACGTCGAGTGTGGCAAATGGCGAGACGACGGTCTCCTACAACCAGGCCATCGCGACGACCGGCGGGCAGTCGCCGTTCACGTGGTCGGTGTCGGCAGGATCACTCCCGCCGGGGCTTTTGCTCAATACCGTTACGGGCGCTCTTACCGGTACCCCCACGACAGCGGGCGCGTACACGTTCACCCTGAGGGAGGCTGACGCGGGGGGAATCCTGTCGGCCACGAGTCCGTCCTACTCGATCCTCGTGAATCCTGGTCCCGTGAGCCCTGCGAATTCGACGATCGTCGTGACAAACCCGAACAATCCTCCCAACGGCACGAGTTGTGCCACCGCCACCGTGACACTCGAGGACGCCGACCACAACGTCATACCGAACGTCGCCGTTGCGCTCACTGGACTTTCGGCGACCAACGCGGTC
>Ga0302189_10002502_pt1 | contig 14710 bp, 9 predicted proteins | sample II_Bog_E2_2_FD_194551 | JGI IMG/M metagenome (GOLD analysis project Ga0302189, IMG submission 194551) | Peat permafrost microbial communities from Stordalen Mire near Abisko, Sweden - II_Bog_E2_2 | ecosystem: Environmental > Terrestrial > Soil > Wetlands > Peat | place: Sweden: Abisko, Stordalen...
TCCGCCATGGCGCGCCCGCTTTCCATTGTGCGTTGGTCCGTATCGGCCCAAATGTAGGTCCGCGCCCCATCCGCGCATCCACTTTCGGCGACTAATCCATTCTTGGCAAACGACGCTCGATCGAAGCGGCCGAACGCCTTTACGAGATCGAATCCGCGAGGTGTGAGATAGCCCGGCGCCACGCTCCACTTCGGCCAGGGCAGCGCCGAGTAGGTATCAAGACGATCCTGCGCCCAGGTTGGTGAACGAACGCCGTGCCTGCTCAGGATTACGACAAGTTTCAGCTGTTCCTTGTCCCCATTTTGAGCAGCAGATGAGTTTCCTTGTGGGTTCTGAGCATCAATCGGAAACGTCGTTCCCGGCATAGCAAGCAGAAGCCAGAGAATCAAGCGAGAAAATCGAGAATGCTTCATTGATCTCCAGTTTGATTGCTGCAGTGACACAAATCGAACTGACTGGAAAAGCTGGCGGAAAATGCCCTTCATGTCTCATTCACACAATCTAAAACACAACCTTAGACTGTGCGGACATCCTCGTGAGTTTAGGATGCCCGCATAGTTGAACGAGTTGAAGATAGACCGGCGATCTGAATTGGCCGAGTTGAAACCCCCAAGGGAACAACTAGAACAATGAAGAAGAAGCCCTGGCGCTCTTCTCTTCTCCAAAGTTATAGTGCAAGCCGACGGTGTAGGTGGGTTTGTAATACTCGCGCTGATTTACAAATTGCGTGCTGCCCTGGTAATAACCGAAGACCTCGTTATTGAGATTGAGTCCGGATACAATCACGCTGAGTCCGCGCCAGGTGCGATACGATGCCTGCGCATCAACCTGCAGGTGCGCGAGGGTCCAGATATCTCCTGAGGGACCCGCGGGACCAAGGCCGCTTGGATCCGCACCTGCGCCGGGAGCGAGCGAAGGCGCGATCCAGTTATATGAGAATAGGCTGGCGCCATTATCGGCAATTCCCATGCGGAGGGAGAAGCGCTTCGTGTCGTAGGTCGGGCTGAAGTTCCAAGTATTGATGGCTTGGTCAATCAGTCGCGGATGGTCGGTTCGCAGTGGGAAGCCCTTCAACTGCGATCCTGTGTAGCTGTAGTTGGCAGTGATGCCCAGCCCTCCCAGAACGCTGGGAAGATAGTTCAGATGCTGCTGAAAACTCACCTCAAAGCCGTAGAGGTAAGCATTTTCTCCATTGATGTACTCGGTCGTCGAGAAAGAATCGCCGCCTGAGGAGAATTGCTGGACAGTCGAAAGCAGGCTTGGAGGCAGTGTTCCCGCCGGCAGCTGGGAGAGATTGATGTTGCCTGGAATCACGAATTCAAGCTGCGGTGCGGTCAACTGTTTGACAAAGAAACCGCCTTGGATCATGCCCAGTGGGTGCAAATAGGTTTCATAAAGCAGATCGTAGTTGTTGGCGTGTTCGGGTCGCAGAGACGGATTGCCGATACCGACCGTCGCGGGACTGGCCGAATCGTCCTCCGTGACGTATGGGACGAGCTGATATGGATCGGGACGGGCCACGCCGCGCGAGTACACCGCGCGGAGGTTGGAGTCCGGAGTGAGTCCATAGCGCAGTTGAATGCTGGGCAGAACATCAAGGTACGAAGGATTGTTGGCAATGCCGTTGATTGTCCAGCAGTTTAATTGGCCGGTCGTGGTGCAAGCAGCGGATGGCGTGGTGCCGGCCGGGGTGCCACCGGGGTCGTTAGGGTCAAGCGTGAGGTTATAGCCGAAGGTGTTCATGTTGGTCTGCTCGAAACGCAACCCGGTCTGCACGTGTAGCTTGCCGAAATCGACAGTGTTCATAACGTAAAACGCGGGAATCTGCTCGACGTAGTGAAAGATGTTCGGTGTATTGTCGAGCGCAGTCTTGTATGGATCCGTCGTGAAGAAAGTCGGATTGGAGAGCACAAGACTTTGCGTTTTGTTGAAATCCGAAACGGGTCCAAAGTGGCCACCGAAGTAGGTTCCGTTGTAGTAGTCGGTGTTTTCAAATCCGCTCTGCAGAGCAGACATCGTGTACGAACTGATTCCAGAGCCGGTGGTCGCCCATCCGTCGTAAACGGTCTCGGTGGAATCCTGCGATTTGTGTGCGTTCGAGAATTTAAAGCCCGCCTCTAATGTTCCGAAGTGCCCGCTAATTGTGTAGTTGTGGGCATAGGAGAGCGCCGCAGTGAGGTCGAGCTCCGCAGTCAGGCCCTTGGAGATGGTGATGTCCTTGAAAGTCCAGTTTGCTGCATTTTGCAACGGAGAGTTGGGGCCGTCACAGACTCCAAAAGTGGGACGATACACATCGGTCTGTGCTGCAGGATTGTAGTTGCAATTGAGCTTTGTGGTATTCCAGGCGAAGTCTGCCTTTGGATTTCCTGCAGAGTCTACTTCATAGGACCGCGAGGCCGATACCTGCGCTGTCCACCAGGAGTTGGTTTGAAAATGCCTTCCGCCCAGGATCAGTGTGCCAGCGGAGGCATTGGGACGCTTGCTGGATGTGTAGAACTTTGGCGCCTGAAGCTTGGTTGCAATTGTTCCGCCTGTCGAGGGGAGTGCGTTCGAGACCGGGTCGTAGTACCACTTGTCGCCCCAGTCCTTCAGGTCGGAGTAGAGGCCATGGACGAAGAGTGAGGTGTTGTCGCTGACTTTGTAATCCGCGCTGCCTGAGAGGCCTTCCCGATCGCGATAATAGCGATAGTCACGGATCGTATCACTGTCGTAAAAGGGCTGGGCAAAGGTCGAAAACGGATCGAGAGCTGGCTGGATGTTATCGATGCCGCGACCGTTGTAGTCATAGGATTCGTCGATCAGTATTCCGAATTTCTTGGATTTTCCGAAGCGTTGGCCATAGGTTCCGCCCGCTTCCCCCACGTAGCGGTCATTCATGATCGGCGTATATCCAAACTTGGCAAAGCCGTCGATCGTAGGCTGCTCGCCGGCAACCTTCGTGCGCAGGTTTACTGAGCCGCCAATGCCGTCGGCATCCATATTGGCAGAAAGGGTTTTGTTAATCTCCACCGCGTCCACCAGCGACGAGGGAATGACGTCGAGACGAACCTGGCGAACCGTCGGTTCGGGGGCCGGCAGCGTTACTCCATCCACTGTCACGTTCGTCAGGCGAGGCTCAGTGCCGCGAACCTGAATGTATTCGCCCTCACCCTCGGCGCGAAAGAGCGTGACCGAGGGAAGACGTCCGATTGCATCGGCAACATTGGCATTGGGCAGGCTGGTGATCACCTCGGCCGGCAGCACTTGAACAATATTGTCCGCTGTTCTCGTCTCGTTGATCGCATCTGCCTCGCCATGCACTCGTTCCGCGACGACCAGGATGGTTTCGGCCGTCGAGGCCACACCCATCTTAATCTCCTGGTTGAGCGCCTGGCCGGCGGCCAGCTGCACCTTGGTTTCAGCCGGCTCGAAGCCTACGTAGGAGACGGAGATGGTGTAGGCCCCTACCGGAATATCTATGAACGTGAATTCTCCCTGTTCATCCGTCACGGCAGTCATTCCCAGCGGCAGCAGCTTGAGTTGCGCTCCTTTGAGAACCGCGCCTCCGTTGTCTACAACCGTTCCGGCGATGGTGCCTTTTGTCACCTGGCTCGAACAGATGTGGGCGAATAGCAGGACCAGTAACAAAGAAAAGAACGTCAAGCGTCTCATAAGGTCTCCTTGCGCAGCCGAAGATACATTCGTACATCGAAGAGGGTTGATTTCGGCTGGCTATAGGCTGGACCTTAAGGCGCTCCGTTAAAGACTCGTTAACAATTCGGTGAAAATCCTCTGAGGTTGATTTCATCTGTGTCCTGCGTCACATTCGGCGGGCTCCGAATTGAGGAGCCACAAGGTCCTGGTCCGGTTCGTCACATTCTATTCATCATGAATTCGTAACCTCCTAACAGAGTAGAGCTGATGCGAGTTCTTGTAGTTGAAGACGATTTACGCATGCTCGAGTTGCTGCGGAAAGGGCTCTCAGAGTCCGGCTTCGAAGTAACTACTGCATCCGATGGCGATACGGGCCTAGCGCTCGCGTTTGCGCATCGATTTGACGTCCTGGTGCTCGACGTCGGTCTTCCCGGGCGCAGCGGCTACTCCATCACCGCGCACCTCCGTCAGCACTCCAAACCGCCCGCTATCGTTATGCTCACTGCGCTCAATCAGGAAGACCAGATCGTCTGTGGTCTCGATGCCGGAGCCGACGACTACATTACCAAGCCCTTCTCATTTCCCGAGCTGGTTGCCCGCATTCACTCAGCGGCGCGTCGCACTCGGATTGCTTCGGCGGATAACTTTTCATTCGGACCATTCCGCCTCGATGCTGCCAACCGTCGCCTGTTTTGCGATCATATTGAAGTCCACATTACGCGCAGCGAGTATCTCCTGTTGCGTGCTCTCGCTCTCAATCGCGGTGATGTCGTTTCGCGCCGCAAACTGATGCAGGCAGTCTGGGGCTCAACCATCGCCACTTCGGGCGCTCTCGACACCCTGGTCAACACGCTGCGCGAGAAACTCAGCGCCGGCCATCCGGATCTCATTACCACCGTTCGCAGAAGCGGGTACACACTCGTCGCTGACGCCGATCAAATGAGGATCACGAGTCAATGATCAGGCGCCTTCCAATCCGCGTCCGCCTCACCCTCTGGTACTCGCTCGTCTTTGCCACAGCGCTGCTCTCAATCGGCCTGGGATCCCTGTGGATGGTGCATCGAGCCATCAATGAACTTGAGAACAATGAGCTGCAGCAGCGCGTGCGCAGCGTACGCCGTTTTCTTGAAAGCCGTCCTGCAGACGAAACCTCAACGCAGCTACGCGATACCATCACCGCCGCATACAACGTGAGCCATGGCAGCAAGTGGCTCCAGATCATCGACGAGCATGGCGAGTGGCTCTATCGATCACCACACGTCGCTGCCGTCTATCCCGATCTTGTCCTGCCGCAGAATGCCGCACCATCAGACTCCTACTTCAATTACACAACCGAGTCCGTTCCCGTGCGCGCCCTCATCGAACCCATTACGGTTCACGGCATCCATTACACCGTGCAGACCGGGCTCTCTCTCAGCAAAACCCTCGCGGTACTCTCAAACTTCCGTGCTCAGCTCTTCTTTTTGATCACCCTGGGCCTAATCGCCTCCTCGCTGGCCGGCTATTTCATGAGCCGCAAGGCGCTTACGCCCATCGCCGCCATAGCCGATGAAGCGCAGCGGATCAACGACAAGAACCTCAGCGCGCGCCTGCCCTCCCTCGAGACACACGACGAGCTTTCGTCTCTCTCCAATACGCTCAATCAGATGCTTGGTCGCATCGAGGCCGGCTACAAGAGCGTGCGCTCATTTACAGCCAATGCCGCGCACGAGCTTCGTTCTCCCGTTGCTTTGCTCCGCGCTGAGACCGAAGTCGCGCTAGCTCTTCCTAGAGATGCTACCTATTACCAAGCGACCTGCGAGCATATTCTGCTTAATTCAGTGCAGATGACCCGCCTCATCGATCAACTGCTGGCGTTGGCCCGCGCCGACGCCGGCGTCGAAGTATTCAAATTCGAACCCATCAACCTGCCCGAGGTTCTTGAAGAGGTCGCTGAGGAATGGACGGAGCGCTTTGCCGATGCTCAGATCGATTTCTCGCGCAATTTCAGCACAATCGAGTTTTGGATTGACGCCGACTACGTCGCCCTCAAGCGCCTGCTGAACATCCTGCTCGAGAATGCTTGGCGCTACACGCCGCATGGTCAATCCGTCAGCCTTGCTCTCCACGGACCTGCGCAAAACGGGGTACATCGGGCAATCGAGATTTGCGTTGCGGATACGGGAATCGGGATCGCTCCCGAGGATCAGAAGCGAATCTTCGAACGATTCTGTCATATAGGCCGGCCGATTCATGGAGACTTTTCCGGCTCTGGTCTTGGCCTGGCCCTCGGACAGTCGATTGCTGAACGTCACAACACGACTATCGAGCTACACAGCACGATAGGTGAAGGAAGCCGCTTTTCATTTCTCATGACCGGGAGTCTCTCCGGGCAGAACGAGAACGATCTCGAGGGGGACCGGGTATTTGTGGATTCGTACTGATAACTCCGCAGTGTATGGGAATGGGGAAGTGCCCTGCTGGTCGCCAACCCAACCCCAACCCGAAAAATGCATTGGGGGACGAGCAGCGGCAGTCCAACCGGAACCCATGAATTGCTTTTCAGACGCTGAAATTGAGCTGTGGCGATTCAGTTTAAATTGACCACAGTCCTTTGCGCCGCCGGAGCCTGTGGCTTGATATTGTGCCCCATGATCTGACTCCACCGCCAACTCTTCAAAGGAAGAAATGCGGTTCTCCGTGGGTACGCCTGGCCAGGGTGAGAACTCTTAAGTCAAACAGTAAGACCAACTGTGATTGACCAGAAATTAACCTGATTCTTCGACCACAGGAATTTAGAATTGGCCGGTATTGACCCGAGGAGAATGTATGCCTGACGCACCCGGCACTGCTTTCCATTACCAAATTGAAGAAACCAAGGATGAAGCGGATTACATAACCACGACCATCAAGTGCCAGGGCAAACTGATCAGCGAAAACGCGGATGAGATCCGCAAGCTCGTACAACCGCTGCTTCAGCGCGGGGGCCGCACCGTGCTCGATTTCGCGGATCTCGAATATCTCGACAGCTCAGGCCTGGGAGCGCTTGTGGGTCTCAAAGTCTCTGCGATCAACCGAGGACTCTGCGTGCTGGAGTTGGTGAACCTCACGCCTCGGATAAGGAAACTGCTGAGCATCACAAATCTCCTGCAGTTGTTTTCGTCTTAGAGCGGCGGATTCACTCGATGCACCTTGGATCTGCGCAAAAGAGAGGCGCCCGCCGCAGCGGACGCCTCCGAGTTTCCGGAAGCGGTTGGAGCTCAGTGCGCGATCCGCGAGAACATCCAAAACAGGCTTCCTGACAACAAGGCCGCGACCGGCAGCGTAAACACCCATGCGGCCGCGATGTTGCGGATGGTGGAGAACTGCAAGCCGCTCTTGTTCGCAAACATGGTGCCGGCAATGCCCGAACTGAGCACGTGCGTCGTCGAAACCGGCAGCCCGAAGTTATCGGCTGCTGAGATCGTGACCATGGCGACGAGCTCGGCGCATGCGCCCTGCGCGTAGGTCAGGTGCTCCTTGCCGATCTTTTCGCCTACCGTAACCACAATGCGCTTCCAGCCGACCATGGTGCCCATGCCGAGGGCCAGCGCCACCGCAACCTTGACCCAGGTTGGAATGAATTTAGTTGCCTTGTCGATGTGCGTCTTGTAGTTTGCCAGTTGCGCGGTCTCGGCGGCCTTGAGGGGCAGGCTGTGGTTCTTCTGGATCAGCCGGATGGCCTCGCTGGTCACGTACATGTCATTGCGGACGTTGGTCTGCTGGCTGGGGGGGACCGACTTGTACTCCTTGTAGAGCGCGACCTCGTTCTTCAGATCGTTTACGAGTTCGCGAAGCGCCAGGACGGTATCGGGCTGAATCTTTTTGGTACGGATGTAGTCGGTAACTTCGGCGCGGGCGTCAGGACCCAGAATCCCTTTCGGGTCCACATTGCGGTTGAATATCTGGGTGGCCTGATCGGAGACGGCAATGAAGTCCTGCACCTGGCTCGCCGTCACAGCATGATTGAGCGCGTAGGCCGTGGGAACGGTACCGATGAGAATCAGCATGATGAGGCCCATGCCCTTCTGCCCGTCGTTGGAGCCGTGCGCAAAACTGACGCCGGTGCACGTAAGCACAAGCAACAGACGGATAGGCCACGGTGGGGGTTCGGTGCCTTTCGGCGCTTCGTAAAGCGCCGGGTACTTGATGGTGAGCTTCGACAGCCAGAACAGCAGGGCCGCGGAGACAAATCCGACGACTGGCGAAATCAGCAACACTCTGAAGACGTTGCCGGCCTGAGTCCAGTCCACGCCCGAGGTGCCACTACCCGGATGCATCAACTGGTTGGCTAGGCCGACGCCAATGATGGAGCCGACCATGGTATGCGAGCTCGAGGCCGGCAGACCCAGCGACCAGGTACCCAGGTTCCACAAGATGGCGGCGATGAGCAGCGCAAAGACCATTGCGAATCCGGCACCAGAGCTCACCTGCAAAATCAGCTCTACCGGCAGCAGGGTGATGACACTGAAAGCCACCGCGCCCGAGGAGAGCAGCACGCCGACCAGGTTACACATACCCGACCACACCACGGCGGTGTTGGGTTCAAGCGAGTGAGTATAGATGACAGTGGCCACGGCGTTCGCGGTATCGTGAAATCCATTCACAAACTCGAAGCCCAGCGCGATCAACATCGCCACACCCAGCAACACGTAGGGCCACACGCTGACCACGACGATGTTGCCAAGGTCCTCGGCCACGTGGAAGCCAATGTATCCAAGGCCACCCACCAGTGCGATCAGCACGATGGTGCCGTTGACCCAGGTGGGGATCCTGGCCTTCATCTTGCGTTCGAGGAGGGGTGCTCCGGAAAGTGTTGCTGCGACGGCTTCTGTTTCTGCCATGGTGCACTCCTGACGATCTGTGGAAATTCACCCGGCGGGGTGGGAGGAAGAGCCGGGCTCCGACAAAGGTAGCTGGGGATGATGAAAGAAAGATTAAAGAAATTGAAATATCCACTTGGCAGCGATTTGCGTCGGCTTGTGTACAGCGGCATTGTTATGCATTGACCCAGGGATTGAGATCGTGATGCAGAGCATTGAAGAATTCATTGACAATTCACGAGCGGGCAGTTTAATCGGAACAACGCTTGCGAATCGCAACGCCTTCCGGAATTTTGTCTGTCGGAGGATTCTTGCCTTGTATCAGAACGCTCAGCTTCCTCTTTGTTCGCTGGAAGACAATAGGGATCGACAGTGTCAGCGGAAATCATGATGTGGATGGCATGAACATCTTCTGACCGTCGAGGTGGCCCATGTCCTCTCCCTCTCCGCAGTCCGCAGCGATCGATTCGTCTTCAGAGAACTGCTCACACATGAAGAAGCTTGGCTACATAGTAGGAAAACACGTGGATCTGTATGGCGAACACATGGTGTTGGTTTCAGATCCATTTGACGACGGTGATTGCGTAGCCGTCCGTGCCGTCAGCGAAAGTAATCCGACTGAACGGAAAATCGACCTTCCCCTATCGCTTCTTGTTGGTCTGGAGGACCTGTTTCTAGAGCCTGCAGATCCCACCGCCTCGGAGCAAGTTTCCAGATCCGGCAAGTGATGTCAACTCTGCCGCACCCGTATCCATCAACAGATTCTCAGGACTGTTGGCGCCGAAAGGCGCGCCAAGGGCACCCAACATTGTCAGAGCGGAGCGACGGCCCTTCACCAGCCGCATTGCAACTAGAAATTGAAAAATTCCTCGCGGAGCGCGTCCTCGTAAGCGTTTTTTGCGGCCTTCGCTTTCTCCCTGAATTCTTCCTCGCGCATGCCGGCGTTTTCCCATTTATCGATTTCAGCCACGGAGTGATTCACCGACGCTAGTTCCTCTTCTTGCCGGATCGCTTCAATCCACTCATTCACGGCTGACTTATAGGCGCTCTGCATCAGGTCAAGTTCTGCGGCGTCAATGGACATGTGTTTGTTCTCCATTGGCAAATTTAGGTGGCGAATGTGAATAGATGATGTATGGGGCCTATTCCGCGAGTTCAGGTCGGTTTGGTGCCGATGCTTCCTTATGCGCGAAGACGGCCCAGGAATTCTCTGTCCACCGCTGGCAAGAGCAGGAGAATCGTGGCAATTCCCAAGAAAAAGAGACTCGCGCAGAAGGTAAGCCCGTCGCACATCGAGAAGTTGATTCAGAATCTGAGACTTCTTATGTCCGAAATGCTTGAGTTGGAAGCTTCCGGCCTTATTGGTGCAACAGGACTGCATCCTCACCACCGTATAAGCGCCAGGAATCTTATGGATTACCTCGCGCTTCGCCGGCACGACATACGCCATTTGCAATCTAAACTTGCGGCTCTGGGGCTGTCATCACTGGGTAGAACCGAGCCGCACGTACTAAGCTCATTGCACGCCGTATTGAATGTCCTTCTCCAACTTGCCGGGTCCGTTCCGATCTCCCCTGGCTCAAAGGCGGCGGCCCAGGCTGGACAGGGAAATAATCTCCTTGGCAGGAACACCGAAGCTTTGTTCGGCGAAGCCCCAACAGACCGTCACGTTCGAATTATGGTTACCATGCCACCGGAAGCCGCGACGAAGTACGAGCTAGTTCGCGACCTTCTCGCCCAAGGTATGGACTGCATGCGTATCAACTGCGCCCATGATGGCCCCGAAGCCTGGTCAGGAATGATCCGGAACCTTCGCCGGGCCGAGAAGGAGACGAACAAACGCTGCAAGGTTGCGATGGATTTGGCCGGACCCAAATTGCGGACAGGGCCAATCGAGCCGGGACCTGCGGTCTTGAAGTATCGCCCGCAGCGTGACGCTTCCGGCCATGTCGTTTCGCCGGCGCGGATCTGGCTGACACCAGATTCCAGTCCGGAAGTTCCACCTGCGCAGGCGGATGCCGTCGTGCCAGTGCCCCAGCCCTGGCTTGCGCGGCTGAGACTGCGAGATCGGGTACATTTCAGCGACGCGCGCGAGGCGTCTCGTTCGATGACCATCTCGGGAGTTGTGGGAAAGAGTCGCTGGGCCAATGCCGGACGCACGGCCTATGTCTTCCAAGGAATGATGCTCGAAGTCAGAAAGCCCGCGTCAAAGGGCAAATCGGAGCGCAATCAGCGGGCTCGCGTTGGGGCCATTCCAGCAAAACCACAGACACTGCGATTGAAGCTTGGGGATACGCTCGTTCTCACAAGATCGCTCAACCCTAGTCGGCCGCCGCAACGAGACAGCAAAGGAAAGCTCACAACCCCGGCTCAGATCGGCGTGTCGCTGCCGGAGTTCTTCGACGGAGTGAAAGCAGGTGAACCGATCTGGCTCGACGACGGCATGATTGGCGGCGCAATCCGGAAGGTCGCTCCTGACAAAGTCAGCGTCGAGATCACGCAAGCGCGGCCTCAAGGTGAAAAGCTTGGCGCCGAAAAAGGGATCAATGTGCCCGAAAGTCACCTGGAGTTATCCTCTCTTACCAAGGAGGACTTAAGAGCTCTCCCTTTTGTGGTCAAGAACGCGGATATTGTCAGCTACTCTTTCGTCCGGACCGAAGCCGACGTACTTGAGTTGGAATCTCATCTGGCTAAGCTCGGTGGCGACAAACTTGGGATTATTTTGAAGATCGAAACTCGCGAGGGATTTGACCATCTTCCGCGGTTGCTTCTCGCTGCGATGCGGAACCGAGCCGTCGGGGTCATGATTGCGCGAGGTGATTTGGCGATCGAGTGCGGCTATGAGAGGCTCGCCGAAGTGCAGGAAGAAATCCTCTGGGTTTGCGAGGCGGCGCATATGCCGGTTGTCTGGGCGACGCAGGTTCTCGAATCGCTTGCGAAGAACGGCATTCCATCCCGCGCGGAGATCACGGATGCAGCGATGGGTGAGCGCGCGGAGTGCGTCATGCTCAATAAGGGCCCGTATATAGTTTCAGCCGTACGCAACCTGGGCGACATCCTGCGGCGCATGCAGCCCTTCCATGAAAAGAAGAATTCTCTGTTGCGAAAGCTGCATCTGGCCGTCGCTTTTCAACCTGGCTCATAATCGTTTGATTGAGACTGAGCGACAAACCCTAAAGCAATCGGAGACGGGTGCGAAATGCAAGCCGGCACCACTTATGGATATCGAGGTTTCACGGGTTGGACCGGGACGCCGCCAGCTAAACAGAGTACAGACGACCGGCGCGCTTATTGGGCGCTGAGCGGATCAGACCTGGGGAGCTTCGTGAGTTTGCAGTAACTGATCCAGACGGCAACAAACTATGTTTCTGCGCGCCGATAAAATAGCGCGGGTGAGAAATTGCAAGAGTCTTGTTTGCCGATACTTCTCCAATCCCAAAAAACAGTTGGAGACGGTTTAGCGGGCATCCAACCGAAACCTGGCAACTTGTCTGCCAGGCTCTCGATATTGTGCGCGAATGCTCTTAGAGGCACACTACAGGTTTCAATGCACCCTCTTGTGCATTTTCAATCTGGAAAGGCTGTTGACCTTTGTAGTCGGAGAAATGGACGACATTGTCGTAGGCGTCCTTGATCAGGTCCTGGAGGGGGATGACGCTGCCGTTGACGCGTTGTTCGTCCAGCAGATCGAGATCGACGTCGGCAACAATGATCTGCTCCTGGTTGATGGTGCCCTCGGCGGCGATTCCGTCTCTGGCAAAAAAGTAATCCGAAGGGGTGAGAATCGCGGCCTGGCCGTAGTTTGTTGCCATGTAGGGCACGAACGGCAGATTGCCCACGGTCCCAGTCATGGCGACGTAGACTTGGTTCTCAATCGCGCGGGCTTGAGCGCAATACCGGACACGGCAGAAGCCCTCACGGCCGTCGGTACAGGACGGAACAAAGAGAATCTCGGCGCCGGCCTCAGCCATCACCCTGGCCAACTCGGGAAACTCGACGTCATAGCAGATCAGAATGGCAATGTTGCCGAAGTCTGTGTGGTAAAGGTAGAGGCCGTTACCGCGGCTGAGCTGGTAAGGTCCGCTCTCAGTCGGGGTCAAGTGGACTTTCTTCTGCCGGAAGACGCGCCCATTGGGGGTAAACAGATGCGCGGCGTTGAAGATCTTGCCTCTCTGGAAGACGGGGTGCGTTCCTCCGATGATGTAGATGCCCGTTTCTTTCGCAAGCCGCATGAACAACGCCTCGTATTCGGGCGCCATCTGGGCCAGGCGGCGCACCGCCAGTGCCGGGGCAGGCTCGTTGATGTAGCTGAGCAACTGCATGGTGAAGAACTCAGGAAACAAGACGAAGTGCGCACGGTATTCTTTGGCGCTGCGCACGAAGAATTCCACCTGGCTAGCGAAGTCATCAAAGCAGGCGATCGGCCGAAGCAGGTATTGGACGGCTGCAATTCGAACCCGGCGTGGTCGGGGAGTACCCCGCATCGATTCGGCAGCTGCTTGTTCCAGAGCCGCGTGCTGGAGACTCGCCTGGAGGCTAACCGAGGACGTGTATTCCGGGTTCAGCCATTCCAGGACTGTGGCAAAACCGCGCGACTCGACATCGTGCATGTATTCAGGCACCACATCCAGGACCACGAGTCCGTTCTCCAACTGGAACGTGAGCGCCGGGTCCCATCGCTTTCCGGCGACTACTTCGGCGACGTATTCCTTCGGTGTCAATTGTTCGGCGACCTCATCGTATCCGGCAATGCGGCCGCCCGTGAGAAGCCGCTTCAGGCCGCGCTCACGAATCAGATCCTTACGCGACTCGTAAAGCTGAGCACCGATGCCCTGATGGCGAGCAATGGCGGCCACGCCGATTTCGGCTCCATACAAGGTCATGCCGAGGGGATTGTGAGTATCGAATGAACCATTCCCGGTGATCGCCGACCAGTTGGCGGACTCGGCGTAATCATCCCAGTCGATGATCAGCGAACTGGCCGAGCCCAAAATGCGGCCGGTCGGGTCGGATACCACAAGCTGGCCTTCCGGGAAGACGCTGATGTGATGCTCCAACTGTCCGGATACCCAAGGCGGCTTGCCCGGAAATGCTTGCAGTTGCAATTCCATGACAGCTGGAATGTCGGACAGCGTCATCTGCCGGACACAGAACTTGCTGTGTGGGGAGGCCGTCGATGCCATGGTTGTGCTCTCCTGGGCTGAGTGGTACTTTCTGCAGTCAGCCTACAGGCTCACTCTGAAATGGAATGTAGCAATTTGCTCAATGACCCAGCTCATTCGGTGTTTGGCGCTGAAAATTCATCGATTTGTTCAAAAAATCATGTTGTGCGTCACCAAAACTCTATCCAACCAGGAATTCACCGCGACTTAACGGTCAAAAAGCGAGCTCGTCTCCGAGATACGTGTCATTTCGTAAGGCGATGAAAATGGCGGCCGACTGCATCTTGGCGAGGGACAAGTTGAAATCAAGGGTTCGGTGTGAGCGTTACGTGAAGCACAGGCCTGATCAAGCGTGTGAAGCTTGATTTTGCGAGCTGTTGTGCCCCACTTCACACCCCTCGCGTGGATTTCGGGCTTTTTCGCGGCTCCATACGAACACTCCTTCATGAGCGTGATTGCCATGAAGCAATTCCTCCGTTCTTCATCCATCTCGAGGCTCGGGTGGCCCTTTCCCACCAATATCTACTAAATCAAGGACAATCGACGGGCGATGTGCTCGTTGCGTTGTCGCGGAGCGAACCCGCAACAGTAACGGCCGCGCCGATGGCGCGGCCGATTCAAGTCGGTAGGGGCTTTGCGTTTAAGGCATGAAGAAAGCCCTCTCCCCGGCGATTACCGGAGAGAGGGCCACTGAGATCAGGACGTGTTTTAGTCGTCCAAGTCAGCGTTAGCAGCGTGCACCTTGCGTTTGAAGTCGCTCGCCGGGCGAACTTTCTTCTCGCCGGGGAAAGGAACCTTAAACCCGGTGGCCTCGTACCAGTCGAAGTGGCTGACGGTGTCCGGGTCCAAGGAGTCGGGCGTGTGATATTTGGCGGCGAAGACCCGCGCCTTCATTTTGAGCCAGCCAACCCGCAGAGCTTTGACTTCCGGGCTCTCCTGCAGGGCCACGGTTGTGGTGCTGCAAGTATTGAGGCTGGGGGTGATGTTTGACGGGGCAGTATACCCCGCAACGCCGTAGCACAGCGGAGTCTGGTTCGGCACGTGCGTCCACGGCAGGAAGTTTTGCTGGGGCGG
>Ga0302189_10002503_pt1 | contig 14705 bp, 12 predicted proteins | sample II_Bog_E2_2_FD_194551 | JGI IMG/M metagenome (GOLD analysis project Ga0302189, IMG submission 194551) | Peat permafrost microbial communities from Stordalen Mire near Abisko, Sweden - II_Bog_E2_2 | ecosystem: Environmental > Terrestrial > Soil > Wetlands > Peat | place: Sweden: Abisko...
CCGGCGTGGCTGCGGTTGGCGTGATGGTATATGTTGCCTTGGCTACGCCGGAGCTGGAGTAGCCGGTCTCCGTGGCAATCGCCTCAACGACTGAAGAGACCGTGACCGTGAAGCTGGCACTGGTAGTGAACTTGGTCCCGTTGGTGGAGGATGGTGTTGACCCGGTCGTGCCAGCAACGTTGGTGTAGAAGCACGTCGCACCCGAGGCGCAGGTAATGGTCACCGGTATCGAGGTAGTGGTGCTTTCTGTGCCCGGACTGATCACCGGCGTGGCTACGGTCGGCGTGATGGCGTAGGTAGCTGTTGCTGCCGACGCAGAGGCTGCAGCACTCAAGAATCCGAAGATTGCAGCTCAGTTGCTGAAGGAACTTGGGCGAGCAATACCGGCGCGAAGACGCAACCGAGACGCTGTTCTCGCGCAGCCAGCTGAATTGGTAAACGAGCCGCTGAGTCATGCCAGCCTGGAGACGATGCGCCGAAAGGAAGGCGAGATCGAGTTTGCGACTCTTGGCAGCGGAAACCATTTCCTTGAGTTGCAGGCGGACGAGCAGGATCGGCTCTGGTTGATGGTGCATAGCGGATCGCGAGCGCTCGGGCAGACGATTCGCGATCATCATCTGGCGCGTGCGATGCCAGTTGATGGCCGGTTGCGCGCACTGGATGCCGGATCGGATGCAGGCAAGGAGTATCTTCACGATGCCTTGTGGGCTAGGCAATTTGCTGCTGCTTCTCGCAAGGCTATGGCAGAGGAGGCGGGCAAGGTGTTGTCTCAAACGCTGAAATGTGGTCTCAATTGGGAGACGATGATCGCAACCGATCACAACCATGTGGCGCTCGAACGGCATGGCGGGCGTGAGTTGTGGGTTCATCGCAAGGGTGCAATGAGTGCCCAACAAGGTGAGACTGGAGTCCTTCCTGGATCAATGGGCACACTCAGCTTTCATGTGGAAGGGCGTGGCTGCGAAGAGGCGCTTTGTTCAAGCGCTCATGGTGCGGGAAGAGCCTTGAGCCGCGGCGCGGCAAGGAGCAAGTTCACCGACCGTGACCTTCAACGTCAGATGGAAGGCGTCTGGTATGACTACCGTCTGACAGGCAAACTCCGGGACGAGGCTCCCGCTGCGTACAAGGACATTCGTGCAGTCCTGAAGGCGCAGCGGGAACTCGTGAAGGTCGTTCGCACTCTGCGACCGGTGCTCAACTACAAAGGCATCTGAAACAGTTGGGGGACGGTTCATGACCTTCCCCCGTGCCTTTAATCTCTTCGCTGACATTCAAATCTGGCTGGTGAAGATCAAACTCTCATAGTAGCGAAGAACGAATTCGCGCATCCAGGAAAACTCCGGCGGCTATGGCGATCCAGTAAGCAAGAATGTCCCAAGCGGAGAAGAAGCGTCCGAGCAGAAGAATGCCAGGAAGCGTCAGGCGGAAGGCGTCTAGTGCAGGTGCGTGGTACAACTTGAAGAATTCCACGGATACAGTGATGCCAGCGGTGAGCAATGCTACAGCACATAATCGCAACGAGGGCAAAAGAGTTGAGACGATCCAGTAGATCATCAAGGCCCAGAGCATCGATCCTCCGTATTTCACCACAACTGGCAGTAGGCCGAAGGGGACAAAGCGAATCACCAGACCGCCGATCATTGTGACGACCATGAGAACAAGCGAGAGTGCCAGAGGTCGAGGACGCATTCTTTCTAACCTTGCGTTGAAAGATTTTGTTTGCAGTTCGAGAGCAATGTGGATTGATGAATCAAAAGAAGAAGGAAGACTGATTCAATCTTGCAGACGTTCGAGCGCAAGGATGGATCGCCTACAGATCAAGAGTGGCAAAGCGCCGAAGACGCCAAAACTACAGTCGATGAGACGCCACGGCGGCGGGATGCCACGGATTTGGCCGGCGATCAGAGCAAGCGGAATGACACCGGCGCAGGCGATCAGGCCGAAGGTGATGACCCACTTGTTGCGAACCGGATCGATGTAGGGGCCAATGAATGCAACGGCGATGACGAGGTGAGCGAAGGCGAGCCAGTCGGTTCCGTAAGCAAGGAAAGGATAGAGCACGTTCGTGTTGCGGAGTGCATCGTTGACGCGTTCGATCCACGGAAGCAGGCCGGTTGATTGGGCAATTGCCTGCAATGCGCTCGAATGGAATAGAGATACGAGCCAGCCAAGCTCCGTCTGGAGAGGAAAGGCTGTCACACCACTGAGGATCAGGCCAACGATGAAGATGGCGAGCCAGCAGCGAATGCGACGAAGATGGTCAGGTGTTTGCATGGATGTCACCAGAGTAGTTGGTTTCGGATAGGAGGTCTAGTTGACTGACATCCATCCCAGCACAAGGAGCCTTGCCTTGAACAATTGAAAGTGCAAATGGAACAGCGCCGAAACGACGTTCCCTATGACTGAATTCATTCAATGCTGCTTCAAGATCAGCCTCGTCAAAGTCGGGCCACATGCGGTCAGTAAAGTGAAGTTCAGCATAGGCGGACTCCCATAGTAAAAAGTCCGAAAGGCGCTTCTCGCCGCCGGTGCGAATCAGCAGGTCAACATCTCCGCTCCCCGCAGTCAACGTCTGCGCGAGTGACTGCGCTATTTCGTCGGGAGAGGATCGCGTCTCATGAAGATACGCGGCCTGAGCAATTGCATCGCGCGACGAGTAGTCGATGGCAACGCGCAGATGGAGTCGGTGTCCCGTGGCGGTTGCGCATTCAGCCTTTTCAATTTCGCGCAGCACCGATGTCGCCAATCGATCACGCCGACCGATGACCTGGAGCCGTACCCCGCGCTGCTTTAGTCTTTCAGTTTCGAGGCGTAGGAAAGCTCTCAGCAGCCAGAAGATGCTCTCGACCTCGGCAGGCGGCCGACGCCAGTTGTCGGAGGAAAACGCGTAGACCGTGAGGCAGCGAATGCCCACGTCTGGCGCGCGCTCGACAACCCGACGCAATGCGGCTACCCCTGCGCGATGCCCGGCGATGCGTGGCAATCCGCGCCGCGTAGCCCAGCGGCCATTGCCATCCATGATGATGGCCACGTGCAATCCGTTAGTGTTCTTACTTTGCATAGTGAAGCTACCTTACGCAACTTGCCTTGCATTTTGGGGGTGCGACATCAATCCCTCGGCAACTACTCTTGGACCCACCCGGTTCCGATGCCGCACCGAATTACAGCCTTGCGCCCTGTGTTATGAAATCGATGAAGTGGCTTGGTCTTCGGTCGGGCTTGATCCTGGAAGAGAACTGTACCAGTCGATTCCGCGTGTGAAGTACATGGCGGCTGTCAACGCCAGGAAACTAGCAATCGCGCCCACCAGCAGAGCATTGTCCTCCAACCGCAATAGAAGATAGATCAGAACATAGAGCAAGGTGAAGATAGCCAAAGCCCTCAGACCTTGCAAACGGCTCGCGAATACCCATCCCGCATTGACTGAAAGCAGTACCACAGTGGCAGCGCCAGCAAGTAGAAATCCGAAATCGAAGCCGATTCTTTCTGCGAGGGACAACAGAAGCAGATAGAAGATGATCTGTGCGATCCCAACCAGAACATATTGTGCGGGGTGAACGCGCTTGCCTGTCGTAACTTCAAAGACAAAGTAGGAGAGAAAGATCAGCCCCAAAAATAGAGCAACGTATTTGAGTGAGCGGTTGACAGACTGGTAGGGATCGGCCACTTCGATGAACGAAACGCCGAGTGCGGTAGCATCAAGTCCGGTGATCGAATCGCTTTGTCCTTCGGCGCGTACGCCGCGAGCAATGAATGGTACTGACCACTCTGCGCTGAAACCGTTACTGGAAATCGACCGGTTGATTGGCAGGAAGCCTCCATCAAATCCAGGACTCGGCCAATCGCCCTGCATCGTAAGGTGAGTCGTCTTGCCATAGGCAAGCACGGCCACCCGCTGTGCGCCTGAAAATCGCAGAGAAGATGTCACATTGAACTGCGCGTTTGGCTTTGCGACCACATCGGCCTTCGCGCCGAAAAGGGTCAGTTTGGTTTGCTGGTTCTGTTCTCCGCCGAGCGCAAGGTTCGTGGACACTTCGGCGGGGACAAGCGTCACAGTCTTTCCGTTCGCTGTTAGTGTCGCGTCGGCCAGCGCGCCGCGTGCGTCGCTGACTCCAACAACGATTTCCGCGCGGCTCCAATCGAGTTCAGCGCCTTGCGGGGCAGAATTGGGCGCTCCTGTTAGATCGAATGCCGCATCAAACTTCAAATCCGCCTGAAAGACCGGCACCTTGAAGAGTGAACGGCGCCGCTCTTCCGTTGCGGTCTTTAGCACAGCCGAAGCTCGCGCGGGAAACACCAGGTACACGCCATGCTTTGCAACATCACTCTGCGATTGCGCTGGAATGTTGTATGGGATAGCGAGGGTTGGTCCGAGGAAGGTTTGCTGGCCGCCCACATGGCCGCTGATTTCTTTGATGACGTCCGCTGCTCGATTGGTTCTGTCGTCCACCATTCCTTCCACAAAAAGTGCCGGAATGGTCATAAGCAGGGCCAGCCCGCAGACGACGATGAGTTTCATGCCCATGGAGCGGGGCCGCAGTTTGATTTGCAAACCTGACTGCAACAACGGTGAATCGTTCACGTTTCTCTTCCTTTCTGAAATACACTTTGCACCGCAAAGCTAATGCACAAAAAAATAGTCAAGCCCGCGATGGAACCAGACCGCTTATTGGGTTCTGGGCTGAATCATCTTGAGTACCCTTTGCCGCATCTTTGACCACTTGTTCAAGTGTTGACAGGTATTCAAGATAACGCTTGCGGCCAGACGTAGTGATCTTGCAAAGAGTCTGCGGGCGATTGCGATCATGCCCCTTGGCAATCACCACCATCTTTGCCGTCTCCAACACGGTCAAATGCCTGCTCAAGTTGCCATCTGTCAGCGCACACAACTGCTTGAGATCCACGAAGGTCAGGCCTTTTGGATTGGTAATCAGAGAAGTCAGGATGCTGAGGCGCGCACGCTCATGAATCACGCGATCCAGCCCTTCGTATGCGAATCGAGCCTCGCCGCTTGTGGATTTAGCTTTCATCGCCGCCCTCCTCTGCTGTGGAATACAGAATTCCCGCTACCAGCAACTGCCCCACTCCATACGGAATGCCCATCGCCCATGGGGAAAGAGCATGTGAGTCTCCCAGTGAGATGCAGATCAGCCCTGAGAATAAATACCAAACACCTGCAGCGAGCATCGGGCGCGACAAAAACCGGCAGGAGGAAAAGACGCCGAGGCTAAAGATTACCTGCCAAAGTCCCGGCAACATCCACAGAGCAGATGGAACCGCTCGCACCAGCACAATCGTCATCAGAGCGCCAGCGCCCGCCGCTGGCAAAAACTGCTCGACGGCCATGCGGATCATCTCGTCCGCCATGCCGGAATGGATGCGATGGGTGCGCGTGACCATCTGCACACCGATCAATCCAGCCGAGAGAATAGCGGTCGAAATCCAGATGGCCAGGTAGGCCGCAATATGATTCGCCGCATCCGGCAACCACACTGCCTGCGCCCCCGCCGCCAGGATCGCGAACCCACTTGTGGCCGCCAGAGTCGCTGGTCCATAGCCACGAAACACAGTGCTATGAGCCACTTGCCTGCGGATGCTGCTGATGTCACCGAGCGCTTTGTAGAGTTCATTCATACGAGAATCACTTTACATTGCAAAGTATACCTCAACACCGCGCTTGTCAACACGCGCACTCGGCGGCCAGCAATGGTGGCGTTCGACTTCGCTCAAGCCCGAGCGGCAACTGGTCGGGATCAATGCTCAGCAGAGACTGCCGCCCAGTCGAGGCCAAATCGTGCGAGGTACTTGCGTAGGCGGTCGGCGTCGTTGGGCGTTGCCTTTTGGGTCCGCGAGTGATCGAAGAGTTGTCGGCCAGCCTCGGAGATGGTGCGACTGCGCTGACAGATTGCGACTACTTGTTCCAGTTGCAGGCGGTCGAAGAGGTCGAGTTCCGCATTTTGCTCCTTGCTGAGAAGCCTCGTCAATGCCTGGGATGCGTCGCTCCTTCTTTCCGTGCGCCACCCGTAATTCAGTCGGGCAATCTCTTCTTCCACAATCTCGACGGAGATGCGGCCACCGGAGCAGAGCGTACTCATGCGTGCTACGGCGGCATTGAGGTCGCGGAAGTTGCCTTTCCACGTTGCAGATGGCGAAAGGGCAAAGTCGAGGAAGCGGTTGCGGGCTTCGCGATTGAATGTGACCCGAGTTCCAGTCTTCTCGGCATATTGGTCGAGTTCGAATTGCAGGTTGGGTTCGATGTCCTCGTGCCGGTCGCGCAAGCCGGGCATCGTGAATGTCCACAGATTGATGCGAGCCAGGAGATCTTCGCGAAAGCGTCCCTCTTCGACAGCGCTCAACAGATCCCGGTTGGTTCCGGCGATGAGCTGAAAGTCGCTGTGGGACTCGCGATCTGAGCCGAGCGGCAGAAATGCCTTCTCTTCGAGCGCGCGCAACAGCATTGCCTGCTCGTCGAGTCCAAGCTCTCCCACTTCATCAAGAAACAGGACGCCTTTGTTGGCGGTGCGGAGCAAACCGGCGCGCTCCTGAACAGCCCCGGTGAATGCACCTTTGACGTGGCCGAAGAGCGCGGACATGGCGCCTTCGCCACGCAGTGTGGCGCAATTCACGTCGACGAAGTTGCCGCTCACCGCGCGCCGTGATTTTTTCAATTCAAAGATGCGCCGCGCCAGACGGGATTTGCCGGCGCCAGTAGGCCCCATCAGCAGCAGTGGATCGCGCGTTGCGATGGCCACTCGTTCAATGCGGTCGATGAGATGGTTGAATCTTCCATTGCGAGTTTCGATGCCGCCCTTCAGAAAACTGACGCCAGCCTCCTGCTCTTGATGAAAGCGCTGGGCGATGCTGTCGTATTTGGAGAGATCGAGGTCGATAATCTTGACCTCGCCTGGGCCGCCGCGCTGACGGTCGGGCGAGGATTGCAGCAGGCGGCCGGGCAGATGGCGCGACTCAGTCAGGAGAAAAAGACAGATTTGCGCCACGTGCGTGCCCGTGGTGATGTGGACCAGATAGTCTTCCGCATCGGCATCAAAGGGATAGCTGCGCGCGAAAGTGAACAGTGTCTCATAGACCCGCTCAAAGTCCCACGGATCACCGAACTCGACCGAATGCAGATTGACGGTGGTCTCCGGCGAGACGGCTGCGATGTCCTGGCGAACGCGTTCGGCCAGCGAACGGTCATTCTTTCCGTGCAAAAGCTCGAAGCGGCTGACGACAAGATCCGGCTGGCTGCAGATGGAAACCGTGGGTCGCCAGTTCTGCCAGCGATCGGGATGCTTGCCGACATCGAGGGTGGTGCCGAGCAACCCAATGACAACGACCGGGAGATGAACACTATCCATAATTATAAAAGTCTATTCCATTGAATCGCTATCTATCACTACCTCTATGGGGGAAATAGCGTATCTTGTTCATATAAAGCCAAGTATCCCTTCCGCACAGTTTGGCCATCGCCCTGCATATAGACAGGGCAAGAAGATTCAGACAAGTATCAGGAGGACGAGATGGCTGACGAAATGGCAGAGAAGAACTACAACGTATATATGCCCGAAGAGGACTCGGGCGTGAAGGCGTGGCCGGTAAAGGCATGGACCAAAGGCGTCCAGGTCGAGGATCAGGCCCGCCAACAGTTACTCAATGCTGCTCAGATGCCGTTTGTCTTCCAGTGGATCGCCGCCATGCCCGACGTGCATTGGGGCATGGGCGCGACGGTGGGCAGCGTGATCCCGACCAAAGGCGCAATCATTCCCGCCGCAGTGGGCGTGGACATTGGCTGCGGCATGATGGCAGTTGAGACCAGCCTGACGGCCAGCAACCTTCCCGACAATTTGAAGCCGATTCGCGATGCGATTGAGCAGGCGGTTCCGCACGGACGCACCAACCATGGCGGCGTGGGTGATCGCGGCGCATGGGGTGAGATTCCCGGTCGCAGCCTCGAAGTCTGGGGTACGCTGAAGCCGGGCTACGATGCGATTCTGGCCAAGCACCCCAAGCTGGATCGCGGCAACCACTCCAACCACCTGGGCACGCTGGGCACCGGCAACCATTTCATCGAAGTTTGTCTCGACGAAGCGGATCACGTCTGGTTCATGCTGCACTCGGGCTCGCGCGGAGTGGGTAACCGCATGGGCGGCTACTTCATTGAATTGGCTCGCAAGGATATGCAGCGATTCTTCATCAATCTGCCGGATGCGGATCTGGCGTATTTTCCTGAGAACACTGAGCACTTCGACGACTATGTCGAAGCCGTGCACTGGGCGCAGGAGTATGCACGCTGGAATCGCGAGATCATGATGGAAAACGTCGTCGCATCGGTGCGGAACTCGGGAGTGGTTCCGGCCTTCAGTGCGGAGTCGAAGGCGATCAACTGCCACCACAACTATGTCGCGCGGGAACGGCACTATGGTCAGAACATCCTGGTGACGCGCAAAGGCGCAGTACGAGCGGCGGAGGGTGATATGGGAATCATTCCCGGCAGCATGGGAGCGCGTTCCTATATTGTTCGCGGCAAGGGCAATCGCGAAAGCTTTAACAGTTGCAGTCACGGCGCAGGGCGCGCCATGTCGCGCAACGAAGCCAAGCGCCGCTTCACGCTCGAAGATCACGCCCGCATGACCGAAGGCATTGAATGCCGCAAGGACGCCGAGGTAATCGACGAAACACCGGCAGCGTATAAGCCGATTGAAGCGGTCATGGCGGCACAGTCGGATCTGGTGGAAATTGTGCACACGCTGCACCAGGTAGTCTGCGTCAAGGGATAGACGGCCGGGCTTGCACGTTACGACTGTGACGTACAAGCCCAGATAATGGTTTTCAAGGAAAGTACGATGACAGGTTCGAAGGGTGTAATTTTAGACGGATCAATCGGCGAGGGCGGTGGGCAGATTCTGCGCACTGCTCTGAGCCTTTCCGTGGTGACGGGCAAGCCTTTTTTCATTGAAAAGATTCGAGCGGGCCGAGAGCGCCCTGGTTTGCTACGTCAGCACCTTGCGGCCGTACTGGCATCGGCCGAGATTGGCGATGCCGAGGTGGAAGGCGCCTATGCTGGTTCAACACAACTCAGTTTCAAGCCGTCCGCGATCAAGCCAGGTAGGTACAACTTCGCAGTAGGAACGGCGGGCAGCGGCACGCTGGTGCTGCAAACTATCCTGCCTGCGTTGATGACGGCAGATGAACCGAGCCACATCACCATACAGGGTGGCACACACAATCAGGCTGCGCCTCCTTTCGATTTTCTGGCGAAGACCTTCCTGTCTCAGATTGAACGCATGGGGCCGCGTGTGAAGGTCAACTTGGAAAAGTATGGATTTTACCCCGCCGGTGGAGGACGATTCGAGGTCGAGATTCAACCCTGCAGTACGCTCTCACAGATTCATCTGGAGGGTGGGCCGGTTGAAAAGCCGAAAGTGCATGCGATTGTCGCCAATCTGAATCGCAAGATCGCTCAGCGGGAAGTATCCGTCGCTGCACGTTTGCTGCAACTGGCAGAGGAAGAGCAGCAGATTACTTCCACGAACAACTCGCCCGGACCGGGTAACGTCGTGATGGTTGAAGTGGAAAGCGCCTCGCTGGTCGAGGTCTTTACATCCTTCGGCAAGATGGGCGTGAGCGCCGAGAAGGTGGGAGCCGACGCCGCAGCGCAGGTCAGCGCTTATCTCGCATCGGAGGCGGCAGTGAGCGAGCACCTGGCCGATCAACTTTTGTTGCCGATGGCTCTGGCTGGCGGAGGATCGTTCACCACGGCCGCAATCACTTTGCACGCGCAGACCAACATGGATGTTATCAAGAGATTTCTGCCGGTGAGCTTTTTGACGGAAGAAACCAGTCGAGGAATATGGATCAAAGTTGTGAAGGAATAAGTACAGCCGAACATCACGACCGATTCCATGCCGTTTGCCTCCCCCAATCACTTCATTACCCTATGCTCTACACTGGATGCCAATGCTTCTATCTGTCACAACAACGCATGAGCCGGCGACGGATCTCGGTTATCTGTTGCACAAGAACCCTGCGCGGATGCAGGCCGAGGAGTTTTCCTTCGGCAAGGCATACGTCTTTTATCCAGAAGCCAACGCCAATCGGTGCACCGTCTCCGTTCTTTTGGAGGTGGACCCGGTCGGTCTGGTGCGCGGACGGCGCGGCCCGGCGGGCGAGGGCGGTCAACTTCAGCAATACGTGAATGACCGTCCCTATGCGGCAAACTCCTTCATGAGCGTCGCGATTGGCCGACTCTTCACCACCGCCATGAGCGGCAAGAGCAAGGAGCGTCCTGAGCTTGCGGAAATGGCTCTTCCGCTCACAGCCAAACTTCCGGTGATCGCGGCGCGCGGTGGAGAAGCGGTTGTGCGTCGGCTCTTTGAGCCATTGGGATATGCCGTTCACGTTGAAACTCTGCCGCTTGATGAGCAGTTCCCGGAGTGGGGCGAGTCGCCCTATATCTCGCTTGAGTTGTCGGCAAACGTCCAGCTTCAAACACTGCTGACGCATCTTTATGTGCTGATCCCAGTGCTCGACAACGAGAAGCATTATTGGGTGGGCGACGACGAGATCGAGAAACTGCTCAAGCGCGGCGAGGGTTGGCTGAGTCAGCATCCCGAGAAGGAGTTGATCGTCCAGCGTTACCTGAAGCGCCAGCGTAGTTTGACGCGAGAGGCACTGGAACGTTTGACGGAGGACGTGCTGCCTGAAGAAGAGGCTAAGGTCAGCGACCGCGACGAAGAAGAACAGAAGGTCGAACGGCCTTTGAACTTGAATGAGCAGCGTATGGGCTCAGTTCTCTCCGCTCTTCGCGGGGTTGGAGCCAAGCGCGTTCTGGACCTGGGTTGCGGTGAAGGTAAGCTCTTACGTTCTCTTTTATCCGATCATCAATTCGAGCAGATCCTTGGCATGGATGTTTCCTGGCGTTCGATTGAGATTGCCAGCGAACGCCTGAAACTGGAGCAGATCGGCGAAAAGCAGCGGGCAAGAATTGAACTGATTCAGGGATCGTTGATGTATCGCGATAAGCGTCTGGAAGGCTTTGATGCGGCTGCCGTCGTTGAGGTCATCGAGCACTTGGATGCAGCGAGGCTAGCGGCCTTTGAGCGTGTCTTGTTTGAGTACGCAAAGCCAACCAGCATTGTGCTAACCACGCCCAATTCGGAGTACAACTGTCTCTTCCCGACTTTGCCCGCAGGCCAGTTGCGCCATCGCGACCATCGCTTCGAGTGGACACGAGCGGAGTTTACGAAGTGGGCGGAGGCCATTGCGATCAGGTTTGGCTACTCAGTGCGCTTTCAACCAGTCGGGACCGAGGACGCAACTCACGGTGCGCCAACACAAATGGGGATCTTTACAAGGACGGTGGAAGGCGCATGAAAATATCAATTCCCGAATTGTCGCTCGTCATACTCATCGGCCCGTCCGGCTGCGGCAAATCCACGTTTGCTCGCAAGCAGTTTCTTCCCACTGAAGTTGTCTCGTCGGACGTTTGCCGCGCGTTGGTTTCCGACGACGAGAACGACCAGACCGCAACCGGAGATGCCTTCGACCTGCTGCATGAGATCGTGCGCAAGCGCCTGAGCCGTGGCAAGCTAGCAGTGGTTGATGCCACCAATGTGCAGCCTGAGTCGCGCAAATCGATCATCGAGTTGGCGCGCGAATACCACGTCCTCCCTGTAGCCTTCGTCTTCGATCTGTCGGAGCGGCTCTGTCAGGATCGCAATACTCTGCGCTCGGATCGTCAGTTTGGACCGCATGTCGTGCGCAATCAGATTCAGCAGTTGCGCCGTTCACTGCGCGGGTTGGAGCGCGAAGGCTTTCGCTACGTACACAAGCTTTCTTCGCCGGAGGAGATTGATGCCGTCACCATCGAGCGCCAGCCGCTTTGGAACAACAAGCGCGACGAGCATGGTCCCTTCGACATCATTGGCGACGTGCATGGTTGTTTGGATGAGTTGCTGGATCTGATGGCCTCGCTCGGGTATCAGGTGGAGCGCTGCGAAAAGGAGTTCACGGTAACGCCTCCCGATGGCCGTAAACTGGCTTTCGTTGGCGATCTCGTGGATCGCGGTCCCGCCACGCCCGACGTGTTGCGCTTGGTGATGACCATGGTGAATGCCGGCCAGGCGCTCTGTGTGCCTGGCAATCACGACATCAAGTTGGTCAAGGCGCTCAGAGGAAAGAACGTGCAGATCGCGCATGGACTGGCCCAATCGCTGGAGCAGTTGGCCGGTGAGTCTGCTGAATTTCGCGCTGAAGCGAGCAAGTTTCTCGATGGGCTGGTGAGTCACTACGTTCTCGACGATGGCAAACTAGTCATAGCTCATGCCGGCATGAAGGAGTCTATGCAGGGCCGCGGCTCGGGCAAGGTGCGTGACTTTGCGCTCTATGGCGAGACTACTGGTGAGACCGACGAGTTCGGCCTGCCGGTGCGTTACAACTGGGCCGCCGACTATCGGGGCAAGGCGCAGGTCGTCTATGGTCATACCCCCGTCCCTGAGGCTGTGTGGCTCAACAACACGGTGAACATCGATACCGGCTGCGTCTATGGTGGCCGGTTGACCGCGCTTCGCTATCCGGAACGCGAGATCGTTGATGTGCCTGCGAGAGCGACCTACTACGAAGCGCGCAAACCGTTCCTTCCCGCGGAGGATCTTGTTCCACGCGCCTTGCAGCAGACAGCCGACGACGTGCTTGACATTGAAGATGTGATTGGCAAGCGCATCGTGGATACGCGCCTGATTCCGCGCATTACGATTCGCGAAGAGAATGCAATCGCCGCTCTCGAAGTGATGAGCCGTTATGCGGTCGATCCCAAATGGCTGATCTATCTGCCGCCGACGATGTCGCCGTCTGAAACGTCGAAGCTGCCGGATCTGCTGGAGCATCCGCAAGAGGCCTTTGCCTATTACCGGCACGAAGGTGTGCCGCACGTGATCTGCGAGCAGAAACACATGGGCTCGCGCGCCGTGGTGATTGTTTGCCGCGACGAGTCTGTCTCTGTGAAACGCTTCGGCGTGATCGAACCCGCGCTTGGCGTGGTCTATACGCGTACCGGGCGGCGCTTTTTTTCAGACGCCTCTTTGGAGCGCGAGTTCCTGGAACGCGTGCAGAAGGCCGTCACCCTGAGCGGACTTTGGGAAGAGCTGAAGACAGACTGGCTTTGCCTGGACTGCGAGCTGATGCCTTGGTCTGTCAAAGCGCAAGAGTTACTGCGTGTGCAATACGCGCCGACAGGCACGGCGGGAATTCACGCGCTTGCTGCTTCAAAGTTGATTCTCGATGAAGCGCGGACGCATATCGCTGGACTCGATGAACTGGCTGATCGGACCACTGCGCGGGTGGATTCGTTGGCAAAGTATCGCGACTCCTATCGCCGCTACTGCTGGCCTGTCGCGTCCATAGACGATCTGAAGTTGGCGCCATTTCATCTACTCGCATCAGAGGGATCCGTGCATACCGATAAACAGCACACCTGGCACATGGAAATGCTGTCCAGACTATGTGCTGCCGATAGCGCATTGCTGCTGGCCACACCGTTCCGACTCGTCGATCTCAACGATCCGGCCAGTTGCGAGGCAGCAACTCAATGGTGGGTGGAACTGACAGCGGTAGGCAACGAAGGCATGGTCGTCAAGCCGCTCGACTTCATCTGCAAGGGGAAGCATCGTCTGGTGCAGCCTGCGGTCAAGTGCCGTGGGCCGGAGTATCTGCGCATCATCTATGGACCGGAATACCTGCTGCGAGAGAATCTGGAACGCCTTCGCGCCAGAGGCGTCGGCGCCAAACGATCCTTGGCTAGCCGGGAATTCTCTCTCGGTATCGAGTCTTTGGAGCGCTTCAACCGCCGCGAACCTTTGCGCCGCACCCATGAGTGCGTATTCGGTGTGCTGGCCCTGGAAAGCGAACCGGTTGACCCGCGACTGTAATTGGGCGTTGAGCGAAAGCGCTTAAAGCACGAGTAGATCAAGCCGATGGCACATCATCTTGATTTACTCAGAAGCAACTCGGAAGTGACACGCTTCCGAGTTGCGCTCACGCTTGGCTTCCGAATGGAATGCAATATCTGTTTACTGTCTGATCAGGTTGCCCTATTCCGCCTTATTCGATTTCTGGTCCGGCTTGGGTTCCGCAGCTAAAAACCATACCGCTCCTCGCCCGTGCCCGCGAGAATTGATGAGACCAAGCCTCTTCAAATGAAGAAGATCGTCGCGCAATGTACGGTCTGCCACTGCGGGATCAATCTGAGCGCGGATATTGGCAAATTGGTGTACAAGCTTTCAGAAAATAGGCCGGTGCAAGCGCCAGGCCAGAAATTATTCACTCTCTGTTAGACGGTAGACTCTGGCGATTTCTTCCAGAATGCTGTCGCGTGTGCCAGTGCTCAGACCCAGGGATTTGAGGTCAACTTCCTCGACGCGCATGCGGGAGATGAAGTCGCCAATATCCTTCTTGACGGTCTCCGGAGCCGCTGGATCAATAGTTGGATCAAGAATCTGGTAAAGCCGGAAGACATCGTTTTTATGTTTCTTGATCGTCTTGCTGTCGATCTGTTCACCGTGCCCTACGCGTTCTGTCAGATCAAGCCATGCCCGCGCCTTCAAAGCGATCAGTTGCGCGACGCCCACCCAGGAGAGTCCGTCGATCTCCTGTCTACCGGCGCGGATGAAATCGTAGTAGTCGTTATCCAAGAGAATCGCCGAGAGGCT
>Ga0302189_10002507_pt1 | contig 14689 bp, 10 predicted proteins | sample II_Bog_E2_2_FD_194551 | JGI IMG/M metagenome (GOLD analysis project Ga0302189, IMG submission 194551) | Peat permafrost microbial communities from Stordalen Mire near Abisko, Sweden - II_Bog_E2_2 | ecosystem: Environmental > Terrestrial > Soil > Wetlands > Peat | place: Sweden: Abisko...
CAAGAGTTGCGGCACGAAATCAAACGGATGCACGCGCGGCGGGGACAACCCCAATCTTCCAAAAAATGCTGTAGCATGGATGCTCATTTGGAAATGGATCAGCCTGCTTCCCCTGCTGTCCGATCCTCCGCACATTCTTCATTCCCCTCGCGGAATTAATCCTGGGTCCGTTTTCGTCTTCCCCGTTTGCACATAAAAAACCAGATCGCGTTCATTCGAAATGTGGAAAGAAGGCTCAGATGAAAGCAGGACTCCGCACTGTGCTCGCGTTGGCCGCGGTTTTTGCGCTGGCCCTGACGTCGACCCATTCGGCAAACGCCCAATACGTTACCAAGGCCGAAACGGCTGAGGCCGTCGGAGTGGTCATTGGTGTCGGCGCGGCCATCGGGGTCGGCATCTACTTCGCCGTTCATGCAAATCACTCGGTAACCGGCTGTACTGCAGCGGCGGCAAGCGGACTTCAACTCCAGTCTGACCAGCAGACATGGTCTCTTGTTGGAAGCATCGCCGACCTCAAGCCGGGAGAGCGCATCCGCGTGTCCGGAAAAAAGCAGAAGATGAGCGCCGGCGCCCCGCGCCCATTTCTGGTTGAAAAGCTAGCCAGGGACTACGGCGCTTGCACGCCCAAAGCTCCCACACCGTGAACGCCGCCCCCTGCAACACGAAAGGCTTGCTCATGACTCGTAAGTTTGGAAACCGTAAGTTTGGAATCATTGCTTTGGCGGGTCTCGCGCCATTCTTCCTTTGCGGCGCCACCTCTCCGACCGGCTGCCAGCCGCAACCCCAGCCCAGCAACGACGGGATCTACGCAACCGCGGCTGCAGTCACAGCCGGCATTGTCGTGGGCGCAGTCGTTCTTGTTGAAGTAAACAAGGCGCATCACACCGTGAAGGGATGCGTGAGCGCCGGCCATAACGGCCTGGTAGTACGCAATGAGAGCGACAACGAGAACTACGCGCTGGTTGGCGTTACCGCCAATACCAAGGTGGGCGACCGCGTCAGGCTCCACGGGGCGAAGGACAAGAAAGCCAAAGACAGCGCCGGCGACCGCACGTTCGTGGTGGAAAAGATGACCCGGGATTACGGCCCCTGCACTGTCGGCATGAGGCCTTAGCAACCGTACTCCCTAGCACGGCGGCCGGATCTCGCTTGAAGTTCCGCCCGCCGCGGGAATGTAGCACTTCCGCGTGTAGTCCATCACCATCCGGTCTGCGTTGAAGCGCCACCCCAGCGTGCGGATGGTGCGCTTCATCCGCTTGATCCAGCCGCGAGGAAGGCCGTCGTGGTCACGCTTGTAGTAGAGCGGGATGACCTCATCGTGCAAGACCCGGTACAGGTCATCGCCGTCGCGGCTGTCGTGGATATCAAAGTTGGAGTGCGTTCTGCCGCCTCCAATCGCAAAACCATTCAAGCCGTCATAGGCCTCGGCCCACCAGCCATCCAGCACGGAAAGGTTCAGGCCGCCATTGAGAACCACCTTCTGACCGCTGGTGCCGGATGCTTCCAGCGGACGCCGCGGATTGTTCAGCCACACATCCACGCCCTGCACCAGGTACCGCCCCACATTGATGTCGTAGTCCTCGATGAACAGAAACTTGTCGGCGAACTTCGGATCGCGCATCATCTGTGCAATCTGCTGCAGAACTCTCTTGCCCGGCTCATCGTGCGGATGCGCCTTGCCGGCAAAAAGGAACTGCACGGGCCGCTTGGGATCGTTCACCATCGTCGCCAGTCGCTGCATGTCCGCCAGCACCAGGTTGGCTCGCTTGTAGGTGGCAAATCGCCGCGCAAACCCGATGGTGAGCGCGTCGGGCGACAGCACCCTGCCCAGCTTATGCAGCGTCTCCTGCGCCTCGCTGCGGCGTTCTGCCTGTTCCCGCGCGCGTCTCCGCGCAAAGTCCAGCAATTGCGACTTCAGGCTCAGGTGCGTTTCCCAGAGTTCGCCGTCGTCCACATTCTCAATCTCTTCCCAGGTTTTGGCTTCTCCGCTGTTGCTCTGCCATCCAACTCCGAGGTGACGATCGTAAAGTCGACACATCTGCGGCGCCAGCCATGATGGAACATGCACGCCGTTGGTGATGTGCCCAATCGGCACCGCGTCTTCAGGCTTGCCCGGATACAGGCACTTCCACATGGCCCGCGAAACCTCTCCGTGCAGCGAAGAAACGGCATTGGCGCGCCGGGAAAGCTTGAGTCCCAGCACAGTCATGCAGAACTGTTCCCCGTAGTCGGTTGGATATTCGCGGCCGAAGCCCATCATGTTCTCGTGCGATATTCCGAGCTGTTCGCGCAGCGGGCCCAGGTGCTCTTCCATCAGTTCGGCGTTGAACCGGTCGTGCCCGGCCGGCACGGGTGTATGCGTAGTAAAAATTACTTCTCTCGGTATCTGGCTGGCCGCGGTGTTGAAGTCCAGTCCTTCTTCTTCCATCCGGCTTCGGATTGCTTCGAACACCGCAAAGCCGCTGTGTCCCTCATTCAGGTGCAGAACGCCCGGCGAAATGCCCATGGCCTTCAGCGCGCGAAAGCCTCCCACGCCAAGCAGCAGTTCCTGGCGAATGCGCGTGCGGCCGTCCCCGCCATACAGGCGCGATGTCAGTTCGCGATCCTCGGGCGCGTTTCCCTCCACATTCGAATCCAGCAGCAGCAGGTCGCAGCGTCCAACTTTGAGCCGCCACACCTTGGCCTTGATGCTGCCGCCCCGCGTATGAACTTCCACCAGGACCGGCTCGCCGTTTGGTCCAATGGCCGGCTGCATGGGCAAATGATTGACATCGGTTTGCAGGTACTCTTCCCGCTGCCAGCCGCTTTGATCCAGTCGCTGCAGAAAGTAGCCCTGCCCGTAGAACAAGCCCACTCCAACCAGCGGAATGTCCAAATCGGATGCGCTCTTGATATGGTCGCCACTCAGCACGCCCAGTCCGCCGGAATAGATCGGCAACGATTCGTGCAATCCAAACTCGGCGGAGAAATACGCCACGGGCCGCGGCCGCAGCACACCGGCATTGGCCGAGCCCCAGGTCCTGTCCGCATTCAGGTACTCCTGCTGGCGCCGGTATATGTAGTTGATGCGGCTATGCAAGACTAATTCCGTTGCCCGGCGCTCAATCTCCCCGAGAGGCATCTCGCCCAGCAACGAGATGGGGTTCTGATTCAGCTCGCGCCAGCGTGTGGGATTGAGATCGCGAAACAGGCCCACGCAGTCGTGGTCCCAGCTCCACCAGATATTCCGGGCGAGGGACCAGAGCCGCTCCTGGGCCGGTCCAATGAAGCGGTCAAGCGTCCGCGCTTCGCTCACCACCGGCGCCACCTGGTTGGCCGCCTCAACAAGCATCCGGATCTCGTCTTCGCGGAAGACGCGCGCCTCCTTGGTCTGCACCACCAGGACTCCCTGAAGAAGCCTGCGGTCAATCAAGGGAACTCCGAGGAACGAGTGGTATTCCTCCTCGCCGGAATCCTTGAAGTATTTGAAGCGCGGATGCTTTTTCACATCGTCCACGGCCACCGGCATTACCTGCTCCGCCACCAGTCCCACCAGCCCTTCACTCAGCGGCATGCGCAGGGTCCCGATACAGCGCGGATGCAAACCCAGACTCGCGGCGAGAACCAGGTTCGATCGGTCCGGTTCAAGCAGATACGCGGAGCAAACATCGGTCCGGAACCTTTTCGCAATCAGGGCGACCACGTTCATCAGGGTATCGGCCGGCTTCCCGCCCTCGTGCGTCAGGTTGGTGATCTCCTCGATCGTCAAAACATGATTGATATCCGCATCATAGGACTGAGTCATCGGCTTGCCCTCGCTTTTCCGTTGCGTTCAAAGAAGATGCACCCCCACCAAAGGCAGACTCGCATTCCAGTTGCTGGAGTCAACCGGCTAAGGCTTCAAAATGAAATGGTCTGATTGCTGTCCGGAATCCCGAGTGCCTGGAATTCCCCGTCGTGTTTTGGTGCAGGATGAATCTGACAATATCACTATTCCGTCCGCAGACCAAAAGCCCCACGCACGGATTGAAACTGTGCCCCATTCATCGAGCGCTCTTTGCTCCATGAGTGGGCGTCCGTAAAACTACGTGGCGACTTCTTGTTCTATTGAACCCGCATTCTTGTCTCTTATCAGTCCTCCACCGTATTCGCCGACCCACTGGGAATGAAATGCCGTCCGACGATGTGCCCGCCAACCTGCCAACTCGCTATCCCCGCGTCAGCGGGGGGCCAACTCGCCAAATCGAACACAACACACTCTTCCTTGCGGATTCTTCAACTTGCGGCGCAATCGATTTCTGGTCTCTTATCAGACATAAGAATCCCAGGTCGCCCTTGGCGGAGCGGCCTGGGATTCCTTTTCAACGGAAGGGTGCGGCTGCTTAATGACCCTCGGGAGCGCGGCGCACCGAAACGATGGTTCCGTCCTGTTTCGCCTGCACGTAGTTCCCATCGATCTGCCGCCACTCGTTTCCCTCTGCCGGACGGCGAAGGTGGTTCTGCTTGTAGTCGACCTTGTCGCCTCGGTTCCAGTCTTCCGTTTGAACCTTTGCGCCCGACTTCCATTCCTGGTGCTGCTTATAGGTGTGGTTGTCAGGATGATCCTGGGCCATGGCGGGCATGCTGGCCAGAGCCATTGCCAACAAGGGGAGTGCGAATACTGCTTGTATCGTTTTCATCGGTACTCCTGCGGAATTCAATTCCGCCTGGGGAAACGTTGTGGGTACGAAATGGCCGGAGTCTTGCCCGCCATTGCTTCTCGATCAAACAGCCATCAGGGTTACGCAGCCTGCTGAATGCAGGCTGCTCAAAACTGCTCAACCCTTTACGGCTGTACTCAAACCGAGCGATCCCAACCCCACCGGGAATTGTCCAACTGGTCCGTGGGGCTCGCAGCCCTTCGAGCTCAGGTCGATTTTTCGGCCAGTCGAGCATAGACCAAAAGCGGCGTGGTTATGTCCGGGTTGCCGACTACACTCCCGCTACCTGGGATTTCAATCGCCCGCGCATTCAGCTCTCGGCGGCTGGCGCGCGTAGAATGGCGGCAATGATTTTCGGGAGGGCTGCAATGCTTCGATTTCGCAAGCCTGCCGTCATCGTCGTTTGCGTCGGCGTGGTTTGCCTCGGGCTGTCCACTTGGCTCGTCGCTGCGAAAGTCATCGCCGCGAATTCAACGCGCAACTATGACCATCAATCCGCGCCAGAATTTCTTTTTGAGCAGCGACCATTTCAAATCCAATGTGGGGACCGGCCGCAGCCGTTGCCGCCGGGGGAGCACTCCTGGGTTAGTTCGTCCAATACGGCGCCCTACGCTCGGACAAGGGCCGAGACGTTGAACCTTCCGCTCACTGAGGTTCCGGCACTCACCATAGCGTCTGAGCCGCCGAGCTTCATTCGCATCGCCGGGGCAAGTCAGGATGTTTGGGAGCTGCAGTTCTGCGCTATGGGAGAAGGCGACACCGAGCCGGAGGCCCGCCAATTTCTCGATGAGGTTTCGATGAACCGAACCGGCAGCCTGGTCAGTCTCAATGCCTCACATCCCGGAAGGACCGGCGGCCGGAGTGATCTGCTCGCACATGTGCCCCAGGACGCGCCGCTGACAATACATGCAGTCGGTGCAGTTGAACTCCGGAACATGAGCGGCCCGGTGCGGATCTCAGCTGTCGGTGGACGCGCGACGATTCTGAACACAACAGGCACAGTCAATGCCGAGGGAGGGACCGTCGATTTCGCCGGCGCGCGCGGGCATGTAATGCTCACCTCTTACTCGGAGATCGATTTAAAGCTAACCGGCCCCAGGTTCCTGGGCAACCTCTCCGCCAATGCGCAACGGGAGGTGCGGGTCCTCGTCCCCCACGGATTTGAATCGCCCATCGAGGTCATGGTGGACCGTAAAGAGGATCTTGTCTGCCGGGCAGATTTCTGTGCCGGGATGAAAGAGGCGAAAGTCGGCGGTGGCTACATATTCAGGAAATATGCCGGCAGCGGAGAGGCTGCGTTGGATCGTGTTTCCTTCCGATCCGATCATTCGACAGTCGTCATTGACAATTGGAGTCCGGGTCCGTTCATTCGACAGTAATCGTTCATCACAAGAGGTGGAACGGCTCTCCGGTTCTCCTGGCACATTCCGGGTGTGTCACCGGCAATTCGGAGAGCGCCCTCGATCAACATCAGTCCAAATCACGCCCAATCCTCTTTTGGTTTGCAGTTTTGCAGAGAATTACCCACGTCCGGCGCACAATAAGAACAGTGATTCTATGAGCAACAGCGCCCACGACCTCATCGATCGCACCCCTCACCCGCCACAGGTCTTTGTCGCCCACTTCAAATCATCGGTGTTGGCCCATTTTGCCCGCATCCTCTCGCCACAAGTCCGGAAGGTCATGCAAACAACGCGCTATTTCCGCGGAAAAATCAACCGTAAATCATTCTGCAGCAAAGACTTCCGCGTAATTGCCATTACTAGGGTTAACTTTCATCGGTTTCCGAACCTTCCAGGGTTTCCGTTCCACCGGTTTCCGAACTTTCCAGGGTTTATTGCCGTAAGTTTCCCAACCTTTCAAGGTGAGCTTTATCGGTCTCCGCGCAACGCAAGCATTTGAAACTAAGCTACTTAGATAAAATCGAATCAAAAAAGTAGACCCCCCTGTTTTCGGGCTGTGAAACTGTGAGGTCAGCTAAACCATAAGAATTAAATAACTTGCAAGAGAGGAATTCACAGAAACACTGCCCCTGTGATCCTGTGGACCCCTGACCCAGAATTTCCGCCGCGTCAACTCAGCCGCTGCCTACGCCACCGCTGGCTTCGACACAGCAGTCCGCGTCACGGAGATGACGCTGATGTCGTCTTCCTGCCCAAAATTCTGCGCGGCAATGGCTAACTCTTCGGCCGTCTTTGCCTTGCGCAGTAGTTCGTGCGCCCGATCGAATCCAAACAGGTTTCCGGCCACGTCCTGCGCTTCCACAATCCCATCCGACATCAGCACCAGCCTGTCACCGACCGCCAATTTGAAGCGCAGCACTGACAAATCCAGGTCGGAGGTCATGCCCAGCGGCAGAGCGCCTTCCATCGCCAGCGGTTCTCCGTTCAGGTAGGGAGGAATGTGCCCTGCATTGGCAAGCAGCACATTGCCGTCGGCGCCGATGCGCAGCGCAAGGCAGGTGGCCTGCGCATCGCCCCGTCCCATGAGCCGGTGATTCAGCGCCTTCAGAACGGCGGCCGGATCCGCGCTCCAGTCCACTGTGCTGCGGATCGCTCCAACCAGGAAGGCCACCATCATGCTGGCCTTGAGGCCTTTGCCGGTCACATCGCCCGCAACAATCAGCAGGCTGCCGTCCAGCGGGCGCGGGACAATCTGGAAGAAGTCTCCGCCCACCGCGCGCGCCGGGCGGTATTCGCTTTCAATCACCAGTCCCGGAAGCACGGTCCGCGCCTCCGGCAAAATCACCTGCTGCACCTCTTGCGCCTGCTTTACGTCCAGCGCCATCTGGAGCTGTTCCTGGCCAGACTGCACCAGTCGCATGTTGATATCTTCGGCCATCAGCCGTTGTTCCCGCAGAGAAATCACCAGCCTCCGGAGCAGCAGCCAACCGAGAACCGCGGCGAGCAGAAGATTCGCAATCTGCGCGATCGAGATTTCCAGCCCGATGGGTGTTCCCCCGGTTTGAAAATGCAGCGCATGGTGCTCATTTTGAAACTGGCCGATGCCGCGCAAGAGCACGGTGGGCAGCACGATCCACCCGCCCACGCCCTTCTTTTGGATTCCAAGCACCACCACCCCGAAGAGGAGCGCGAAGAAAAGCAACCGCGCAGCCAGCGAGATGGGAACAAAAGCGGTCGCGACGCTGTGCGAAACGAAGGTGGAAAACAGCGATCCTGAGATCATGTTGGCCACCATCAGCAAGACGGTGAGCAGGTCCACTGCACGCGGAATCCAGGGCGGCCGGTGCAGCCGGAACCATATCCACCACACCATCACCCATCCAGCGGAAATCAGCGGCGCAAGAAAATCTTCACGCAGCATGGTCGGCAGCAAATAGCTCAGGGATGTGGTCCACAGCGAAATTGCGGAAAGGGCGTAGTTGACCGCCGATAACAGGACAACCGCCCCCATCCATACAAAGGCCCGGTCCGTGCGGTCAAAGACGCGCATGCTGAAGGCCATCAGCGCCAGTCCCAGGTAAATGATTGCTTCCAAAGCCAGCGGCAGGTAGGTGCGGATCAGTTTTTGCCAGCGGATCTGATAGTTGGCCCCGACAGCGGCGGCGTCCCCGAGCAGCGGCGCGTTATGTATCCCTCCCGCGTCGTGCTCCTGCAGCAGGCTGTTCGGCCCCATCCACACCCGGAACGCGAGTACAGCGTTCGCCGCATCCTCATCGCTAATCGCCGGCGACTGAAGCGGGAACATCATTGGCTGCGCATAATAGACCACCGGCCTGCTGCCGTTGAAGTCTCCAAAGCTGCCCAGCAGCCTACCGTTCTCGAATACCTGGTAGGCGTCGTCCACGTCGTTCGGCCCCGCCAGCGCCAGATGTTCTCCGCTGTTTCCGTCCAGACGAACCCTCATGCGGTACCACGCGTAACCCCAGTAATTCGGGTGGCCGTTGGCTTGCCAGCCTGGTGTGAATCCGGTTGACCCGCTCCAGGAATCGAACTTCCCATCCTTTGGCGTCAGGTCCACCGTCTCCCACTTCGAGTCGTCGAACCCCGGGTCTGCCCAAAGCGGCTCATGCGTCGACGGATCGATGGGCGAGTCCCCAACCGAGAATTTCCACGGACCGAATAGAGGAACCGCAGCCTGCCCCAGCCGGATGGTCGCCCCGCTTTCCTGCGATGGAGCGCTCTGGGCATGCGCAGAGGCGCCGAACGCAAGACAAGCGAGGGCCAGGAATGTGACGCCTGAGGGTCGGAACACGAGGGGGGACCTCTTCATTCAGTGGGATGCCACTGATCGCACTATACCCATTGGAAGGCATATTCGGGAACTTCAATTTTCATTATTCCACTCCGTGGTCGTGAAAAACGTTCCGATTCCGTCCCCGGAGTTTCTGAAAGAAAATTGCGCGATCCATCCCTCCGTATCGTGTCGCCGCCAACTGGTTTAAGCTGAACCGGGGGTACTCTTCATGCGTTTTCGCGCCTGCAGCCGTCTGGCTCTTGTCTTGCTCGCCCTGGCTTCAGGACTTGGCCTGGCCGCACAGCAGCCTGCTGTCTTTCCGGGGCAGAATCCGGCTCTTCCGCTCATCCACGTCGACAACGGGCCCAACTCCCCGCGAGCGCAGGCGCAGCATTACGTGGTGCTGGTTTCGCTTGACGGGTTCCGCTGGGACTACGCCCACCGCGACGCCGCGACCCACTTGCTTGCACTTGGCAAGCAAGGAGTTTGGGCGCCTGAGGGCATGTTCCCAAGCTATCCTTCTCTCACTTTTCCCAATCATTTCTCCATCGTCACCGGCCTTTATCCCGAGCATCACGGACTGGTTGCCAACAGCTTCTACGACGAGTCCAAGAACGCCCGATACGGCATAGCGGACGCCGCTGCCGTGACCGATGGAAGCTGGTACAGCGGCACTCCGTTGTGGAGCCTGGCCGAAAGCCAGGGGATGCGCTCAGCCTGTCTTTTCTGGCCCGGTTCCGAAGCCCAGATCGCCGGCTTCCGCCCCACCTATTACGCCCGATTCGACAACAAAACCGAAGCCACCGATGCCGTCCAGCAGGCACGCATCGACAACACCGTCGCGCTGCTCAAACTTCCCCCTGCGGACCGTCCCCATTTCATAACCATTTACTACTCCGAGCCTGACCACGAAGGCCACGAATTTGGTCCCGATGCGCCGGAAACAAAGGCTGCCGTTCTCAAAATGGATGGCATGGTGGGCAAGCTGAAAGCCGCCCTCGACTCGACCGGGCTGCCGATTGACCTGGTCGTCATTAGCGACCACGGCATGGTGAAAGTGGAAGGTCCGTGGATCACTCTCGACCAGTTTGCCGACCTCACCGGCTTTGACGCAGCCGGACCGCTGCTGTACGGCAAGACCGAGGAAGATCGCGTCCGCGTGTACAACCAGCTCAAGAAAGCCTCCCCGCAATTCGTGGTCTATCGCCGCAAGGATGTTCCCGCGGGGCTCAACTATAGCCAGAATTCCCGTGAGGGCGACCCGGTTATCGTAGCCACCGGTCCGTATGCCATTCGCGCCCACGGTCCTCCTCCGGGAAGGGACGATCGTCCTCCCACTGTCGGCGCGCATGGCTACGACCCCCAGGCGATGCCGCAAATGAAAGCCTCGTTCTTTGCCGCCGGCCCCGATATTCTCAAGGGCAAAACCGTTTTGCCTTTCGCCAACACCAATCTCTATCCTTGGCTGGCGCATCTTCTAGGGCTCAATCCTCCGAAGTCCGACGGCAGCCTGAATATTCTGGCCGGTACGCTGCGCGACGGGGGTGGCGATGCTGAAAGCGCAACGCCGGTTTCGGATAGCCGGGGAGCAGTCAAGAAATGAACGTAGTTCTGGGAATTGACGGCGGGGGCACGCGCACGCGCGCATCCATCCTGGCTGGGGAAACGGTGTTGGCGCACGCGGAAAGCGGTTCCATCAAGCGCCTGAGAGTGGGCGCCGAGATTGCCGAAACGAACCTGCGCGCGCTGCTCAGGAATGTGTACGATCAGGCCGGTGTAACCACGGTCCACGCCGCCACGGTTGGAGTCGCCAGTGCAAGCCTGCCCGGTACGGCGGAGTGGATCACCGCCGTGCTTCAGGACTTTAGCGCGGAGCGCTTCGAGGTGGTTGGCGACGAAGTGATCGCCCTGGATGCGGCCTTCAGGGGTGGTCCCGGCATCCTGCAGATTGCCGGAACCGGCTCCAACACCATTGGGCGCGCCCCCGATGGGAGCCGCGAATGCGCGGGCGGATACAGTTCGCGCCTGGGCGACGAGGGGTCAGGCTACTGGATCGGATTGCATGCGGTGCGGCGTGGGCTGAATGCCTTCGATCGCGAACAGCCGACGAAGGTGTTGGAGGCTGTGGGGCGGATCTGGGGAACCACTACTCTTGAAGAACTGGTGAGCCTGGGAGATAGCACGCCGGGCCCGGACTTTGCGGCTCTTGCCCCGGCGATCAGCGAACTGGCCGAAGCCGGCGACCCGGTTGCGCTGGGTGTATTGCAGCAGGCGTCTGCCGACCTGGTGGATTTTGTTCTGCTGGTGCGCGCCAAACTCCGCAGAAAGCACGGCATCACCGAAGAACTACCAGTGGCATGGATTGGCAGCATTATTGGGAAGGCCCGGCTGGTGCGCGAAGCATTCTTTGCAGGCCTGCACGCGGCCGCTCCGGAGATGCGGGTTCTGGAGCATGAGGTTTCCGGCATTGACGGTGCGTTGTGGCGGGCGGGAAAGCTGGCGGAAGGCAGGTAAAGCGAAGGCCTCCTACGCCGGCAGCCCATTCACAAAACTTGCGACCAATTTCCCGGCGCGGTCTACGGCGACCAGGTTGGCCTTCTGGCCCACTTCAAGCGTGCCGGCCTTGTCCAGAAATCCGGTCATTGTGGCAGGATTGGCGGTGAGCAGGCGCAGGCCGTCTTCAAGTTTCGCGCCGGTGAACTCAAGAAAATTGGTGAGCGCTCTATCCAGCGTAAGGACACTGCCGGCCAGCACACCGCGGGCCATCGCCCTGCCGTTCGCTACCTGTACGGCGAATCCCCCGAGCTGATACTCGCCATCCGGCATGCCTGCTGCGCTCATCGCATCCGTCACCAGAATTGCCCGTTCCGGCCCCTTGGCTCGCCACCAAAGCTTCACCAGTTCCGGAGCCGAGTGGATTCCATCGCAAATGATTTCGGCAAACAGGGAATCGGTGGTCAGCACGGTACCCAGGATCCCCGGCTCGCGATGGTCCAGGGGCCGCATGGCGTTGAACGTATGCGTAGCACTGGCGGCACCCACCGCAATTACAGCGCGGGTTTCAGCCGCAGTGGCATCGGAGTGGCCCAGTGAAACGCGGACGCCGCGCGCCGTGGCATGAGCGGCCAGTTCCACCGCGCCGGGGAGTTCCGGGGCCATTGTCATCAACCGAATGTGACCCTCAGCTGCATCGAAAAACCTGTCGAAGGTTTCAGTGTTGGGCGCAAGCAAATGCTCCGCAGGTTGAACCCCCTTCTTGGCATGGGAAAGAAAAGGGCCCTCGAGGTGGATACCGATGGGCCACGCCTTGTTCTTCACGTCATCCGGCGGCTGCGCCACAAGCTTGGCAAGCCCTGAGAGCGCGCGCAGTGTGGCGTCTATTGGCGCAGTGACTGTGGTTGCCAGAAAGCTGCCTGTTCCGCGCGAGGCGAGAAAGCTGCCGACCGCGAGCAAGGCATCCGGAGTCGCTTCCATTACGTCATGCCCAGCGGCGCCGTGGATATGTACGTCGAAAAAGGCTGGAGCCAGGGTGGCGCCGGGGTAATCGAGCACCGTACCCGAGCCCGTTGACTCGCCGGCATCCCGACTGCGAATAGAAGCTATCTTTCCGTCTTCAATTGCGACGATGGGATGGGGAATCAGGCCCGTCCCGTTCCAAAGTTTCTCTGCTCGAATGACCGTGCGCATGACCAACCGATTATTACAGGTTCGCGCGCACCCGCGTATCCGAATCAGTGGAACGGTGGATCGGGAGACTTTGGTTAGTGGATGAGCGGATTGCGTCCCTGCGCCAGTGGATCGGCCGGTGCGTGCGCTGCCTTCAGCGCTGCTTGTGCCGCAGCTAATTCGGCCCGGCAAGCCGTCAGTTGGTTGGAGAGTTGGGCAAACTGCATGTCGAGATGGTTGCGCAAATCCTGAATAGCCTGCTCCAGACGGGTTTGGGCGGCTATTTGCTCAGCCTGACTCAGTTGCACGGCTTTGAGATTGGGCAGAATGACGTCAGAAAGCAACTGCGCGAGGGAATCAATCGGGTCGCTCATGAGCAGATTCTAAGTAAACTTTGCCGATTGTGCAGGATTACTTTCGGTGTTGTATTGGTAATGAGCGGGAAGCTCGGGTGCCCCAATATGCCCTGAAGCGGCAATGGGCCGGGATTGTAACCGCATCGTAAAGCTGAAGGAGGGCACTCTTGTTAAGCTTTTGCCATGGATAAGAAGGTTCCTCTCACGATTGCCGCCGCTTTCCTGGTTAGTGGGGCTGGGCTCCTGGCAGCGCAGACTGCGGATTTGCCCACCAGTAAACAATTGATCGGAGAGATTCCGGGGCATCCCCAGCGGCTGAACAGTCTCCCAATGTCCATGGCCGTTTCGCCCGACGGGCGCTATGTGGTCACTGTCAACGCCGGGTATGGAACCTTCGAGTCGCAGTACGAGCAATCTCTGGCGGTGCTGGACACACAAACGGGCGTGCTGACGGATTTTCCGGATGGTCGCACAGTGGCGCAAATCGCCAAACAGACTCTTTACTCCGGATTGGCGTTCAGCCGCGACGGGAAGCATGTGTACGCGAGCATGGGTTCGATCTCTGACGCGGTGGGCGATGGCAAAGACCAGACCGGGTGCGCGGTCGTGGTCTACAGCTTCGCGGCGGGCAAGCTCGCTCCGGAGCGATTGATCCATCTTCCGTTGCAGCAACTGGCTCCGGGCAGAAAGACGAGGCTGATCGGCGAGACGGAAGGCGACAAGGGCGTGCCGTTTCCGGCGGCGATTGCGGTGTTAGGCGCGGCGGGAGCGGAGAAGCTGCTGGTCGCCGACAATCTGTCCGACGATGTGTTGCTGTTGGACGCCGCCAGCGGGGCGATTGAAAGACGGTTCGACCTTTCGGAGAGCGATGCAGTGCCCGGAACCTATCCCGTTGCGCTGGCGGTTGCGAAGGACGGCGAGAGAGCCTTTGTGGCGTTGTGGAATGCTTCTGAGATTGTGGAACTCGATCTGGCCAGGGGAATTGTGGCCCGGAAGCTTGCTCTGCTGAAGCCGTCGAGCGCCGTGGCTCCGGGAACCCACCCCTGCGCGCTCGAGTTCTCGCCGGATGGAAAGACACTTTACATCGCGCTGGCCAACCGCGATACTGTTGCGGCCGTGAATGTGGCGGCAGGGCAATTCTCGGTGAAGGGTTACTTCGATACGCGCCTGCCTGGGCAGAGCTACTTTGGCGCTGAGCCGGAGGCACTGGCTGTGAACGCGGATGGAACTCGCTTGTATGTGGCGAACGCGATCAGCGATGCGGTTGCGGTGATCGAGACGGGGAAGCTGACGGCCAAAGCGGCGAAGCAGGGCATGGTGGAACCAATCGGATTTGTACCCACGGAGTGGATGCCCATGTCGATGGCGTTTCTTCCTTCCCCATCCGGTGGAAAGCTGTATGTTGCAACCGCAAAGGGCAAGGGAACGGGGCCCAACAACTTTCCACAGAAAGAAACGGAGACAACGAGCAAGCAAAGGCGGTTCCACAGGCCAACTTCCTATATTGCGACGCTGCTCTATGGCTCTTTGGCCACGCTCGACGCTGCGGAGGTGGAGAAGAATTTGCCGCAGTGGACATCGGTTGTCATCGAATCGAACCGGATGAAGGCCGCAGCGGAAAAGATCACGTTCGCGGGGGGAACGCAAAACCGGATCAAGCACGTGATCTACATCATCAAGGAGAACCGCACCTACGATCAGATCCTTGGCGACCTGAAGAAAGACGGCAAGCCTATAGGCAACGGCGACCCCAGCCTGACCATGTACGGCGAGGCCATTACTCCCAACGAA
>Ga0302189_10002522_pt1 | contig 14631 bp, 15 predicted proteins | sample II_Bog_E2_2_FD_194551 | JGI IMG/M metagenome (GOLD analysis project Ga0302189, IMG submission 194551) | Peat permafrost microbial communities from Stordalen Mire near Abisko, Sweden - II_Bog_E2_2 | ecosystem: Environmental > Terrestrial > Soil > Wetlands > Peat | place: Sweden: Abisko...
ATGCCGGGCCTGAACCACCTCTTCCAGACCGCGAAAACCGGCTCACCCACCGAATACGCGCAGATTGAAGAGACCATTTCGCCGGTTGCCCTGGACAAGGTCGCAACCTGGATTCTGAAGCAGTGAAAGGCTGAATCAATTCTCGATAAGCCGGAATCATGCTTCGCTAGTTTTTAATGGGCGTTCGTCATCGAAGTAGGCTTTGATAAGCAATCGAGCCTCTTCGGTATCCGCCAGGAGTTGAAGCAGCACAGGCGTCTTCTTGAGGGTGATCTTCCGGATCGCACCCGGATACCGCTCCGAGAAGCTTCGAGCAACTAACTTCTGAAACTCGAGCTTGCGCGGTTCTTCGAGCGTCGCCAGCTTTACGCCATGGGATGCAATTCCCGCAATATCGTCGAGGTACAGCACTAAGCAGCCATGAAGACTGCCGGTGATTCGAGCGGCAGCACATTCATTCGTAGGAAATGGCCCAACACCAAGCTTCCGAAGGTAGATATCGCGAAGCCTGACGAGATCGCGCTGATCCTCTCCATTCATACGGATCGGAGAAGCCTCAGTGCTTTTCCGCCGCCGAGGCCAGCTTGGCTTCGGCTTCGGCGATGACACGGAGGGCTTCGGTATAGGCTGCTTCGCTCTCGCCAGCCTGATCCCACTCCTTGTGGCCGCGGACCAGTTGTTCGTTGGCGCGGGGCACGTCGATCTCTTCGGGCTTGAGCGCGTCAGAGGCCAGAATGGTGACCCGGTCGGGCAGCACCTCGACAAAGCCCCAACTGACGTTGTAACGGGCAACGCTCTCAGGGCCGTCGGGACCGCCATGCACGATCACATCGCCCGCGCCCAGCTCGGCCACCAGCGGCGCGTGCCCGTATAGCGCCTCCATGTAGCCGTTCTTCGCGGGCAACTCAACCGCAACCGCCGCATGCTCGAAGAGCGTGCGCTCGGGAGTGACCAGCCGGACACGGAGTTGGTTTGTCTCGTCTGCCATGGGCTCCTTTCAGTCGCCAGGGGTCAGGGGTCGGAGATCAGGGGTCAGTTAAGACAGATTCTGCCGCAAACGCGCTTTCCTGATCCCTGACCCCTGACCTCTGATCCCTGTTTACACGCTCGCCTTCAGCTTCTCAGCCGTTTCCAGCACTTCTTCGATCGCGCCCTTCATATAGAAGGCCTGCTCGGGAATATCGTCGTACTTGCCGGCGATGATCTCCTTGAAGCTGCGCACAGTATCCGCCACCTTGACATACGCGCCGGGAATGCCGGTAAACGTCTCGGCCACATGGAAGGGCTGCGAAAGGAATTTTTGTACTTTTCTTGCCCGAGCGACCGTCAGTTTATCGTCTTCCGAGAGCTCATCGATACCCAGAATGGCGATGATGTCTTGCAGGTCCTTGTAGCGTTGCAAAATGCGCTTGACGCCCTGAGCCACGTCGTAGTGCTCCTGGCCCACGATGCGCGCGGAAAGAATGCGCGAGGTGGAGGCCAGAGGATCGACGGCTGGATAGATGCCCAGCTCCGACAGCGGGCGGCTCAACACTGTGGTCGCGTCCAGGTGGGCAAACGTCGTGGCCGGGGCCGGGTCGGTCAAATCGTCGGCGGGCACGTAGACGGCCTGCACACTGGTGACCGAGCCTTTGCGGGTCGAAGTGATGCGCTCCTGCAATTCACCCATCTCAGTGGCCAGGTTGGGCTGATAGCCCACGGCCGAGGGCATGCGGCCCAGCAGCGTGGAAACCTCGGAGCCGGCCTGCGTAAAGCGGAAAATGTTGTCGATGAAGAGCAGCGTGTCGGAGCCCTCGACGTCGCGGAAGTACTCGGCGACGGTCAGGCCGGTCAGCGCCACGCGCAAACGCGCTCCGGGCGGCTCGGTCATCTGGCCATAAACCAGCGCGCACTTCGAGTTCGCCCAGTCTCCCGGCTTGATGACGCCGGATTCGGACATCTCGAGCCAAAGGTCATTGCCCTCGCGGGTACGCTCGCCCACTCCTGCAAATACCGAGTAACCGCCGTGGTTCTTGGCCACGTTATTGATGAGCTCCATGATGACGACCGTCTTGCCCACGCCGGCGCCGCCGAAGAGGCCGATCTTGCCACCCTTCAAAAAGGGCTGGATCAGGTCGATGACCTTGATGCCCGTCTCGAACATCTCCTCGTGGGTGGTCTGCTCGTCAAACAGCGGAGCGGGGCGATGGATGGGCATACGGGTCTTCTCGCCAATGGGGCCGAGATTGTCCACTGGATTGCCGACCACGTCGATCACGCGGCCCAGCGTCTCTTTGCCCACAGGAACCCGAATCGGTCCGCCGAGGTCGATGACCTTCATGCCGCGGACCATGCCGTCGGTGGCTTGCATGGCGACTGTGCGCACGCGCCCCTCGCCAAGGTGCTGCTGGACTTCGAGGATCACGCTGATGGGCGTGGGTACGGTGAAGCCGTCGCTGGTGACGCGCAGCGCCTGATAGATTGCCGGCATCGTTCCTTCTTCAAACTGCACGTCCACGGCCGGACCGGAGACCTGAATTACCTTGCCGATGTTTTCTGCCATTGTTTGTGCCTCGGGGGCTAAAGCCCCCTCTATTCCTTGTCGCGTTCCGGCACGGCTAAAGCCGTGCCCTTTCAAAACCTTTTACCGCAGGGGCTAAAGCCCGTGGCCTTTTCTTGCTCATTTCGGCACGACTGAAGTCGTGCCCTGTTACAAAGCTCGCGTTCCTGTTGCTGCTTGTGTGGCACAGCCAGAGCTGTGCCCCTTTCAAAACTCCAGATTGCCCTGCCCTACAGCGCCGCGGCGCCCGAAACAATCTCGATGATCTCCTTGGTAATGGCCGCCTGGCGCACGCGATTCATCAGCAGCGTGAGCGAGTCGATCATATCCGAGGCGTTGTTGGTTGCCGAATCCATTGCCGTCATGCGGGCCGCATGTTCCGCGGCTACCGACTCCGTCATGGCGTGATAGAGCATGGACGAAACATATTGCGGGAGCAGTCCGTTGAAAAGCTCCTCCGCCGGCTGCTCGTAGATGTAATCCACCTGCGCGGTGCCGAACTTGCGCGACTCTTCATCGGCCTCGGCGGTGTCAACCGGCTCGATGGAGATGCCTGCGCTTAGCGCGGCCTCGGCGGCGCGCTGGCGCTCTTCCTCGGTAGGCTCGGTGGCTCCTGTAATCTGCGGAATGCCGATCTTGAGCAGCGGAAGCAGCTTCTCCACCACCAGCCGCTGCGCGATCACCGACTTGAACTCGTTGTAAACGATGTAGGCGGCGTCGATCTCCTCACTCACATAACGGGCGATGATACTCTGGGCCAGATCGAAGACCCGGTGGCTCTCCAGCTTCAACAGCATTCCCGGATGATCGCCGGTTACTTCGACCTTTGCTTTGCGCTCGCGAATCTTGATGCTGTTGCCTTGATCGTCGGTCCGATCCGAGTAAATTGCTCCGGGATAGTGACGCCGCATCTGGTCGCGGCCCTTGCGGCCCACCGCCTCGATGTCGATTTCCAGGTCGGTGTTCCCGGCGACGAACTGGAAGGCCGTCTTGAGAATGTTTGCGTTGAACGCCCCGGCGAAACCCTTGTCGCCGCTGACGATGACCAGCAGCACCCGCTTCTCAGGCCGCGTGGCCAGCAGCGGATGGGCCAGGTTGCCGGTGGTTTCGTCGAAGATATCCACGCGGCGGGTCAGCGACTCTAGCACGCTGGTGATCATTTTGGCGTAGGGCCTTGCCGCCAGCGCCCGCTCCTGCGCGCGGCGCAGCTTGGCCGCCGAGACCATCTTCATGGCCTTGGTAATCTGCCGCGTGTTCTTCACGCTGCGAATGCGACGCCGTAAGTCGAGTACGTTTGCCATGTTCTTTCCAGTGGACAGTGAACAGTGTGCAGTGGACAGTTCTGACTGGCCAATTCCAAGTTTTTCAGTGATCAGCGTTTAATGATTGCAGCGGGTCGTTTTTGACTGTCCACTGTTCACTGCACACTGTTCACTAGCTTCTTACGCCTTTGCCGCCGCTTCCAGCTCTGCCTTGAAGTTCGCCGAATACTCCTTGAGCGCCGCGTGCAGCTTGGCGCGGAGGTCGTCGTCGAGCGCCTTCTTCTTGGTCAGATCGTCCATCAGCGCCGTCTGCGCGGCGTCGAAGTACTTGTACATGCCAACTTCAAAGGCGCGAATATCGCTGACCTTCAAATCGTCGAGGTACCCTTGCGTTCCCGCAAAGAGCACCACCGTCTGCTGCTGCCAACTGAGCGGCTGAAACTGCGGCTGCTTGAGCAGTTCCGTCAGGCGCTGGCCGCGGTTGAGCTGCTTCTGTGTCAGCGGGTCGAGGTCCGAGCCGAACTGCGCGAATGCGGCCAACTCGCGGTACTGGGCCAGATCAAGCTTGAGCGTCGAACCCACCTGCTTGACCGCTTTGATGGCCGCCGAGAAGCCCACGCGCGAAACCGACAGGCCCACATTGACCGCCGGACGCACGCCGGAGTTGAACAGATCGGTTTCAAGGAAAATCTGCCCGTCGGTGATGGAAATAACGTTGGTGGGAATGTAGGCCGAAACGTCGCCTGCCTGGGTCTCAATGACCGGCAGAGCGGTGAGCGAGCCGCCGCCTTTCTCTTTGCTCATCTTGGAGGAGCGCTCCAAAAGCCGCGAGTGGAGATAGAAGACGTCGCCCGGATAAGCTTCGCGACCCGGCGGACGGCGCAGCAGGAGCGAAATCTCGCGGTAGGCCATGGCGTGCTTGGAGAGATCGTCGTACATCACCAGCGCGTGGCGGCCCGAGTCGCGGAAGTACTCGCCAATGGCCGTGGCCGCGTAAGGAGCGATGTAGAGCATCGGGGCCGGCTCGGAGGCCGATGCCGCCACGATAACCGTGTGCCCCATGGCGCCGGCTTCGGTGAGCGTCTGCACGACTTGAGCGATCGACGAACGCTTCTGGCCGATGGCGCAGTAGATGCAGATCAGATCGTTTTTGGCGTTGTTGATGATGGTGTCAAGCAGCACGGCGGTCTTGCCCGTCTGCCGGTCGCCGATGATCAGCTCGCGCTGGCCGCGGCCGATGGGAATCATGGCGTCGATGGCCTTGAGGCCTGTGGCCATGGGTTCGCGCACAGGCTGACGGTCGATGATGCCGGGGGCAAGGCGCTCGATGGGCAGCGAGGCCGTTGAAGCAATGGGGCCCTTGTCGTCGATGGGCTGGCCCAGAGCGTTCACCACGCGGCCAATCATGCCCTCGCCTACCGGCACGCTGAGAATCTTGCCGGTGCGCTTTACTTCCTGGCCTTCGCTGAGCTCGGTGTAGTCGCCAAGCACTACCGCGCCCACCTGATCTTCTTCCAGGCTCAGAGCCAGCCCCGCGATGCCGTGCGGAAAGCTGAGCAGTTCGCCGGCCATCACCTTGTCCAGCCCGTGCAGACGGGCAATGCCGTCGCCGAGCGATGTGATGGTCCCGACTTCGTCTACCTGGACCTTCGAGTCGTAGTTCGCGATCTGCTCGCGAAGAAGTTGCGTAATCTCGTCTGCCTTGATCTGAGCCATTTCCGTTCCTCAGGGTTCAGGGATCAGGGGTCAGGGATCAGTCGTCCTCCGCTTTGCGCGGCACACCGATCAAAAACCGCCGATCTCCTTCATCTCCCTTGTTTCGATCTCTGACTTCTGAAGCTTCTCTACTGAAAAACCTTCAGTGTTCGAGGTCCGGGTTGTTCTGATCCCTGACCCCTGATCCCTGTTCCCTGCCGCCTTCAGCCGGCCATCAATGCTTCCTTCAACCTGTCGAGCCGCCCGCGCACCGAGCCGTCGTACACCGTGGAGCCGATGCGCACCACCGTGCCGCCCAGGATCGCCGCATCCAATTTGAAGCTGGCCTCGATGCGCGAGCCAGCCAGCTTGCCGATCTCGGCAACCAGCGCAGCGCGCTCCGCCGCGCCCAACTCGCGCGCCGTAACGATCTCCGCATGGCGGATGCCCAACTGCTGCTGCAACAACCTGCGATACACTGCCGCAACCTCGCTCACAGAACTGATGCGGCCATTGTCGATAAGCACCGCCAGCAGGTTGCGCAATTCCTTGCGCAGCCCCAGCTTGGCGTTGATCTTGTCGAGGAATCCGACCTTCTGCACGGCGGGTATCGCGGGGTTCACGAAGAACTCGCGCAACTCCGGGCTGCCGTCCCAGGTGGCCAGAAAATCGCTCAACTGCCGGTCAATCGCGGACGTGTCCAGCTTGGCGGCTGTAACCACTTCGAGAAAGGCGGTGGCATAACGGGCTACAAAGGCGGCCATCTAGTTCTGCCCTCCACTCTTCACGCTGCCTACAAACTCGGCAATCAGGGCGCGGTCTGCTTCCGGGGTCAGAACCAATTGCTTCGCGCCTTGCTCGATAGCCAGATCCGCTGCGAAGTGACGCAACCCGCGCTTTGCCTGAGCGGCGGCCACGCCAATCTCCTGCTCGACGGCGGCGACAATGCGCGCGCTTTCCTCTTCGAGGCTGGCCTTGATCCGCGCTTCGTCGCGGCCGATTTCTTCCTCGACCTCGGCGCGAAACTTCGCGATCTCCTCGTCGAGCTTGGCGAGCTTGGCCTCGACCGCGCTTAACCGGGAGTTGGCGTCCTCAGTAACCTTGCGCGCCGCCTCGATGTCGTTGCGCACTTTTTCCTTGCGCTGGCGCAGGGTCTTGGGCAGCAGGCGATAAAGGGGAATGCCAATGGCCAGAACAATAATGGCGAAGTTGACGATGTCAAAAAGGCTGGCCGCAGTTGTGACCTGCAGGTTGAACGTCTTGGCCGTCCACTTCACCACCGGTCCTTCGAGCCGGAAGGCGTTGTTCTGTTCTTCTTCGGATTTGGCGGCATCGGGCTTGGCTGCCTCACCTGCGACGGCAGCGGGCTGGGAGCTGGCGCCAGATTCCTGCGCGGCAAGCCGGGCGGGCGCAACCAATACTCCGGTGGTAGCCAATCCCAGAATTGCAATCCAGAAAAAACAGGTGGAAAAACGCATTCGCAAAGTCAAATCTCTCAACGGGAACCCCCGGCAGCCAGCGGCAAAACCGCGCGAACCACCCGATTGGCCAATTCTCCGGCGGTGGCTTGCAGGGAGAGTTTTGCCTGCGCAGCCTCTGCTTCCAGCGCGGCCCTGGCCTGGCTCACCTTGAGTGAGGCCACCTTGCGGGCGGCATCCAAAGCGGCGTCACGCTCGGCGCTGCGCTGCTTCACCCGCTGCTCTCGAACCTTGTAAACGTCGGCGCGCGCCTGACGAAGCTTGTCGGCGTACTCGGCCGCCCTGGCCTCGGCGAGGGCGATGGCTTTTTGCGCGTCTTCGACAGCACCCTCGGTGCGGGCGCGGCGCTCTTTCAGCGTGGCAGTCAACGGACCTTGCACAAGGAACTGATAGGCCAGAACCAGGACCAAAAAGAGCAGGATCGTGGGCACAGCGCCAAGCAAAAGAGCCCCGAGTTGTTGAACGACTTCTTGCATGGTGGTACCGGTTTACTCAGGTGTGGGATGCGTACTTTTTCAGGTGGAACACTCTTTTTTATCAGGGGCGGACCCTCAAGTCAACGAAAGCCGGGTCAATCCAGCGGAGTCCTGTGACTGCGGTCACGAAACGGGAATTCTGTGCTAAAAAGGGCTTGCTTTCGCCCGAAACAAGCCTAGACTAAGAATACCACCCAGACCCGATCCAGGGTCCAGCGGGCCACCGGCTGCGGGAAGTCCCTCCACTCCTGCGGTCAGTGGTCCGCCTCTATATTTTCAGAGCTTTTTTCTACCTTCCGCGGTTAAGAAGTCTCTGGCAACGCACTGCTGCTTGAATGGGCTGGGCGCAGTGTGTCCTACATCAACTCGTCGTAGAGTCTTGTGTTCCTGTAACCGAGCAGAACCACGAGGGTCCAGATGCCAAGGGCGGTTCCCAGGGGAAACTTCAAAAGGCTGAAAACGGCTGCGACAATAGCCACGACGCGGCCCCATTGCGTGCGCTCGAGCAGACCCCATCCAGCTACCAGAGCCAAAATGGTGCGGACAATCAGGAATCCCCATGCAAAGTGCATGATCGCGGATCCGAACCACTCGGGAGGCAGCGGCCCGCGTGCCCACGGGCCGTTCATCCAGGGGCCGAAATGCCCGGACAAAAAAGCATTGGCAATGGTAAGGCCCGCTATTCCGAAGGCGAGCGAAAACACCGCGTACGCCAGCCAAACAATGCCGAGGGCTCTGACTTTGCCGGAGTAGCTGTCCAGTTGGAATTGAAGTCCTGGCACAGGTGAAACCTGCGGGGCGACGGGGCGGCCGCATTGGGGGCAGAATCCGTGCCCCGGCGCTAAAGCTAGACCACATCCGCTGCAATACATGATGCCTCCTGGAGAAGCCGAACAGAGAATACTACGTAACCGCAGCGCGGCGGGTTCCGAAGTAGCGGGAACCGAGGGATGCAGGTGAATACAGGCCCTAGTGACTCAATGCCGGCAGTCGCTTTTCCCAACGCTCATCGTGGCGGTCGTCGTGCAGGACGAGAGTAGTGGCGCGGCCATGCGGATCGAACTCGAAGGTGAGCCGGGTGACGCTAGAGCCGTTTGGATAGAAGAACGTCGTCGGGGATTCCGCGGCCAGCTCGTCAATCTCGCCCAGCCGGTTTTTCTTGTAAAGCTGGTCACCCTGGCGGAAGACGGTAATCCCAGGGTGGCCATTTCGATCGATGTATTCCCCGGCCAGGTTTTCAAGCTGGGCAGGGGCCAATTTGATGGCAGGCGGATGGAGTGGAATGACGAGACGCTCGGCAAAGGCTGTCGTCTCCGATCCGGGTGCGCGGTGGGCCAGCAGCCAGCGCGGCAGTTCCGCCTCGTTGTAGGCGCGGGTCCAGCAGTCGTGCTTGAGCCCCTGGTAAAGCCACAGGCGAACGTGGCCGTCGGCCGCCTTGAGCGCCTCGAACATCAGTTCGCTCTCGCGCGGCGGCACCACGTTGTCGTCCAATCCATGGAAGAGCCAGACCGGCGTGCGTCCCAACGCATGAGCGTACTCGGCAGGCAAGGTTGACACCTCTTGCCAGCGCTCCGGCGCATAGCTCCAGAAGGCGCCGCTGGCGGCAATGGCAATCGCCGCCCAGCGATGAGGGTGAAGACGAGCCAGTTCCCACGCGCCGTATCCCCCCAGCGAGAGGCCGGACAGGTAGGTGCGCTCCGGGTCGCCGTGGAATTCCGCCGATTCCTTGTCGAGGGCGGCCATAGCCATGGCCAGCATTTCGGCGTCGGTCCAGTAGTTGGGCAGCGGGCACTGGGGCATCACGATAACGAAGGGCCAGCGCTCGGGGTGGTCGCGCACCTCCTGAGGCAGTCCGATCTGGGTCTGCCACATGCCTTCGGAACCGCGCTCGCCGCGGCCGTGCAGGAAAAGAATGATAGGCCACAGCTTGCGGTCATCGCGGCGCCATTCTTCGGGCAGGTAGACCTGGAAGCGATACGTTGCGCCGTGCAGCTCGATTTTGCGATTCAAAAAGCCTGTCTCTTGGGGGGGCTCCTGCGCGGCCGGTCGGCCGTTGGCCGCAGAAGCCCGCGCCGACTGGGGCGCCAATATCAAGGCAAGGGCAAGACTAGCGGCGAGAAATCGCGCAAAACGCAACATGGTTGAATCCAATCACAACTATATCCTCGTCACATCGGGCTCTGGCAGGCAATCCCCCATGCGGGGGTGCTCAATCGGTAACCCCTGCCGCAAAACGCGGGTGCCAAGAGCCGGCGGGCAGGTTTTGGGGTATTTCCTTTCGTTTTCCTTGAGGGAATTCTTACGATTCGCATGAAAGAATCGGACTGTTATGCTGATTGAACTGATGACATCACTCGAAATCGGAGACACGCTGGACCATTACCGCCTTGATAAACTGGTGGCTCGCGGCGGCATGTCCACGCTGTTCAAGGCTACCGATCTGAAAGATGGCAAGCTGGTAGCAATCAAGATTCCCCATGAGGAGATGGAAACCGACCCGGTCCTGGTGGAGCGTTTCAAGCGCGAGGAAACCATCGGCCAGGAACTGGACCACCCCGGCGTGGTGAAGACCTACGACGGCGAGGATCGCAGCCGTAGTTACATGGTGATCGAGTGGGTGGATGGGCGGCTGCTGAGGTCAATCCTCAACGAGAATCAAAAACTGCCGATCGACCGGGCGTTGAAGATCGTTTTGGGTATTTGCGACGCGCTCGACTATATGCACAAGCACGGCGTGGTGCATCGCGACCTGAAGCCGGAAAACATCATGGTGGACGCCGGCGACCACATCAAGCTGATCGACTTCGGAATCGCCATGAAAGAAGACGCGCGGCGCCTGACGTATGTGACCATGACACCCGCACTGGGCACGCCGGACTACATCTCACCGGAACAGGTCAAGGGGCAGCGCGGCGACCAGCGCAGCGACATCTATGCGCTGGGCGTGATGCTCTATGAGATGCTGACCGGCGAGACGCCTTTCAGCGGGCCGAATCCTCTGGCTGTGATGAACGAGCGCGTACTGCACGACCCCAGGCAGGCGCGAAAGCTGAGGCCCGAGATTTCCCCCGAATTGCAGGAGATTCTGAACCGGGCGCTGGTGCGGGAACCGCGTCACCGCTACGCTACGGCCAGCGAGATGGCCTGGGAGCTGGAGCACCAGGATCAGGTGGGCGTGGACGACAGCGAGCGACGGACGGTTTTGGGCGGGTTTCGCTTGCCGGGCGGACGGAAGATGCTGCTCTATGCGGGGTTGGGGCTGATTCCGGTGGTGCTGTTCGGGCTGATGCTGATTCTGGCCAAGCGGTGACATCGCCTGGCCCGCATCTCGCCTGTTTATAAGACGATCACCGCGTGAGCTCCGATGTTCCTACGCTGTGGGGATAGGTTCCCAGACGATTCTGCTCGCGAGTTCACATGCGTTTGAGCTACTATCCTTTTGCGCCGGTTTTGGCATCCTACTTCCTGTGTCCTTGAACAGAATGGCCCCGCGCGAACCGGCCGAGGAGGATTATGACAAACCCCAAGAAATGCGCCAATGCGGCCTGCACCTGTCCGGCCCCAGAAAAAGGGAAGTATTGCAGCCCCCATTGCGAGGGCATTGGGAACAGAATCGAGATCGCCTGCCTGTGCCGCCATGCCGATTGCGGAGGCAAACCTGCTTAGGTTGACAACCTGGCATGGATTCGATCGGCGCTCAGACCCTGTGTTGGTAACACGGCCGGAGTTTCGATGCGGGTCCGGTGGCCCTTTCTTGAATTGACAAGCTTGCCTGACCGAGCGAGGGGCGAAGGTTCGCCCGGCGCATGAATCTGTTTTCTTTTTCGCCTGCCCATCACGCAGCCAGGAACTCGCAAATCAGGCGCGCCACCATCTCTGGCTCCGTGCGCATGGCGCCATGGCCCTGGCCTGGCAGCCATTCGACGCGCACGCCGGGCAGAACCTCGGCCAGCGCCCGCGAGGCGTCCAGCATGGGATGCTCCGGGCTCAGGTCCCCCACAATCAACATCGACGGGCACGAGAGGGCGGGTGGCGCACCTAAGTTCTTGCCATCTTAACCTTTCTTCAAACGAGGGTGCCCCATCCTTCCACAGTTTCATCGTGGAAGGGTGGGAACCACGAACCTCAACCAGCAGGCTTTTTGACCACTGATCTCTGACCAGTGCAGAAAGTCAACCCAGGCTGGCCAGACTTACCAGAGCACCACCAACAACGCCTACGACGCCGGGGGGCCCATCCTTGCGACGCCGTTGCCTTGTTGCAACGATGGGACGCGACAATGCTTGATACCCGTTTCGGATCGTCGAGATCTGCGCTCTCCCACCCTTTCCACGATGAGACTGTGGAAAGAATGGGGCACCCGGCACCCGGCTCTTGAACATGGACCAATAGAATTGACCAGCGCATCACGAGTTCCCAACGCGGTGACACGCAGATGGGTGACGCGGATTTCGAAAGGATCGAGACCCGAGCAGTCAGGCATTCATGGTGATTGCGTTCCAGAGGATTCCGGTCTGAGTATCTCGCATTGACAGAAGCATCCAACGACCCTCTATCCAACTAAAATCGATGCCCAAACCGGAATCCGGGCCGGGAACCTCCTGATAGCTGAAATATGGAATAAAGTGTGCGTCAAAAGCTGTGATTCCCAGTTTCCCAACACTAAGTTGCGGCATGAACATGTCGCCGCCTGCATTGATCACCATGCCGCCCGCCCCGTCAAGGTCGCCAGCAGAGAAGGCGCGCCATCCGTGTATGCGAGCCCCACCTTGTGGCTGTGAGACATCAACAGGCAGGAGCCCAGCACCAACTCCCACGCCGAGCCCAGCAAACATGTACGTGCAAATGACCCGCGCGCTCGGGCTCTGGAACCGGAATAGCCAGTATCCCGTTGCTATCCCATCGGATTGCCCTGCATTTGCCAAACCCAACACGATCCAATCGCTGGCAGTTCTATCTCTCGCTGCGATGCTAACGTTTGGTGCGAAGCTCATCGCGGATCTCCCTCCTGTGTTCCTGGGCCATCGATGGTTGGTGCCTCATAGCGTTGCTGCGACTTCTAAAACAGCTCTTTCTTCACCACACCGCCGCCGCACAACTCCATGGCATGAGTCATGGCCTTGGCCACTTTGTTGGCCGTTTCCTCATCGCGGATGACGAAGCCGCCCGTCTTTGAGGTCGCGTCCTTTTCTACGGGCGTGTGCGTGCCCTTGGTAGTGGAGGTGTGCGCCGAGAAAAGGGCGCTGGATGCCCACAATTTCACATAGAAGACAGGGGGCGCAAGGGTCACCGTAATCTCAGGGTGTGCGGCCTCTGCAAGAGCCTGATTCTCAGCATCCTGCTTCTTTTCGACGGTGATCTTTTCGACCTGTTTGAAGGGGGTTGTGTCCGTCTCCATTGTCTGGGTGTGCAAATCGTCGGCGGTAACCGAACCACCCGGTTTGAGAACTCTTCCTTTCGGTAGCTCGATGGTAGAGTCGATCGTGAAGGTAGTGTAGAGAGCGCAGGCGCCCGGGTCAGCCATGACGTCGGAGACATTCACAAACATGCGCAAGGTTAACCCTGGCTGATTGCTCATGGTTTCCGCCCAGGCAACCTGACCCTGCTGACTCAACTTTTCCTGAATGAATTGCATGGTTTCCAGCAGGGTGGGACCGCTGGAGGCGGGCTTGACCGGGGGTGCGGCGACTTGCTGACCGCACGCCCCGGCGGCGAAACCAATGGCCAAAATGGGAGTTAGCCAATTCCTGATTTTCATGGTCCTACCCTTTCCTTGAGGCTCGGGCTACCCAAACGAAGGAGCTTACTCTACGTTGCTGACTTTCCCATTCAAGAAGGTCACCTTCATGTCCTTGTAGTAGAAAATGTCCTTTACCCCAATCTTCGCCGCCTTCACAGGCTGCCCGAAGGCAGCCGTCACTTGATCCTTGGTCTGTCCCACGGCGATGGTTGGCGGCGGTGCGTCGGTTGGGGGCGGGGGCGGCGCAATGACCGGCAACGGCGTTGAGGCTGCCGCGGCTTCGGCAGCAGGCGCCGGCGCGTCTCCGGTCCGGGCCCATACTTGATGCGTAGAAACATCGGCCAGATTCCCGCCCTGAATCTTGAAAACTTGCGACGATGTGCCCGACGAAAAATACAGCACCAAGAGATACCCAGCAACTGAGTACTTACCTTGCCCTTGTCCATTGCCGACAAACTTTGTAAAGGTCCCGTCAGTGCTAAGAACGATGCGCGAGCCGCCCGGCGCAGTGTACTCTCCTGGAATTCCCGGCTGTTGGTCGGCGCCTGCTGCATTCATGGCGGGGCCGGGAGCTGGCTGCGCAGCCTGCTGCCCGCCTTGATCGTCTTGAGGCACCACCGTCAGCACCTCTGCGACGAGCTGCATCGCCGCATCCACTGAAGGCACTTCCTTCTTGTTCGGATAGGGAATCTTCAGGTTCGCATAATAGCGGATGTCGTCATAGGGGTCGCTGTAAAGCTGGACAAGCACCCCGTCCTTCTGGACCTGGATTCCAGTTATCCAGCACTTCTCTTCCGGCACGAACTGGCGCTGCGGGTAAGTGTTCGCCGGGGTTGTCCCGCCCGGCGTCATCATTCCGATCATCAAATCCTTGCCGAAACCGCCCCAGCCCTGCCCGATCTTGCCGTTCTTGTAGGTGTTAGAAGGCGGCAGGGGCGAGGCCACGGCATACATCAACAGCCCTGGCTTGTGGATCACCACCACATCGCCGGCCGTAACAATATCTGAACGGTCGGCCGTCATTGTGGTCAGTTTGAACTGCGAGTAAAGCTTTTGCTGAATGGACGCGGTATCTCCCGCCTGAGCGGCTAATCCCGCAGCGAACGCCAGTGTGATGAAGCACAGTCCCGGCACACAAAACCATCGAACCTGTTTCATAGGCTCCTTTCATTTCGCTCGTTGCCGGGGAAGGGTTCAACAAGACAGGCAAACTTACATGAAGGCCGTTCCAAAGTCAATAAGACCTTGGAGGGAGGGCGGTCGGAGCAGGGACCATGATCGGGCGGGTGGCGCACCTAAGGTCTTGCCATCTTGACCTTTCTTCAAACGAGGGTGCCCCATCCTTCCACAGTTTCATCGTGGAAGGGTGGGAACCACGAACCTCAACCAGCAGGCTTTTTGACCACTGATCTCTGACCAGTGCAGAAAGTCAACCCAGGCT
>Ga0302189_10002527_pt1 | contig 14616 bp, 14 predicted proteins | sample II_Bog_E2_2_FD_194551 | JGI IMG/M metagenome (GOLD analysis project Ga0302189, IMG submission 194551) | Peat permafrost microbial communities from Stordalen Mire near Abisko, Sweden - II_Bog_E2_2 | ecosystem: Environmental > Terrestrial > Soil > Wetlands > Peat | place: Sweden: Abisko...
GTTCCATAGCCCAGACGATAAACCGGCAGGTCGCCGCCGATAAGGAATCTGCCACTGGCGTGTGCGGGGAAGATTGGTGTACTCATATTCCATTGGATGCACGGCATTGGACGCCCGGTGCGGGTTGGGTTCCTGGTCTCCCGCCTTGGCTCGCAGGAACCCCCAGGCCCGCCTTTGCGTATATTCACAGAGCAAGGAGAACCGGCCATGAGCAGCCAACCCTATCCCAACGCGCAGGCAATCTTCTATCAGCAATATCAGGCGGTGCGCCGCGATGAGGTGGTCGGCGTTCTGCTGGCGCTCTTTCTGGGCGGCATCGGCTTGCACCACTTCTATCTGCGGCAGACCGGGCTGGGAATCCTTTATCTTTGCTTCTTCTGGACGCCCTTTCCCTGGATTCTTGGTTTTATCGAGTGCTTTTTCATGCCGGGCCGCGTGCGGGAGTTCAACGCCATTCAGGCGGCGGGGATTGCCGCGATGCTGGGAATTCCGGCGCCGGGGTGGGGCCGGCCGTTCAACGTAACGGTAAACGTGCCGCCCCAGCCGCAGCCGGGCACGCTGCTGGCCTGTGGACGATGCTCGCAGACCAATTCGCCGGGGGCGCGTTTCTGCTCCGGTTGCGGTGCGCCGCTGGCCTAGCTTACTGCGCCCCGCCGGGTTGCGCAGCCAGCGGAAGAGGCAATTCCACCACGCCCACCCTGTTGCTCAGATTGTCACGCACCCCCACGCGCAGGTAGCGGGCAATGACCGGAACGTCCACCTGCAGCCGATAGGGGTAGCCGCTCTTCTGAGTCGCGGCCAGCATCTCCGGGGCGAGGGTGCGCCTGATCTGTGTGCGCGAGCCGTTCAGCCGCTGTCCGCCCGGCCCGTAGGCCAGCACCGCAAACTCCAGCACCAGATGCTGGCTCCCATTTTCGCCGGGAGTCAGGGTCAGATCCCGGCCGAGCACCGCAAAATCCACCGTATACCGCTGCACATCCACCGGCTTCACCTCCGGCACGCCCTGAAACTTCGCCAATGCGGCCAACTGCTCCGGAGTCGCCAAGACTGGCTTGCCGGCGGTTAAATGCGTAAGGAAAGGCAGATCCGCAATCTGCGGGGTTCCCAGGTTGAGAGCCGCTCCGAGAGAATCCACCTCGTGAGCCACGCCTTCCAGGTCGTCTGCGAAGTAGCTGCGCCGGTAGGAGACCTCGTAACCGTGCCGGCTGAGATCGACGCGGATCTTTCTCAGCAGCCCGTCGAATTTCTTGTCCGTAGGATCGTAGCTCAGCGTGTAGTAATCGCTGCCCTCTTCCAAAGCCTTGGCAAAGGCCTCCTTGAGCCCGTTGGTGTTGAAGAAAGCGGTGCCGCCGGTCTCGGCTGCAATGTTTGTCAGCGTGTCGTGCTCGGCCGCCTGCGATGTGGCGAACCTCTGTTGTTGGCGAACTGACGGGTTCATCTGCCCCGCAGTGTTGTAAATCCCCCCCCCGCCGCCGTGCTGCCCAAGATCGACCCGGCTCGAGGCCGAAAAAGCGGGGTTGTTCATCAATCCCCGCACATCCACGGCATAGACCGCCGTATGGCTCAGGTTCAGCAGATCGGCGACTTTCTTCTGGTCGGCGCTGTAGTTTCGCTGACTTTGATCGGCATTGGAATCCGAAGTCTCCGGCAGAACCGCCAGCGGAAACGACCCGGAGAGCCAGAGCAGATTCTTGCGCCCCGGCAACGGCATCAGAAACTGCGCAATCGCCGTGAAGGCGTCCAGCGTGATTGCCACCTCCTGATCCTGGCGGAAGTCGCGCTCATTGTTTTCCATCTGCGCCAGCAGTTCCGCGGCCTGCGCCCCGACCGTGTCCAGCGGATTCAGATCCGCGGCCACCTTGTCGCTCTCCTCGTGAATATCCTTGTCCGGGGAATCCACGTAGCTCGCCTGGCCGGTCGCAAGGCGGTTGTTGGCCGCGGCCATCAACGCATCCTGATCCGCCGTAAACCCCTGCAACAGCACTAGCCGGTCGCCCAGGACAAAGATCGCGTATCGCCCCGGCGGCCGGGCCTTGAGAAAGGCCGTCAGTTGATCGTGGGCATAGTGCTGATATTCCGGCGCGGTGCTCAACAGATCGTAGAGAATGATGTTCAGCGGTCCGGGTGTCTTCGGCTCGGAGAGATTTGAAAATGTGTTGGTCGGCAAAGATGGAAGCGCCACCGGCGCGGCAGCCGCCTGCCGGTGCTCATCAAAGGAGACAATCTTCTGCTCGGCGCCATTCTCAAAGATGCGGAATTCGCTCTGCGTCAAATCCTGAACCGGTTTTCCATGGCTGTCGGTGACCGTAACGTCCTCGACAACCCGCCGGGTCTCCACGTGCAGCACAGCGCCTGAGCTCACCGGCTGAACCGCCGTCTGCGCGCCGGCAGGCAGCACCAGAATGAAAGAAAGAACCAATCCTGCGCCCGCGACAACTGAATGCCCACTCATGATCGGAGAAATCCCTCGACCGCCCCATTCTAGTCGACTTCCCCGCCTCATCCAAAACGCAGCAACTTTGCACGCGCTACATATTCGCATGCCCCGAGCGCATCGACTCGTTGAACTGCGGCTTGGTAAAGTTCAGCGCCGCTTCCAGCTTCGCCTGGTACTCCGGCCCCCGCTCCAGCAGCGGCGGCGTCGCGGCGGCAAACTCGCCCTCCAGCTTGAGCAGCCCCTCGCCCGCTTTGTCCCCTGCCATGCGCAGCAGATCGCCCACCGTCGTGTTCAGATACTGCGCATCCCTCGGGTCGGCAATCCACACCGGCTTGCTCTCGCCCAGTACGCCCGAGAGCCAGTAGACCTTGCGCAGCAGATACTCCAGCCGCTCCGAGTCGTTGGTCTCGGTAAAGAGAAACTTCTTTTGCCAGCGGCTATAGTAGCGCGTCGTCACCGGAACCGGCTGCCGGTTCCCCGACTTCAGAAACTCCAGTTGCCCCAGGTCCACCGTCTTGCGCACGGCGTTGTAAATAAAGGTCTCCGCATACGGCTGCTCCATCGCCGGAACGATCTCGGCAAAGGTCAGCGTCACCGAGGCGGCCACCTTGGCGTGCAGGTTGTGCGTCCCGCCGTCGGCCAGGTGCATCTCCCCGTGGACAATGTACGTGTCCGCCCCCGAGGTCGAGCGGTGCGCCGGCCACTCGAACTGCCCAAAGGCCACCGGCAGCCCCGCCAGCGTCACATAGCAATCGGGCCGTGGATTCCTCAGCCGCTTGGCCTGCGCCGCCAGATGCGCCGTCATCGTAGGCAGCAGCTCCGGCTTGTTGAATTCAAAGCCCTCGCTCAGCTCCAGCTTGAGCGTCCGCCCGGCGGCCTCCGCCCCGGCCAGGCCGAGCAGAAAAACCGCCGTAGGATTGCCGTGAAAATCGGCGCCCTTGGTAGCGGAAACCAGAACCAGGCCAGCCTGAGCGGCGGCCGCTTCAAGAGCGGAAACAAGTGCGGACTTCAATGCTTCGGTCATAGGTGGGGAATCCTAAATCGGAGATCGCTGCATCTTCATTTTAGAGCATTCCGGGGATCGGGAATCCCAGGTCGCAATGATTCAGCAGCAGTTCATGGATTATGATGAATAGGAGGGCGAGAATATGACTACTATCGATTGGTCCCAATGCCGCGCCGTGGAAAGCGTGCCGGGAAGATTGAGTGGCGCATGGGTCTTTCGCGATACTCGGATGCCCGTCTCCGCCGTCTTCGAGAACCTTGAGGCCGGAGCCACTATAGACGAAATCATCGACCAGTTCGACATCACGCGGGAGCAGATTCAGGCCGTGCTCGAATTTGCCGCCCGCAGCCTGGACGCGCCCCCCGTTCTTGCTGGCGCGGCGCGTTGATCGATGCGCATTCTTTTTGATCATGTAACGCCGCGCGGCATTGCCCGCTTCCTTCCCGGCCACATCGTCACCAAAGCCAAAGAGCGAGGGTGGGATAGATTAACCAACGGAAACTTGCTGGCCCAAGCGGAGCGAGCCGGTCTCGACGTGCTGCTTACCGCCGACAAAAACATGCGCTATCAGCAGAACCTCACAGGCCGCCGCATAGCCCTTGTCGTGTTGAGCACTCCGCAGTGGCCTTGTCTTAGATTGCACATGGAAAGAATTGCGGCGGCTGTGAACGCGGCGACGCCGGGCAGCCTTACCGAGGTGGAGATTCCGTTCGAGTAAAGCCGAGATCGTTGCGTCTCCATCCTAGTGCATTCCGCGCGCTCGGCGTGTGAAAACGGAGAGCCGCGAGCCAGGCATTGGCAAGCCGCGCGCCAGCCAGAGCAATGCGGCTCTTCGCGTCTTGCATCGCCTTGTTGTAGTAGGCCGTCGTAATCAGGCAGGCCGAGCCGCCGAGTGCCCCAGATCCGGATTCCCTCAAAGCGGGTATTTTGCAAGACACGCGGCCTCTCAGGCCGAGGTCAACTGGCTGAAGATCTCGGGCAGGCTGACGTACAAGGGCGTCCCCTTGACTTCCAGCCGCTCGGCTTCAACCCATTCCGCTCCGCAGCACATACGCCCCGTGCGCGTCTTGGGGTCGATGATCCAAACCGTCTCCACGCCCATATTGCGGTAATCCAGGGCGCGTTCCTGCGTGTCGGAGTAGCTATCTTCAGGAGAGAGGATCTCGATCACCAGCAGCGGCGGGTCTGTCAGCACATCCGGCTGCGCTCCAGCCGTAAGCACGACCAGATCCGGCGCGCGGACCCGGCTCTCCGACACGCGCACCCTCTGCTCAGTGCTGCCGATGATCCCCCATTGCCTTTCGTGGGCAAAGAACCACGCTGCCAAAAGCCACTGCAATCGTGCATGTTCCCACTTGCCCACGTTGCGCTCCCTGATCTCTCCATCCACGTACTCGCGGTCCGGCCGGTAGCTGGCGCCAAGGTATTCATTCAACGGGATGTGCAGAGCCGTGGCCATACTTCGGAATATAAAATGCTTCCTGTTCAGGGAACCCCCGAACAAGTCGGCCTTGTGTCAGGGCACGACTTCACAGGCTGCGGAAAAACTCGCCGCGGAGGGAGACGGGGGTTTTAACCCCCGTGTAAGGCCAATAGAATCAGCGAGGGCTTCAGCCCCGGAGGGACGATTTCCGCTTGTTTCACTTGAAATCTCGAGTTTTTCCGCAGCCTCTTCAGTCGTGCCGCAAGTGCCGCAAAATCAACTTGGGCTTCAGCCCCTGGCGGAACGCCCAACGCGTGGCCAAACTTAAGTTGCAGAAAATATCGCTTCGTTGGCGTACGCTGGCAAATAGCGGGTAAGAAAGCGGGTGCGGGCGCGCATATCCGCCCTGTCGTTTGTGGCGGATCTGGCAGCCCGCAATCCGAACCTGGTCCGTACCGCCCCGAGGCCCCCCACCCCCCTATTTACGGTGAAACCGTGAAACTGTGATGCGACGGATGGCCCCCACCCTACCTTTTTTATTTTCAAAATCTTGCATATTATTTGCGTTCCGATCTGCAACCCTGAGAGATTTCTCCTGACTTTTGTGAAATCAAATAGATGTTCATCTTCCGTTGGGAAATCCCCAAATCATGAACAAGCCTGATCATCCATTTACAATAGCTGTTGTGCAGCCCGAACAGTCTAAGCCGATCATTCTCGCCGAGAACCTGACCAAGGTCTACGCGGCGGGCCGACTTCAGGTCACCGCCGTGCGCAATGTCTCGCTGGCCGTCCAGCCGGGTGAGTTCGTCGCCATCGTCGGTCCTTCCGGCTCGGGCAAGTCCACGCTCTTTTACCTGCTGGGCGGCTTGACACAGGCCACCGAAGGCCGCGTAGTCATCGACGGTGTGGATTTTGCCACGTTGAGCGATGCCGAGCGGACCCGGCTGCGCAAGCATCGCATCGGCTTCGTCTTCCAGAAGTTCAATTTGCTGCCGACGCTCTCCGCAATGGGCAACATCGAGATAGCCTACACCGTGAGCGGACGCAAGACGCCGCTCGACCGCGAGTATCTCGACCACCTCAGCGATCTGCTGTCAATCCGGGGACGCCTCGACCACCGGCCAAGCGAGCTGAGCGGCGGCGAGCAGCAGCGCGTAGCCATCGCCCGCGCGCTGATTACCCGCCCGGCCATCGTGCTTGCCGACGAGCCCACCGGCAACCTGGACACCAAGAGTTCGGACGCCGTGCTCAACATGCTGCTGCGCTCCAACCGGGAGCTGGGCCAGACGACCCTGATGATTACGCACAATCCCGAGGCGGCCGCGATTGCCAGCCGGATTCTCACCATGCGCGATGGGGAGATTATTCGAGTGGAAAACGGCTCCCGATCTGCCCCGGCGGCTTGGAGCACACCGGAAACACCATCCACGGTTTGACCGGATTTCTCCCCACCCGGTATACTCAATCTTGCAACAAGCGGGAGTAGCTCAGTGGTAGAGCATCGCCTTGCCAAGGCGAGGGTCGCGAGTTCAAATCTCGTCTCCCGCTCCATTCCGCCCTCCGGCGCGAGCCGGGTTGGCTACGGCGGCATGGGGCGTTCATTTATAGGCAGCCCTGCCAAGGCGCGGTACCCAAGTGGTAAGGGAGAGGTCTGCAAAACCTTTATGCGCCGGTTCGATCCCGGCCCGCGCCTCCATTCCTTTCAGTGATCTTCCTCTGAATTCAATCGCTCAAGCAGGTCTTCCAGATCGCGCCGGGCCATTCTCACAAGGGTTCAGATCGGCTCTAAACACCAACTCCCGAAGCTTCCTTGAAGAACCAATCCTCCGTCAAGGCTTCCCTGAACCCTCCTCAGTCATATCCACACAAAGCCGGGTAATACAGCATGTGCAACGCATCTGGTTGATTTGCGGCAGGTTGCCTTGGGACCAGCCCAACAGGCTTGATGTGTGGCATAATTCCTGAATCAGCGAGAACAGCAGATGGACATATTGACTCGGTATTCGGGGCTCCGAAACAAGGACGCCCTGGCGCGTAAGGTTTCGTGGAAGAGGCTTCGCGAGGAGTACGGCGACCATCCGTTCTCTCCAAGAGAAGTGAACGAACTTAGATTGCTGCTCCTGGATGAGCCGGATCCCGACGTGCGCACCACAGGCATCATCTGCCTGGACCAGATGCTTCATTCGCCCACTCCTGCCCCGGAGGAGGGTTTCCATGATTGGTTGTTCCACTCATTCAGGCAAACCCGCGGGGAGGGCAAGCAGGCAACGAAACATTCCCTCGTTGTGACGGTATGCGACGACGCATATGTCCGCGATGTCCAGGCTCTTGTGGAGGTTGCGCGGCGCCTTCCATCCGACCGGTACTCCCAGACGGTCTTCCGCCATGTTGCCCTTCAATCCCCGGATTGGGCTGACGTTGGTTTGAATCGTGCCGAAGCCATCTGCTTCATTGGCCGCCCCAGCATGTTCAAGGACTGCCGGATCATTGACCATTTTCCTTCCGATCTTCGCTTTTCGATTGAGCCGCCAGACGTCGATGAGCCAGAGGGCTTTTTCCGCGTCAGCCAGAATCGTCCCAAGGCTGGCCGCTTGATGTATCCCACCACAGAAGACTCTTTGCGGCGGCACGACCACGCAATCGTTCAGAGGTTCGTGATCAGGATGGGCGGGCGAGATGTGACCGTCGTGGTGATAGCGGGCGGCAGCAGTGTCGGAACTCTTGGCGCCGCGCAGTGGGCTTCCGCTTTCGAATGGGGCGCGGCCAGAAGGAACGAGTTTGCCCGAGTCGCCGGGCTTGATGCCATCGACAGCTCCACCAGAATCGAGGCATTTCTCACCGTGTCAGCCAGGGTGCATAAGCCCGCCCGGCCCTGGAGGCCCGAGATTGAGGAGCGGGGCCTCTTCCTGCACAAGAGCCGGAATCTGCTGAAGGTTCCGGCTCGCATCTCGGTGGCGACAGATTCAGGCTCGGTGCAAAACGCGAACGACGTGAGATACCTGCTCTTTGACGATGATGAAATGGAGTTCGGAACCGTCGACTATGCGGCGGCGGTCGCTGTGTGCGTGAAGTACTGCATCGATGAGCAGCCGGAAATGTCCATCAAAGACCTGGTCTCCGATCAAAGGCTATGGCCGAAGGGCATCTGCCCGGTGAAAGGCGGGGCTTGCACTTTCTTCCGCGACCATCTCCAGCGCCGCAGCTTCAATGGGATTATTGAGGTGGGCGCTTCGAGCCTTCAACTCAAACTCGACAACTGCAAAATCGCGGTTATCCCCGCCCAATCGAGTGCGTCATCGATGATGGTTCGGACCGCATAGAATCAGGCCTGCCGGCAGCGCGCCTCCTATGGTCTCCCGTTTCCGCGCCGAGAAGACAAGGTTTCTACTATATATTTGACAAATAAAGGGTTGAGCCAAACCTGTCAGCTTCCAACACACGCCCATGAAGTCCCTCGGTAATTTGCTTTTTTTCATGGTATCTATGTTCGGAAAGGTGATTTCAGGCATGGCTACGACACAAAATCTGGAACGCAAAAACTGCACGGATGCGCGAGCCCCGCAAGCGGCCGCTTCCCCCCTGAGGACCGGCGCGTCGGCGACCGCCACAAACCCGGGGACCATTAGCATTGAACCCAACTCCACCAGGCGGGAAGCGGCTGCGGAGACCGGGTGCGCGCTCTTTCCCCCGCTGCCTGCTGCTCGTGTTGGGCCGACTGGCCCTGTCGGGCGGACTGCGGCCGTCAATGCTGCGGCGCGGGTGGTTGGAGCTTCGGAGACCCTGTCTGCCAGCCCCGCCGGTGCGCGAAATGATCTCCAAAGGGGATGGGCCAGCTTCCCGCCCAAAGATCCGATTATTCGAGACCTGAACCACTTGGTCCGGCTGACCCAGGGGGGCGAGGATCGGCTGGCGGACCTGCAGCGCCAGGCCGTGCTCGTTGGGGTTCGGCAGGCCGCCCGCCTGCGTGAAATCGAGCGCCTGATTGCCCACTTCGATAAGCTCCTCCAGGGCGCCGATCCTTGGGTCCCGTTTAAGCCTCCGGTCTTCGGTCGCGAGCTGCCGGTGTGTTGCCTGCGGATCGGGGAAGGCCCAGACTCATCTCTCTGGTTCGAGATTGACAACAATGGGGTTTGGTTCAGTTTAGGTGCGCGGCTGGGGGGCCTGCTGAGGTTCCTGGCTTCCCGGCCGGACACCGATGGCGGTGGGGATGAGCTGATCGGGTTTCGATCCCGCGCGGAGATTCTCGCCTATTTGGAGGAGACCGGAAAAAGAAAATACGATCCGCAATTTGTCAACAAGCTTGTCAACAAGCTGCGTGATTTTCTTCGCACCCACGATAAGCGCTCTCTGGTTGTTACCAGCCGCCAAAAAGGGATCAGGTTTATGCTCCGGCGCGGTGGCGTGCAGTACCTGCTACTCGACGAAGTTCCAGTGAAGCGGCGCGTGGGTGGCCAGCGTGGTCCCACGTTCGCGGAGCAGGTCGGCCCCGCTGCCTCCCAGGCCGACCGGCTCGCGCGGGTTGGCCTGGCGGACGGTTCCGGGTATAATGGAATTTCGGCAAGCCGGCGGGGTTGAGTGCGTTTTTGCGCCCTGTTGGGCAGGCCCGGATTGCGTGCATCTTCATCGCATGCGCGACTGCGGCTTGTCCCGGCGGCGCGAAACAGAAAGTCTGGAGCAAGGTCATGGCACAGGTATGCGACATCTGCGGAAAGGGTCCGCAGTTCGGTAACAACATCTCACACGCCCACAACGTCACCCGCCGTCGCTGGAGCGTGAATTTGCAGGCCGTGAAGGCGCTGGTAAACGGCAACGCCAAGCGGCTCAGGGTCTGCGCCAGCTGCATCAAGAGCGGCAAGATAGCCAAGGCATAAGACCGGTCAGGCGCAGAGCTGGCCGGGTTCGTCTCCAGCTCCGGCTGAGTTCAGAACCCGCATTCTGAGGGAAATTCAGGAGCGTCGCGAACCTCGTCCAGCCCGGACGGGGTTTTGTTGTGCCTGCCGCCCCGCGCCTGGAATGTTTTCCAGAACTGTAGTGAAGGATGCGGCATCTCGCGTTCTATAACGGTGAAATCCTTCTAATCGCTCTTCCCGGAGCTTGAATCCACGGCAGCGGGCAGATCCAGCGCCACCAGGGCGAACCGGGTCTTGCTGTCCTTGGGGTTCTCAAAGCCCACAATGTGCTGGTGACGCTTCGAGCCGGCCTTCAATTCCAGGCCGCCGCTGCCCAAATGATAATCCCCCTGATCGATGTTCACGTTGCCGTTCCCTTTGTCGTCTGCGCAGGTCAGCCCTTCGGAAGTAGCTGCTGGCGCACCCACCGGAGAGTTTCCCTGGCAGGTAATCACGTTCCCGTAACGGCCCAGCCCCTTCTTGTAGAAGGCAATCACTTTCTCCTGGGAATCGGAGCTCTCATAGGAAACCGCCCGCACTCGCAGCTCCCAGTCACCAAAGCCCAGATGCACGTCGGCCGACTTGTGCTTGTCGTCATTCTGCACGGCTCTGGCGCCCGGATAAACCGGCAATCCCAGGTCCACGGCGGTGGTTTGATCGGTATTCACGTGTATGCCGCCGAATGGCGTGTCCACTTGGACGTTCTTGTCTTCGCCGTTGGCATCCTTGTCCACGTGGACCCTGCATCCCGCCAGGCCGGTGGCCAGCGCCAAGCCAGCGCCCAGAGTCGCCGCTTGCCGCATCCTTTTCCCCATCGTCATCCACATCATGGCAATCGCCCTCTAGCCCCGTTATACGCCTGAAACTGAGCAAAGGTTCCTCGAATCGTGTTGCGGGGGATATCTCTCTGCTGCCTGGGATCAGTGCGACGAGGGTCCGTCTTCCTTGCTGCTGGTGGCAAAGAAGATCGCCACAGTGAAGACAAGAACGATAATGGCAACGACGGCGAATGGGGAAGTAAGGTTCATTGCGCAGACTCCTATCCGTAGACTATCAAAGACCGAAGTGCGCCGTTTTCTGGGCCCCCATGCACGTGGCTGAGCTGGGTGCCCCATCCTTCTGAGCGGAGCGCAGCGGAGTCGAAGAACCTGCTTCTCGACACTTTGCGGAAAGGGCGGGATACCACGAACCCAACCCGCCCACTCTCCTACAGCTTCGGTCCTCCGCCGGGATAATCCACCCGGATGGTCAGAATCTCGTAGGGATGAATCGGCGCCCTCACCACATCGCCCGTCACGGCCAGCGGCGCGCCCTCCGGCGTCTCCATCAGATTCGTCACCGTTGCGCCCGTAGCTCCCGGCGGCACATGGAACTCGGCTATCGTCTCCTTGCCCGCCCACTCGTAGACGCGGAAAATCAGCCCATTCGCATCTTCGGCCTTCTTCACCGCGGTCATTACGACATTCTCCGGCGCGACCGAAGCAAAGGAGTGGCTTGCGGGTAACGAGCCGGGATGCGCCGTGGTGACGACGGCGGTGAGCGGATAGTTGTACTCGTAGCCGTGGCGCACGGTCAGCGCATCCTTCCACGTTCCGGCGTGCGGATAAAGCGCGTAGTGGAAGTGGTGATGGCCCATGTCGGCCTCGGCGTCGGGCCATTTAGGCGAGCGCAGCAGTGTCAGCCGCAGCGTGTTGCCCACCGCGTCGTAGCCGTACTTGTTCTGGTTCAGAATGCTCAGCCCGTGAATCTTGCCGTCCGGGCCGGCTCCAGAAAGATCGGCCCAGCGCATCGCCGGAACCTCAAACTGCGCCTTCTCCCACGAGTTATCCCGCGTAGTCGGCCGCTCGATGCTCCCGTAAGGAATCTCGTATGTAGCAAACGGCCCGGAAGCCGCCAGCGGGAAGGCCGCCTTCAGCAAAACGTGCGACTCATGCCAATCGATTTCGTTGTCAATGTCGACGATGTCAGAGTTCGGAGCAAGAGCTATCGTCTGGACAAATTTTGAATTCTGCCAGTGCCGCGTGATCCGCACACGATTCGCTCCTTGCTCCACGATTGATTCGGTTGAATCGACCTCAGATATCACAGTCGGAGGCTGATCAAGCGTTCCTGGATCAATGTTCCATGCATCGTAGTCCCGTGGCGTGTCTTTGAAAGCCTGGAGTTCATTGGCACACGACCCAGGCGCAAGCATCTCATAATTGGAGCGCTTATCAAGCAGGCTGGTGATGCAGCCAGTCTTGCCATCAATTCTCAAGCGGAGGAATTCGTTATCAAATGTAGAATCGGTTATCAGGCTCCAGCGCGGAGCCTTATCTCCGTTGCTGTGCTGAATACTCGTCCCCCATTTCTCCGGGGTTGATGCGTTGTGTGAATGTGCTCTAAGCACCGCGTAGCCGAGCGCGGGAACCTCGCTGACGGGAATTGTTACGTCCTCCATTTCAGTGGTCGGGTCATAGTTCGAGATTATTCCATCTACAACATTCCCTTCAGGATCGAGAAGAGCCTCAAGCTCGTACTGATTTCCCTCCACTGTGCCGACCGAATGACGCATGTGGACCTTTACTTCAGCGGAACGAGCCCAGCCAAGCGGATTGAACACAACAATCGTTTGCCCCTCCCCATCCTTTTGGCCTTTAGCGGTATCGATTTCATCCGCGACCGCTGCCAGCGCCCCAGAATCAATCTCATTCGTCGACCACCGCACCACGTCATAATCCTTCTGCGCATCCTTATAGATCACGCCGATCCCCGACCCCGCCGCCAAATCATGGAACTGATTAAACAGCACCTTCTTCCAGTCCTCCGTCAGTTCTTTCCCCGGATACTCGCGGCCCTCCAGCCACGCCAGCGACGCCCACTTTTCCGCGTCCAGCACTTCAACCTCAGCCTCGCGCATATTGCGCTTGTGATTGGCCTGCGTCGTCATCACGCCGCGGTGGTACTCGAAGTAGAGCTCGCTCTTCCACGTGGGAATATTCACCTTGCCCGCAACCGGCGGCGGAGGCGTGTAGCCCTTGGCAATCGAGGCGTAGTTCCACACCGGACTCTCCGGCGCAACTTGCTTTTCAATCGAAGAGAAGTAACTCTGCGCAGTGCCGAATTCGTACTTCGGCGTCACGTGCCCCGTCCCAGTCCAGTGCAGGCCCTCATCGAGCACGGCCCGCGTCGGCCCGCCACCGTGGTCGCCGACGCCGTAGAGGTCCATCATCTCCGTCATGCCGGTGGCGCGCTGCCGGGCCGCTGTCAGATCGCTGCCCAGCCGCACCGGACTCAGATCCTCGTTGCCGTAGTCGTGCGGGAAGTACGCCAACACCTTCGACCCATCCGGCGACTCCCACCAGAAGAGCTTGAACGGCAACTGATTCGTGTCGTTCCAGGTCATCTTCTGAGTTATAAAATAATCCACGCCGCTCTTCTTGTAGATCTGCGGCAACTGCCATGTGTATCCAAACGAATCCGGGTTCCAGCCGATGCGCACGTCCACGCCGTAGGCCTGCTTGTACCAGCGCTTGCCCACCAGCAACTGCCGCACCAGCGACTCGCCGTCCGGCATATTCAGGTCCGGCTCAACCCACATCCCGCCCACGATCTCCCAGCGCCCCTCCTTGATCCGCCGGGCAATCTCGGCGTTCATCTCGGGATATTTGTCGGCGATCCACTCGTTGTAAGCCGCGGCCGATTGCGTGAAGGTGTAATCCGGATACTCATACATCAGTTGCAGCGCGGTTCCGAAGGTCCGCTTCACCACATCCACGCTCTCAGTCCACGGCCACAGCCACGCGGCATCGATGTGCGAATTGCCGGTGAGATGGTAGGTAACCTGCTGGAGCAGCGGTTTGAGGGCTTCGAGCTTTGCGCCGGCCGCCTTCAGGCTGGCGTCGAATTTGCCCTGAGCTTGGGCCCGCGCCTCCGCGCCTAGCGCTCCGGTCGCATCCAGCGCCCCCAGGTCCACCGTTCGGATGGCGTCGTCAAGCGTGGCCATCTGCGCCGCATCGCCCGGCGCAAGAGCAGGAACCAGCAGCGCCGCCGACAAAAACTCCTCGCGCAAGTCCTCGGGATTCGGCCTGCCTTCCGGGAAGTCGATCTTCAGCGTCGCGCCCTTGAAGGTCTTGGTGTCTACCGTGTGCAGCAGCTTGACGGCGACCGTGACCTTATCGCCTGGGCGGGCGTCGTCAAAGAGGACAACGGGCTCCAGGTCGTCGCCCATCGCCACGCGCCGGCCGTTGAAGTAGAGAATCTCCGGCATCGGCCCGTTGGCGTCGGCGTGAAACTGAAACCAGATGCGCGCGCCGGTCAGGTCATAGCCATTCAGCGTCTCCGGCACCTGCCAGCTCTGCCGAAACCAGACCGCATCGTTGGGAGCTTTGCTTTTCAGGGCGATGGGCTGCCAGTCGCTCTCGTCCAGGTTTACTTGCTCGCCATGAGCCAGGTCTCCGGCATGAATCTTCCACACGCCATCGGGCAACTCGCGCAGGCTGGAGAGCCGGTCGATCACCGCGTTGGCTTCGGCGGGCAGCGCAGCGGCGATCCTGGCGGCGTCGGCGGCGCTCTGCGCCCCCATTCTTTCCAATCCGGCAAACAGCACTCCGCCGGCCAGGACGGCCAGACAGGCAAAACGAGCGAAACGCAACTTCAAAACAGAATTCATCGCGGAGAAATCCTCCCCGTCATGGTAAGACATGGCAACCCCTGCTGGAATGCCAATATCGGAAATGCTGATTTTTGCAATTAGATGATTCCGGAGGGAACCGGGGGCTTCTCGGGCTTCAGAAAAACTCCTGTCAGAGCCACCACAAGCGTCAGGGCACGACTTCACAGGCTGCGGAAAAACTCTTGTCGAAGCCTCTGTTTTGAA
>Ga0302189_10002529_pt1 | contig 14614 bp, 9 predicted proteins | sample II_Bog_E2_2_FD_194551 | JGI IMG/M metagenome (GOLD analysis project Ga0302189, IMG submission 194551) | Peat permafrost microbial communities from Stordalen Mire near Abisko, Sweden - II_Bog_E2_2 | ecosystem: Environmental > Terrestrial > Soil > Wetlands > Peat | place: Sweden: Abisko, Stordalen...
GCCGTCCACGCAAGCAATGGCACGAAGGCAGTGGGAACAAACGAAAGTACCTGCGCGGCGTACTGCAGGAAATTTGCAAAGTGCTTCATGTCGACCGTCTTGTCCCACAGACCAAAGCGCGAGGCCACTGCAGAAAGGAATGCAGTGCCGAGCACGACACGTGCGTAGCGGACACCCCAACGCTCCCAATTCACCCCTCTGCGATTTGCAGCAGCACCGTGCGACCGGCCTGTTGGTACTTTCTTTGAGATCTGCTCCATGGTTACTTTCCTCCTTGCGCAACAGATGCATTTACATCCGTGCTTAGAGGCATATCCCGATCGCAGACGAAAAATGCAATGAAACTCGCAGGTTCGGTCTGGCTTGCATTGGCGGAAACGAGGTGGACACCGTTGGGCGATTCGTAAAAGCTCTGCCCAGGTTTTACGAGTACCTCGGGCTCACCCTTGACCTGTGTTCGGATCATCCCCGAAATCACATATCCGGTGACGGCGCAGGGATGGCTATGCGGGTGCGACGCTTCGCCGGGGCCGTAGTTGACCTCAACAACCGTCGCCTTGAGCTTATTCCCATCCAGCGTGGGCAACCCGTGGGAGAGCACAATACGCGCTCGCTCTTTCGTTGCATTGTGATCGTTGGTAGCGGCGCGCTGCCCGCACGCGAGATGCCTCATCCCCAACCCACTACAGAAGACGACCGCGGCGACGCCGATGTACCTTCCGCAAGAACTCACTACTCACCTCTCATCGCATTCACGAGCCCGTTATGCTCATCCGCATTGTTGAAATTCGGTTGAACTTGTTCGATAGCCTTCAGAACCGGCTGTCGACCCTGCGAGTGGTTACTTCCTTGCTCTTCACGCGAGTTCTGGGCACGGCGCATGAGCCACGCTCCGCCGACGCACACCACGCTTCCGATCACGGAAAGCAACGCCACTCTTTCGCCGCGTACCGCTACACCCAAGGCGAGCGCCACTGCGGGTATTAAGAACGTTGTGGCAGAGGCGCGCGTTCCCCCAGTCTGCCTGCTGCGACTGCCATGACTGCATACGCCGCTCCTGTGCCCAGTGCTCCTAGCGCGAGCAGGGCGACTACAGGGCCAAGCGTCCATCGTGCAGCCATCAGATCTGGGAATCCCATCGGCGCGGTCAAAACCATAGCGACCATTTGAGCGCGCCAAATCACCGGCAATGCTCCGTTGCGTTGTTGCAGCGGTCTCGCAATATTGAGAGCGAAGCCATAAGAAACGAGAGCGGCCATGATCGTCCCCACGCCCACCGTGCTGCTTTGCCCATCTCCAACTGTGGGCAGCGCCATCAAAACTGTTCCAACCACGCCCACGGCAATTCCCGTTATAACCCGCCGAGCCGGCGCGCGTTGCGCAATGGCGGCGGCGACGATCGCCGTGAAGATGGGATTTGCGCCGTTCAGCATCCCGGTAACGGCGGAAGAAACATGCTGTTCGGCGAATGGGAACATGGTGAGCGGGAATGCCATCCACAGAACCCCCACGCCGGCAATGCCAGCCCAGTCTGAACGAAGCACAGGCTTTCGCGCATTCGGGAAAAGCGAGAGCGTCGCGAAACCGATTAGGATTCGGACAAACGCGACACCGTTCGGGCCGATGGAGCGCATTCCTTCGCTGATGAACAAGAAGGAAGTACCCCAGATCAGGCCAGGAACGACAAGGAGCAGCCAGTCCGCACTCTCCGTAAGTGCCGCCTGGGATGATCCTCCAGACTCTGCCGTGTTGCTCATATGGCCTCCCCGCAGCCATTACATTAAAGAACAATGGACCTCTCGCCAAGGTCTATTTAGGATATTCTTCTTGTACCATTTTCATGCCGAAAAAATCGACATCTTACGAACTTGCGCTTCCCCATCCGAACCCTGACGTTCCCGCTTACCAGTGGCTCTATGAGGCGGTGCGCTCCGAGATCCTCGCTGGTCGTCTGCGTCCAGGTACGCGCCTCCCTGCAACCCGCGACCTTGCCCGGCAGTACGGGCTAGCGCGAGGCACGATTGTGAATGCTTTCGATCAGCTCGCTTCCGAGGGTTATGTGGAAGGCAGCGTGGGCTCGGGAACATACGTAAGCCGAGTTTTGCCGGAAAGACTGCTCGAAGTTGTGTCCACGCAGGCTGGGACGCCCGCAATGCATGGGAAGCGGCAGCCCAAGGTCTCCCACTACGCTCTGCGCACTCAGCTATTTCCAGGATATGAAACCCGACCGACTCGCGCATTCCGAGCCAACCTGCCGGCGCTGGACTTATTCCCGGCAACATTATGGGCTCAGGTAGCCGCACGCCGATTGCGTCGTGTGTCAATGAGCTTATTGCTGGGTTGCGATCCAATGGGATATACGCCACTACGTCAGGCCGTCGCCGCCTACCTGGGTAGTTCGCGCGGCGTGAATTGTGCTCCCGAACAGGTGGCAATCGTTTCCGGAGTTCAGGAGGCGCTCGATCTGACAGCAAGGCTTCTGGTGAATCCAGGAGATAGAGTGTGCATGGAGAATCCTGGGTATCCCGGCGCGGCGGCGGTCTTCAAAGCCGCAGGCGCGAAGATCTCCGCGGTGTCGCTCGATGAAGAAGGAATGCGTCTGGAAACGACGGCCTTGCGTGGCGCAAAACTGGTCTATGTGACTCCCGGCCATCAGTTTCCGATGGGAATCACGATGGGTCTGGCGCGGCGCCTGCAGTTGCTCGATTGGGCCGCGAGGTCGGGCGCGGTGATTCTGGAAGACGATTATGACAGCGAATACCGGTATTCGGGGCGGCCAGTTCCTGCTCTGCAGGGGCTCGATCAGCGTGGGCTGGTGCTGTTTACAGGGAGCTTTAGCAAGGTTCTATTTCCCTCCCTGCGTTTGGGCTATTTGGTCGTTCCGCCGGGTCTGGTAGATCGAGTTTCCGCAACGATCTCGATCACTGCCCGGCATGCGCCTTTGTTGGAGCAGGCGGTTCTTTGTGATTTCATTACGGAGGGCCACTTCGGCCGGCACCTTCGGCGCATGAGGCAGGTGTATGCGGAGCGGCTTTCTACACTTCTCGATTGCGCGCGGGAACGACTGGCAGGATTGCTGGAGATTACCGGTGTGGAGGCCGGGTTACAAACAGCGTCTTGGATACATAATGGGCTCGAAGGTGAATCGGTTGCGGCTGCGGCTGCCGGGCGTGGTGTCGAGGTAACTCCGTTGAGCCGATACTGCCACCGCCCCCTGGCGCGCGAGGGATTGCAGCTGGGATTTGCCGCAATCGACTCAAAGGAAATCCGACGGGGGGTTCGAGATCTCTCAATGGCGCTGGAAAGCGAATTAGAGAGAGTGAGCCGCATTCCTGGCCAAACCGCTCACAGATGAGTGTGTTCGGCTCGGGGAAGAAAAACTCCCTGTCTCGTTATGGAGTAGTGCAAAGAGGGAGCATGTGCACAAAGAGTCCAACGATACTCGTCATTCGGCAGCCATCTGGGGATTGAGCCTTGCAACTTCAGTGAGCTCCTAATCGCAATGCGCTCATTGACCACAATAGATAACATAAAGTTGGCAAATGTCATGGAATCTGCAAGATGTACTTAGAGTGACAGAGTGGCTTGGCGCTGCGGCGTTTTCGAGGACCTATGCTGGTGCATCAGCTCGGCTGCCCTCAATCGGCGCATTGTCCTCCTATTAAATTGGGAATAAACAGCGAGCCGGGCGCAGTTGTGTGCAGGGTCGGGAACTGGCGCGCTTATGTTAGGCTCCGGTGGTCATTCCTTTGCTTTCGCTCAGGACCTCAGTCCGGCTACCATGATCACGTTTCCAGTCCCCGCCACATCAAACCGGACAGGCGCATTTGAAGCATCCGGCTTTCCGATTGACTTCACCGTAGAGCTGTCGGGTATACCCTTCGCTCACGGGTAGAGCTCTTTCAACAGCAGACTAGCGATCTCCGATCAGGGAAGTCACAGGCGCATTCATCTTGAAGCGCTTCCTTTAGAGATTCCAGCCTACACCAGGGACCTGAGCAACCGGGGAGTGTTTTTCAATCTGTCCTTGACTGAAGACACACAAATCGACGGCGAATTTGAATTCATGGTCGATTTGCCTCCCGAAGTTACGCTTTCAGGCTCTGGTGCAAATGGCCCGGCCTCGTCGGTTACAGTGGCCTCTGAAGAGTTGAGGACAAACGGTGAGCGACCTGAATAGCGTCGAGGAGTTGTTTCGAGGGCGGCATTTCGACCGCGAGGTGATCGTCCTTTGTGTGCGCCGGTACTCGCATCCCATCCTGCTTTACTGCAATCGGCTGTACCAGCACGCGTCGTTCCTCTATAATTCGGCCTGTCAAGAATGGGCCTGTCGGAACTGCGCGGAATTGCCCGGTCTCTGAGCGGTTCTGCGCAATTGCAGCCCCGGCGAGCAGGCATGGGAGCACTGTTTGAGCATTTCCCGCCGCGAATTTCTCTCTACGGCCGCCGCCGGAGCCGCGCTCACCGGCTCTGATGCCTTCGCCGCACCCTTCCGCGTCTCCGTACAGCGCGATGCTGCCTCAACCCACGCTCCGCAGCAGGGGAGCGCCACTCCCGCCGCCGCGCGTGAAACCGTCCCTCTCGTCATCCCCTCCACCATGCCCATGGGCTCTGGCGCGCCGCTGGGCGGCATCGGTACAGGATTTGTGGAGATCCGCGCCGACGGCTGTTTTCACGAGTGGCAGATCTTCAACGCCGGCCCCTGGGCCCAGGACGTGCGTTCGACCACTATGCCGCCCGTCGCCGGCCCGCAGTATCTCCGCTTCCTGCTGCGCGCAAAGAAAGCCTCCGAAGCCACGCCCCAAGTCCGCCGCCTCTATCTCCGCGCCGACGAGAGCAACCTCTACACACTTCCCTTCGTGCAGGATGTCGAGTCCATCGACTACGACGCCTGGTTCCCCATCACCGGCCTTCGCTACAACGATTCCTCGCTGCCCGTGCGCCTCTCCGCGCGGGTCTTCTCGCCCTTCATTCCCGGCAAGGCGCGCGACTCCGCAACCCCCGGCTTCCACATTGCGTTCTCGCTTGAAAACGTTTGCGGGGAGCCCGTCGAAGTCTCCGTTGCCGGGTTTCTTGACAACCCTCTTGGCTCCGCGCTGCCCGAGCGCCGCCTCACCAACGCGCTCGCGCGAGAACATGGCGTCACCAGCGTACTGCTTGAAACCGCCGCACAAACCGGCTTCCCCTCCGGCATTGGCAGCTTGTGTTTCTCCGTTACCGGCGGCACGCACTCTTTCATCGCCGGCACATTTCAAGAGTACGCACTGCCCGGCGTCTGCCGCTGGGCAACGCCGCGCGTCAATTACATGCTGCTGAGCGTGCTCACCGACTTCCTTGCCACCGGCCGCCTGCCCAACACCGGCGCTCGCGTCGATCCCAGCCTCGGCTTGCCGTCGTCGGCCGAGATCGACGCCATGCCCGCTGCCGAAGTGGAACGCAGAGTCAAGGAACTCGCCTCCGACGCCCTGCTCGCCCGCGTCTTCGGCGACGCCCGCTACGACCAGGCCGCCTCGGATGCGAACAGCCCCCGCAGCCTGCTCCGCGAGGTCCGCAAAAACCTCCTCGGCGATGACGACAAACCCAAGCTCAACTGGGGTACCGGCGCCCTTGCCTCCAGTATCACGATCGCCCCCGCGGAAAAGGCCGAGATTCGCTTCACGCTGAGCTGGTTCTTCCCGCACCACCTCACCGCCGAAGGCCGCGAGATGGGCCACATGTACGCCAACTGGTTTCACAACGCGGCTGAAGTCAACGGCTACCTCCGCACCCAATACGAAGAGCATCGCGCCGCAACGGAGAGCTTTGCCCGCACTCTCGCCAATACCACCCTCGGCGATGCGATGGCATTCGCATGGTCCGGCCAGCTCTCCACGTTGGTGTTCAATACCTGGTGGGTGAAAGACGGTGGCTACGCCATCTGGGAGGGGCTCGGCTGCTGCGGGCTCTCGACCACCGATGTCGATTACCAGAGCAGCTTCCCCGTCGTCGCGCTCTTTCCCGAACTCAAGCTTTGGCAGATGAAGCGCATCATGGCTCTCCAGAACAGCAGGGGCCAGGTGCCGCACAACTACTCCGGCAGCTTTGAAGAAGTGGACAAAGACGGCTTTGGCCGCGTCGACATGAACCCGCAATTCGTCATGATGGTCTGCCGCGACGCGCTTTGGACGGGCGACCGCGACTACCTCGCAGACCTGTGGCCCCACGTTGTCCGCGCCATGGCTTTTACTGAGTCGCTCGACACCAACGGCGATGGGCTTCCCGACCGCGACACCGGCTTCCAGACTTACGACCAGTGGCGCATGCGCGGGACACCCTCGTATATTGCTTCGCTGTGGATCGGCGCTCTGCGTGCCGCCGTTCGCATTGCGCGCGACCTTGGCAAGGCCGACGATGCCAGCCGCTGGACGGATCTCTTGACCAAAGCCTCGGCCACCTTCGACCAGATGCTCTTCAACGGCGAGTATTACAGCCTGTGGGCCGACGGCAAAGTGCGCGACGAGATGTGCATGACCGACCAGGTCTCTGGCGAATGGTTCACCCATCTCATCGGTCTGCCCACCTCCATCTCTGAAGCCAACCTCGCCGCATCCTTCCAAAGCATCTTCAAGAACAACTTCAATCCCGAGTTCGGCGTCCACAACGCCACGGCGCCCAAACGCGGCGCCAGCCTGCTCGCCTTGAACAACCTGCAGGCCGGCGGCCTGTGGTCGGGCATAGAATTCGCCTTCGCCTCCTCGCTCATGGATCACGGCCGCTATGCCGACGGCGTAAAGATCGTCGAAGCCATTCATCGCCGCTATCTGCGCGCGGGCCAGCCCTGGAATCATGTCGAATGCGGCGGACATTACTCACGCGCCATGAGCAGTTGGGCTACGCTGCTTGCGGCTACTGGCTTCAAGCCCGACCTTCCGGCCGCCACGCTCGCCATCATGCCGGCCGTGCCTGGCGACTTCCGCGCCCCGTGGGCCACATCTACCGGCTTCGGCTCCATCAGCCGCTCCGCGCGCACACTCTCCATCCAATGCGCGTCGGGAACCCTGAACTTCCGGTTCCTCCAGCTCAACACACCCGCCAACGCCGCGCGCATCGGAGCGCAAACACTCTCCCCGTCCATCTCGCCCACAGCCGCCGGAGCAACGCTGGAATTTACTCCACCGCTTTCACTCGCCGCCGGCCAGACACTGACAATCTCATAGCCTGACCTGACTTCCCAGCACCACGTATCTGCAAACAGGTCGGAAGTCTTGAGCTAACGAACGGTTCGGGGTTCTGTCGCAATAGAGCGATTTTGCTATTCTTTGCACTGACAGCGAGGTGTTGGACAGCCATGAGACAGACGCTGAATCCAGTGGTGGCAATGGTCTTAAAGCGCTTGGATTATCCTCTGGATGTGATTCTGCTTTGTGTGCGCTGGTATAGCGCGTATCCGTTGAGTCTTCGGAATCTGGAGGAGATGATGGCCGAGCGTGGGATTTCTGTCGATCACTCAACCGTGCATCGCTGGGCGATTAAATTGTTGCCAGTTCTGGAGAAGGAGTTACGGCGCTCCAAGCGCAAGGTCGGGAGTAGTTGGCGCATGGACGAGACATACATCAAGGTTAAGGGCGAGTGGGAGTATCTGTACCGAGCCGTCGACAAGGCAGGCGACACCGTCGATTTCTTGCTGCGGGCGCATCGCGACAAGGCCGCGGCACGCAGGTTCTTCGAACAGGCAATCGAGCGGAACGGGGCGCCAGAGAAAGTGACCATCGATAAGAGTGGCTCGAATGTAGCGGCTCTGGAAGCCATCAATGCCAGACGAGGGAAGCGGATCGTCGTGCGTCAGGTCAAGTACCTGAACAACATCGTCGAGCAAGACCACCGTGCCATTAAACGGCGAGCCAGACCGATGCTCGGCTTCAAAGAGTTTCGCTGCGCCCGCATCCTTCTCTCCGGCATCGGACTCATGCACATGGTCAGGAAAGGGCAAATGAAAAACGACGGGAGGGGACAAACCCCCGCGCAGCTTTTCTACTCCTTGGCAGCATAAGCACCTTGACAATATCGGCCTTCGATCGTTCAAACATCCTTATCGCGACAGAACCCGGTGTGATCCATAACGTGAGAGTGCCGCGACGCCGAAGTCCTGCATCGTACTCTGCCCAGTTCTTCACGCTGGACTTCATCTTTGGGATGTGGTGACGGCGTGACGCGTTGTGCTTGTTCGGCATTGAACTGGCAGCCTTTCTGGGTTATGTCTCAGAGTAGCCGATCTTCAAGCCTATCCGTGCAACAACGCCACCTATCAGGCTGATTTACTTCTCTATCGAAAGCGGTTCGCACGGCAATAACGCTTGGCGGGTTAGTGCGGATCTGACTCCTGAGTGGGATAGAGCACTTCGAATCGTGCTTTCAGATCAGCCAGCGAACTCCCTCCGATCCAAACCGTGTAATGTGTCGCTTCCATCGTGGGTGAGTTCAGGATACTGATGAATGAGAGCTCGTTGAAGCCCAGGCGAAAGCTGACCTGTTTCGATTCGCCAGGAGCGAGCGTAACGCGCTCGAATCCCTTCAGGCTTCGCACTGGCTGCTCAATGCTTGCGCCCATGTTGCGTAAGTAACACTGGATCACTTCCGTAGCAGCGCGGCTACCCGTGTTGGTAACTGTTGCAGTGGCTTCGAGCAAGGGTGCATTGCGATTGGCCAGCGCCTGCGAGAGCGGAATGCTGGACTTCGATACCTTGATGTCGTGGTAAGAGAAGCTGGAATACGAGAGGCCAAAGCCAAACGGAAAGAGCGCGCTGTTGGGAACATCGATGTAGCGGGAGAAGAAGCGCGAGTCGCCACCGGGCGGCTGAGAGAGATCGATGCCGGTGGCCGGGCGGCCGGTTGGGAACTGGTTATAGTAGAGTGGCTCCTGACCCACGGCGCGCGGGAAGCTCATGGGCAATTTGCCGCTTGGAGAAACATCCCCGGAGAGAATGTCGGCTATGGCATTGCCGGCCTCGGTTCCGGGGAACCAGACTTCGAGTATGGCGGAGACGTGCTTGGCGGCCCAATCCAGTACGAGAGGACGGCCGGAGAAAACAAGCAGGACGACGGGCTTGCCGGTGGCTGCGATTTCTTCCAGAAGCTGCTCCTGATTGCCCGGCAAATCGAGAAAAGCGCGGCTGCCTGCTTCGCCGCTCATCGTGTTCGATTCACCCAATGCGAGCACAGCGACATCCGCATCCTGCGCTGCTTTGACTGCCTCGGCGAAACCGGCTTGAGAGGTGGTTTCAATTTCGGTTCCCTTGGCATAAAGCAAAGTGCCGCCTGTGTTCCTGGCACGCTCCGCCAGCGCCTGACGGATGGTGATAATGTCGGGATCGCGGCCCGCTCCACCCCAGGCACCCACCATCTCGGCAGTCGAGTCTGCCAGCGGTCCGATGAGCGCTACTTTTTTGCGCTCTGGCGAAAGGGGCAGCAGCGGTGCGCCGTCGGGCTGCTTGTTGTTTTCGAGCAACACGAACGACTCTTCAGCCGCGTTGCGGACCAAAGGCCGGTGAGCAGCCACTGCGGATGTTATTTCAGCACCCTCGGTGTAGGGATGCTCGAAAAGACCGGTTGCAAATTTGACGCGCAGCACGCGCCGCACGGCCTCATCGACCACAGACATGGGAACCTTGCCGGTGCGGATCAGTTCAGGCAACTGGGTGTCGTAGAAATGCGACATCATGTCCACATCGACGCCGGCGGTGATGGCCTTGCGCGTGGCCGTTGCGGGGTCGAGGGCAATGCCGTGATTCAGCAGTTCCATGATGGCGGTATAGTCGCTCACGACGAAACCGTTGAAGCCCCACTCGCCGCGCAGAACCTTGTCGAGAAGAAACGGATTGGCGCTGGCGGGTACGCCATTCAGGGAGTTGAACGCACTCATCATGGTTGCTGCGCCGGCCTCAACCGCGGCCTTGTACGGAGGCAGATAGACCTGGCGGAGAACGATCTCGGACATGTCTGTCGTGTTGTATTCGCGGCCCGCTTCGGCCGCGCCATACGCGGCGTAGTGCTTGACCGATGCGGCTACGCGGCCCGGCTGCGAGAGGTCATCGCCCTGGTAGCCGCGAATATAAGACCGCGCCATGGCCGCGCCCAGGTAGGGATCTTCGCCAGCGCCTTCAGCAGTGCGCCCCCAGCGCGGATCGCGGCTGATGTCGACCATGGGGGAATAGAACCAGCGAACGCCGGCGGTCGTGGCTTCTTCGGCAGACATATGAGCGAGATCGACGACGAGGCCCGGATCCCAACTGGCAGCCAGGCCCAGAGGAATCGGATAAATGGTGCGATAGCCATGAATAACATCCGCGCCAAAGAGCAGAGGGATGTGGAGACGGCTCTTTTCGACCGCCAGATGCTGATAGGTGTTGGTGCGCGCAGCTCCTATGGTGTTGAGCATCGAGCCCAGACGACCCGTGGCAGCTAGTTGCATGGAGTCCAGATGATTGGCGGTGACAGGATTGATGGCGACAATCACGCCGGCCTTGTCCGCCGCTGGTTTGGCCTCGGCTATCTGCGCGGTGGGGGAATCGCCGGTGTCGTTGTACTGCACCAGTTGCCCTATCTTCTCTTCCAGCGTCATCTGGCGGAGCAGACGATCGACTCGGGCCTCGATTTTTGGATCGGCCAACTGGGCGTTGGAAGCATGGGTGGCCTTGGCTGCAAGATGCGGAGAAGCGGCAGCTTGGGATGCTTGACGGGCATCAACGCCTGATACGAACCCCATCGTGGCCAGGCCAACGGCGCAACAGGTGAACATCGCGCGGGAGCGAACATTCGTCCACACATAGTAAGAAAACTTTGCAATGAGGGTCTCAGTAAAAAGTGATGTCAAGGCCAGACTCCTCCAGGATTTGATGCGCGGAAATGGTGCGATTGTCGGCAGATGCGGGCTGCCGGGGATGCTCACGGCATAGATGCGGCGCAGTCGGAGAAAGTAGCCTTCGGTGGAATGAAGGGGAGAATTCCTGACGCTAGCGCAATCGGTTGCGCGAACAGAGATTTGTACCACCTGCTCATCAAACGAGTCAAATGAAATCGATACCCTCACAGTGTCAATACTGGCGATAGGCACCGAGCCTGACGAGATCGGAGGGAATTCAAGGGTAACGAGAGTTCGAGGAGATCGCGGCTGCTCAATTTCGTAACCGTTTGCCGGGCCTTTATCGAGAACTACCGCACGGGATTGGTGTGGAAGTGCTTTCGGCCCAATCCTGAGGTCGGTGCGATGCTCAAAAAACTGGACGCAGTTCCGTCAACTCAGGGGGGAGGGATTTTGTCGCGGGCTCAGAACGCTCCCATGAAAGAGGGGGACGGCAAAAAGTCTTGACAGTGAAAGTCCAGAGTGGTATCAAAGCATCGGAACAATCGATTGCGCCTGATCATTCACTCTGCCATGCATTCCCTGCTTGTGGGCACCTTCCGCACCGCACTATAAAGTAACTCGTCCCCGGTGGAGAAATGATGGCCTGGCTTCAGATAGAAACAGTCAGACATTGGGCCGAAATTGCCTGAGAGAGATACGGTAGGTCAACGATGAAAGCGATGCGCGCTGTTCTTTTTTGCTTTTTGGTTGCAATCGCCTTGAGTTCCGCCGCCTGGGGCCAGGCGTCCGCAACAACCATCCCCATTGACGCAACCGCACCAGCCAAGCCTTTCCCGCATTTCTGGGAACAGGTGTTTGGCTCGGGACGCGCGGTGCTGTCGCTGCGCGATAACTACCGCAAGGATCTCAAAGATGTTCATGACCAGGTGGGCGCGCGGTATGTCCGCTTCCACGCCATCTTCCACGACGAAGTGGGCGTCTACGACGAGGACGAGAAGGGCAATCCGGTCTTCAACTTTTCTTATGTCGACCAGATTTACGACGGGTTGCAGGCGCAGGGAGTGCGGCCATTTGTCGAGTTGAGCTTCATGCCCCGCAAGCTTTCGGCGCGGGAGGCGATTCATCCTTTCTGGTACAAGCCCAACGTCGCTCCGCCGAAGGACTACTCCAAGTGGGATCTGCTCATCCGCACCTTCGCGCAGCACCTTGTTGAGCGGTACGGGATCGACGAGGTTTCTCAATGGTACTTCGAGGTATGGAACGAGCCGAATATCGATTTCTGGACCGGAGAGCCGAAGCAGTCCACTTACTTTGAGTTATACGATCACACGGCACGCGCGCTGAAGGCGGTTAGTCCAAGGCTGCGTGTTGGCGGACCGGCGACGTCGTCTGCGCATTGGGTGCCGGAGTTTCTGACTCATGTCAGCAAGGAACACGTCCCAGTGGACTTCGTTTCTTCCCATGGTTATGCCGACGATACGGTCGAGGATATGTTCGGCACGCATGAAAACATCCCCATGCGCGACCGTGTCTGCCGTGCAATTGAAAAGGTGCACAGCGAGATTGGGGCGTCGCCTCTGCATTCACTGCCACTCTTCTGGACGGAGTGGAATGTGCCCTCTTACGGCGACCACAACGCTCGCGATAACTGGTATGTGGGACCAGCGCTGGCCAGGGACATCAGCCAGTGCGATGGCTCGGTAGATGAAATGTCCTGGTGGACATTCGACGATGTCTTCGAGGAGGGCGGTGTGTCCAGCGAGCCCTTCGACGGGGGCTTCGGGTTGATTGCGCTGGGCAGGATCAAGAAGCCAAGCTTTTACGATTTTGCACTGCTGCACAAACTTGGCGAAGAACGCCTGGCGAATCCTGCCGATAATGTACTGGTGACGCGGCGCAAGGATGGCGCCCTTGTAGTGGCCGTGTGGAACCTGGTGGACATGGATAAGCTGGCACAAGGAAATCCGCTGACCTTGCGGCTCGCTATCAAGGGGGTTGGGCCGGGGGCCAGGGCGATAATCGAGCGCGTTGACGAGGCGCATGGAAATCCAATGACGGCTTACCGGGAGATGGGCAGCCCGCGTTCTCCCACGCAGGCGCAAATCGAAGCTCTCAACAAGGCATCGACTTTGCCTGCGCCGGAGCATCGGAAGCTGGACAAGGGTTCGCTGGAATTGACGTTGCCGATCAATGGACTGGCCGTGATAGAGATTTCCCCTAAGTAGCACAAATCGATTCGAGGACAGTGATCGGTAGGCAGTTCTCCTTCCAGGAGCTCGCTGCGATTTGTGAATAAAGAAGCAAAGCTGTGCAGGCAATTGGAGGATCGGATGACTCGGCCAGACGGATCGTGGATGATGAACCGGCGCCAGATCTTGAAGGCTATGGGAGCGGTGGCTGGATGCGCGCTGTTACCAGGACTTGAGGCCTTTGCAAGCGACAACTGGAAGCCAACCGGAGAGGATGAGGACTTTCTGGACGATCTGGAACGGCAAGCGTGCCTGTTTTTTTGGGAACAGGGAAGTCCCAACACGGGCCAGATTCTGGATCGGGCGCGCAATAATCTGACCGGCGGCCGCGATCCCCGGCGCATGGCCAGCATCGCCTCCACGGGCTTCGGATTGACCGCACTTTGCATTGCCGATCGCCGCGGTTACCTGCCTCATGCGCAGATTCTGGAACGCGTCAGAACCACGCTGAAGTGGCACTTGAACACGATGCCGGAAGTGCACGGTTTCTTTTATCACTTCACGGATATTGAGACCGGCGAACGGTTTCGAGGCTCGGAACTCTCATCCATCGATACCACCATTTTGCTGTGCGGCATTCTCACGGCGCGCGCGTACTTTGACGACCCTCAAATCCAGTCTATTGCCCAGCAGATTTACGAGCGTGTGGATTGGCCCTGGATGCTCAACAACGGCAAGGCCTTTTCGATGGGCTGGCAACCGGAGACGGGATTCCTGAATGAGCGCTGGGAGCATTACTGCGAGTTGATGATGATCGACCTTTTGGCCATCGGCTCGCCCACCCATCCGGTGGCACCGGAGTATTGGAACTACTTTTCGCGCGACGTGCTTCATTACGGCGATTACACCTACATCAGCGGGAACGATCCTCTGTTCACGCATCAGTATTCGCAGGCGTGGTTCGACTTTCGCGACAAACACGATTCCTATGCGGACTACTTTACGAACTCAGCCATTGCCACACGCTCGCACAAGGCCTTCTGCCTCGCGCACCCGCAATGGTACAGCGAGGATTTTTGGGGCGTTACAGCCTCCGATTACGAGGGCGGCTATACAGCGTGGGGCGGCCCACCCGCGATAGGACCACTGGACGGAACGGTTGTTCCGTCTGCCGCCGCGGGCTCTCTGGCATTTCTCCCTGCGGAATGTCTTTCCGTCCTGCGCGCCATGCGATCCAAATGGGGCAAACAGGCGTGGGGGCGCTTTGGTTTTGTAGACGCCTTTCATCCCGCGGCAAACTGGTATGACCCGGATGTGCTGGGAATCGATCAGGGCATTTCAGTGATTATGGCGGAGAACCTTCGTTCCGGATTCGTGTGGGATACATTCATGCGCAATCAAGAGAGCGTAAGCGCAATGCGACGAGCAGGCTTTCATGGGAAGGGACTGCAGGGATAGGTTAGATTCTTACCTTTTCATTCGTAAACAGGAATACTTCAACAAGTTCAAGCAGCTTGGAGCAGTTGGATGATGTTTTGGATGGAGTGATCGGCTTTGTGGTATGCGGCTTCGAGCTTGCTGGTGG
>Ga0302189_10002539_pt1 | contig 14588 bp, 13 predicted proteins | sample II_Bog_E2_2_FD_194551 | JGI IMG/M metagenome (GOLD analysis project Ga0302189, IMG submission 194551) | Peat permafrost microbial communities from Stordalen Mire near Abisko, Sweden - II_Bog_E2_2 | ecosystem: Environmental > Terrestrial > Soil > Wetlands > Peat | place: Sweden: Abisko...
CCGGCGCACAAGATGACCAAGATCATTGGCGAGGTCCTGGCCGAACTGGATAAGTAACGCGTCCGCTCGAGCGAGCCGTCGCGGTGCCATACGGTTGGATTCATTTGGCCGTTGGCGCCTACATTCAAAGTGTTGGCTGAAGCGAAAAAAGGACTGGTGTGACGTGGACGTTCAAGATCTTTTGGGCAAGGTGGCCCAACATTTATCGGTGAGTCGAGCTTTCGGCACGGCGTACGAGAAGGGCGGTTCGCTGGTGATCCCGGTGGCGTTCGTGGCCGGCGGTGGAGGTGGAGGCGAGGGCACGTCTGGGTCGCCCACGGCCGGCGCCTCTGGTGACGGCGGGCCCGAACACGACGAAACCGCAACCGACGCCGAGTCGACGGGTTCCGGGGGCGGTTTTGGCGGAGTGGTGATGCCCTTCGGCGTGTACGTCGTGAAGGACGAACAAGTCCGTTGGATGCCCGCGATCAACGCAAACCTGGTAATTGTCGTGGCCTTCCTGACGTTGCGAATGATCGCGCGCGCTCGTCGTAGGGCCCATCGTCACGCCTCGTGACCTCGCCGGAGAGACACGTCCTCAATCGTTGACGATTTGCGCTGGCTCTTATGATTGGGCGATGGCGCAGATCATCAGAAACCTCGCGTCACGAATCGACCGTGGCTAAGCGCCAGTGGTTTGCGCGGCGCCGCTACGGCTTCGGCGTTCGGCCTATGACCTGGCAGGGCTGGCTCATCACGGCAATCGCCGTGGGTGGCGCAGTCGGTGCCTTGGCTGGTGTTCAGAAGACGGCCGGCGAGATTCTCTTGGTGGGCGTCGTTGGTCTCTACCTCGCTCTCGCTTTTAGTCTCGGCGGTACCAAGAGGCAAGTTGTCACTGATAGTCGCGCGAGCGGCTCGGACGACGACCCCGAGCTTGAGAACGGTGCCGCGAAAGTGATCGTGCCGCCCGAGATCTACGGCACACAGACCCCGCGCGAAATCGCCGAAGAAATCATTTCGCGATCGGGAAAATTTGCCGACACCGCGGAGGACGGCGCGTCGAGTGACTCGGTCATCGTGGTCAGTCACCTCACGAAGCAGTTCGGCCAGCGCGTTGCCTTCGAAGACGTCTCTTTCAATGTCCATCGGGGCGAAGTCTTCGGATTCCTCGGTCCTAACGGAGCTGGCAAGACCTCAACCGTTCGAACGCTCAGCACCCTGGTCTCGCCGACGTCAGGAACCGCCCAGGTGGCTGGGATTCCGCTCAACGCCGATCGCGACGTGGAGATTCGTCATCGAATCGCCGTGATGACGGAAGTTCCTGGTCTGTACTTACGTTTGAGCGTCACGGAGAATCTCGCTTTCTTCGCCGGTCTCTACGGCTACCGCGACGCGCAACCACGAATCGATCGAGCACTGGAGGCCGTCAATCTCTCGTCACGAGCGAGTGATCTCTGCGGCAGTTTGTCCAAAGGTCTTCGTCAGCGTGTGGGACTGGCTCGAGCGCTACTCAATGATCCCGAGATCATCTTTTTGGATGAGCCAACCGCCGGACTGGATCCCGTGGCTTCACTCGAGGTGCACGATCTGATTATCGACCTTCGAGACAAGGGCGTCACGGTGTTTCTGACGACGCATCGCCTGGACGAGGCGGAAAAACTTTGTGATCGCGTCGCAATATTGAATACCACGCTACGCACCGTCGGCCGTATTGACGATCTGCGACAGAGGATGTTTCACAAGTCGATTCTTGTATCGACCGCGGTTCCATTGGCGGACCCCGAGGGACTGTTCTCTTCGATTGGAAGTGTCGCTGGTTGGTCGACTGATGACACCGGCGGCTACGTTCTCACGGTGAGCGATGTCCGCGTCGCCGCGCCCGCCATTGCGAGGGCTCTCGTCGCGGCGGGGGCCGACGTCCTCTCGCTCGTCGAGGGTCATCATTCGCTCGAAGAGGTCTATTTGGAACTGGTGGGAGCTGGAAGCATGGGTGGTGTTCGGTGAGTCAAAGCGCGATCAGAATTCGAGCCGTGATACGCAAGGAGTTCCAGGAGTACCGACGCAATCGCTTCATCATCTACACGATGGGCACGTTGCCCCTGATCTTCACCGCGTTGCCGGTCATCACACTCTTCAGTATCTCCAACACGGAAGCTCCTTCAATCGTGAAGACCCAAGTCGCGATCACGCTCCTGCTCCTGCTCGTGATTCCGGTTGTCCTGCCCGCGACGATCGCGGCGTATTCAGTGATCGGCGAGCGTGACCAGGGCACCCTCGAGCCACTTCTCACCACGCCGGTCACTCGCGAAGAGTTCCTCCTGGGTAAATCGTTAGCGGCCACGATTCCCACGGTGGGCGTCGCGTACACCTTTTTCATTGTGTTGGTCGTCGCGATTCGACTGGGTGCGTCCAGCGTCGTCGCCCACCAGGTATGGCAACCCTCGTGGTTCTTGGCGGAGTTGCTCTTCGCGCCACTGCTGGCGGCCTGGTCGGTATGGGTCGGGACCGCGATCTCGGCCCGGTCCTCGGACGTGCGGGTGGCCCAGCAGCTAGGCACTCTGGCGAGTCTTCCGGCGCTCGTATTGCCCTTGCTCATGTCGCTCCAGGTCTTCAAGCCGACCGCCGCAGTCGCGATTGTGATCGCCCTGGCGCTCGCTGCGATTGACGTCGGGGCCTGGCGGATCGTGTCAAAAATGTTCGACCGCGAACGGCTCATCACCGGCGCGTCTGCGGTGACGATGCGCGCCGAAGCAGGTACCTAACTTCGGTCATCTAGACCGACGGCACCCCAATCACAGCTCTATGGTGACGGCGACCTCAGCCGATTGATGCGCTACAACGTCCTAGGGGACGTCGTGGGATCAGGGCAGTTCGGGCAGGACGTTATTGGCCCAGGTAAAGGACATGGGCGGAAGCGATCCCTTGGGGATTTCAATGAGGTCAACGTAGGACGCCTTGGCGTTCACCATGGCGAAGCCGGTGCCCATTTCGCAGTTGGTGCAACCGAGACCGACGCCCTGGTTGTACCCGGGGTCCGAGCCGAGCAGTTCGTCGCGGTGGGCCCAGCAACCGGCGGAGCCGGCCGAGGTGCACGCGATGTTCGAGGTCTTGGCGGCGGTGCCGCCCCACGTGTCGTCATACATCCAGATGTAGTCGGCGGCGAGGACGGCGTAACCGCCCGACCACGCGCCACCAAAACCCGCGGAGCCCTGGTCGTCATTGGCCATCGGGAAACCGGCGGCGATTGACGGATCGCTGTTGGACGCGGCGGCGTGCTGGGCATTGGCACTGAGTGCGTCGTTGATGCCGAGATACGGCGGCAGTCCCCGCGCGGTCCGTTCGAGGTCGGCGATGACGAAGAGCTGGTCCGGCACCGAGAGACTGAACCAGTTGCTGGGCAGGACCATTGGTCGCACGCCCTCAATCGCGCGAGCGTTATTGATCGCCTGCAGGATGTAGTTGGTGCACGCGGCGCCATTGGTATAGCCGGGCCACGAGAGAGCAGTGGCGGTTCCGACGACGCACGGATTGGCGCAACTCCAAAGGCCGGACGCGAATGAACACGCACCGGGGGCAAGGAAGTCAGGACTTGGAGCAATGTTGGCCGACGGGTTCGAGATTGAAAGAGCCGGTGCCTTGGTGACCGGAGGACTCTTTATCGTCGTGGTTGTCGTGGGGGCGACCGTCGTGGGGGTTACGACGGTCGTCGGAGGTGGCGTTGTCGTCGTCGGGCTGGGTGAGCCGTTCGAGGCCGGGCGCGAATTTCGGTTTGAGGTAGCTGCCACGACGTGCGAGTGGCGGACAACGACGACCTTGGCGACGTGCGTAACGCGACGCGCGATCGTGGTCGTCGTGGGGGCGACCGTCGTGGTAGTGGTGGCGGCGATCGTGGTCGTCGTCCCGATGCCGAGTCTCGCGCTGGGCGCGACGACGTTCGCCATGGCGGGTAGCGCCGTGGTGCTCAAGATGATTCCTAGGACGAGCGAACCGAATGAACCGATGAGTACTGAACGGCGCGGACCCCGACGAGAAGTCGAAGAACGCCCCTTGGGGTCTCCAGTGAATTTTTGCCCCTGCGTGAAATTTGTCATGAATCAATTGTCGAAAATCAATTCCAAAGTGCCCCCTACGGCCCCTCAATATCTGCCCAATTCAATTGAGGGTGCTTCATTGGCGTAGGAATGGTGCGAAGAGCAAATTGAAGATCAGCGAACCCTGCGGCCTTGATGGCAAGTCAGTTGCCCGCAGGCAGTGTGGACGGGCCAGCAACCGGATCTGCATCGACGTAAGGCGGCGATGACTGAGAGGCCATGAAGCGCCTCAGCGATGACCGAAGCGGATGACGGTTGTCGCTGTCGAGAAACAGTGTCGTTGTAGTCACGCACTTGTTTCATTGACGTACGTCGCGGACGTCGCCGCGGAACGACGCATTTAGCAGGAAGATGATCGTTTGTCGGTATTCATCAGGGATTTTGAACGCTCAACCTGGTTCGACGGACACAAGACCGATTTCATCTTGGACGTGGACCATCACGCAAGGGCATGCTGGTGGTCCACCTCAGAGAATTCTGAGAAGTGCCCTCGCGTGATGCGAGGCAAGACGAGTGTGCCATCCGAAATCGCGTTTTATTCTGACTTGACTCGGATTTGCGAAGAGTTTGTCAGTGCGTTGACGGTGCGCGCCATTTACGATCGCTTTTCGTTTACGAAGAGCGAAGTTTCGCGTCGCGATACAAATCTGCAGTGACTTGAGAAGTGCGATTCAACGAGGAGTGGAAGCGATCGCCGGATCGCTTCCACGTCCTAGGACTTAATGAGTGCGGTGAAGACGACGATGTTGGAGAGGTAGTGGCCAGTCTTCGGATCGAAGATTCCGCCACAGGTCACGAGTTGGAGCGCGGGGTAGTCGCGCGCCCCGTACACGAGCTTGTCCGGGAAGTTCGTCTTTTGGAACATGCGAACGCCAATGACGGCGAATATCAACTTGCGCCCGTCTTTCAGGGTGACATCCACCCGATTACCGAGTTTCAATTTGTCCAGGTGATAGAAGACCGCGGGTCCGTGGAAATTGTCGACGTGGCCCAAGATGACGGCCGAGCCCTTTTGGCCTGGTGACTGGTCGCCGTTGTACCAACCTGGTACGGAGTAGTTCGTCGGAACGTTCACTTTTCCGTCCTTATTGAGGGTCAGAACTGAGAGCGGGACCGAGACGCCGATTATCGGAATGGAGATGTGGACAGGTCGTGAGCGCGCAATCGGCTTGGCGACGTAGGTCGGGGGCGGCGTCTTCGCGTGAGCGAGACGAGACGAAAGGACGACTACGGGTGTCGACGATACCGTGGCCGCCAAGCTCGACGCTGGCTTGATCGTTGTCGACGTCGATGTCGACGTCGACGTGGGCGTTGATGCCGCCGGGGTCACTTCGATCGTGGTCGTAGTGGTGGACTTCGTCGGTGAAGGAATGACAATTCCCGAAGAAGGCAACGAGACCACGCCCAACGAAGAAGTGAGGGTCGGACCTTGGGGCTGGCTGCGGGGAACAAATACGATTCCCAAGATTCCGGCCAGGACCAAGGAGAGAGAAACGGCCCACCATAGTAACTGGGTGGGCCGTTTCTCTTTGCGCGACTTCACATCGCCCAATCTAGTTTGACTTAGCTAGAAAACTCTTTCAGGTTAGGCGTGGCGTCGGCGGCGCGCGATGAGTGCCAAACCGGCCAGACCAGCAAACAGTGCCAATCCACTGGCAGTTAACAGGACACCATTGTCTGATGACGTCGCGGCACCGCCCGCGCCAGTCCCGGGAGCGCCCGAAGGTACGGTCGCCGGCGGAATGTACGGCGCAGTGGTTGCGGGCGACGTCGGAGGCGTAACGACGATCGTGGTCGTCGACAGCGGTGGAGTCGTTGTCGTTGTCGGTGCCGCAGTGGTAGACGTCTCAGGTGGCGCCGTCGTGGTAGTCGCACCGCTGGGTGGAGGCGGCGGTGGGAGTGACGATGTCGGAGCCGGACTCGTGGTCGTCGTCGTTGGCGCGGCGGTCGTCGTCGATGAGGCAACCGTGGTCGTCGTCGTTGGCGCGGCGGTCGTCGTCGATGAGGCAACCGTGGTCGTCGTCGTTGGCGCGGCGGTCGTCGTCGATGAGGCAACCGTGGTCGTCGTCGTTGGCGCGGCGGTCGTCGTCGATGAGGCAACCGTGGTCGTCGTCGATGAGGCAACCGTGGTCGTCGTCGTTGGCGCGGCAGTCGTTGACGTTGAAGTCGACGTCGTCGTCGACGTGGTTGTCGTCGTGGGCACCGAGAAGTTCGCGGCGTTCAATTTGCTCTCGAGACTGAAGAAGGTCGTGGAGCCCGTGGTTAGGCCGCCTCCACCAGGCATGGAAAAGTTCACATTGCCGGTCTCGTACTTAGTTGATTTCGAGTAGCCGCTGAACGAGACGTAGGGTCCCTCGTAGCCCGTGTTTCCGTAGGGGCAACCGGAGAAACCGTTGCCGGCGGAGAAACCGCCGCCGTTTAGTCCAGTACCGACCCAGGTGTAGTGCTTGCCGTGGTCCAAACCACAGATGCCGTCACCATCAAATCCGAAAATGTCGGTCGAAGCGCTGAGACCAATTGTGGCCACTGTGGCGCCGCTGTTGTTGAAGATTCCCACCAGTGTGTCGTCATTACCGTCGAACGGCCCTTCGGCTGGATTGGGAACAACGTCCGCCGTTCCATTGGAGTTGAGAATGATCAGGAATGCGCAACCCGAGTCGTGGCCAACTCCAGGGCACTCATTGAATGGCGCAACCGTCGTGGGGGCGTTCGCCGCTGCCGAAGATCCGGCATAAATGCTGAAGATCGAGCCCGCAAGAGCAACGGATCCAAGGACGACCACCATGCGTCGAAGTGCGCCACCGAGAATCGACGATTTGGGCACTCGAACCGGCTGGGTACGTCCAGAGCCGACGTTCGCAGACCCTGTTGGGATCCGATTCATTAGTTTTCTCCTCTAGCCCATGCGAGAGAAAAGTATGGCAAAACGTAACAGTTTTGTCAACCGAGTGTCTGGTCGTTGATGATTCGTTGATATTGGGCCGATTATTCCTACGGGCTCGTAAGAAAAGACCTCAGGCGTAATGCCAAGGCGTTTAACAGCGTTGACTCAGTTTCTGATCCCCCATCGCTCCTGAGCCAGTCCGCTTCAATACGGATTGGCTGAGAAAATGTCCAATCCACCAAGTTCTCGACGCGTCAAGTGGCTCGACATATGGTCCCTCACGAGGAAAACGGCCCTCACTTCGAAAGTGAGGGCCGTTTTCCTTAGGCGACCATGCCGTCACCCAATTGGATTGGTGAGACTGCTATTTGCTTCTAGGCCTGGCGACGTCGGCGAAGGGCAAGTGCCAAACCAGCCAGTCCGGCGAACAACAACAGCCCGCTCGCGGTGAGCACGACTCCACTGTCCGTCGAAGCGGCCGATCCACCCGCACCGGTTGATGGAGCACCGGAAGGAATTGTGGCGGTCGAAAGTGGCGGAGCAGTTGTGGGAACTGTCGGCGGTCCGGCAGCCACCGTTGTTGCGGTGATTGGCGGAATTGTCGAGGTAGTCGTCGTGCTGGAATTGGAAGGCACCGTCGAGGTTGTCGTCGCTGAATTCTGCGGCGGTGGCGGCGGTGTCGTTGGCGTCGTGGTCGTTGACGATGATGGAACCGTTGACGTCGTGGTCGTTGACGATGATGGAACCGTTGACGTCGTGGTCGTTGACGTCGTGGTCGTTGACGTCGTGGTCGTTGACGTCGTGGTCGTTGACGTCGTGGTCGTTGACGTTGATGGAACCGTGGTCGTCGTGGTCGATGACCGAACCGTGGTGGTCGTGGTTGGCGAGCGAACCGTGGTCGTCGTGGTTGGCGACCGAACCGTCGTGGTCGTAGACGGGACCGTTGACGTCGTGGTCGTAGACGGGACCGTTGACGTCGTGGTCGTAGACGGGACCGTTGACGTCGTGGTCGTAGACGGGACCGTTGACGTCGTGGTCGTTGACCGAACCGTGGTGGTTGTGGTCGTTGACCGAACCGTGGTGGTTGTGGTCGGCGAACAGCAGCGAACTGTCGTCGTCGTCTTCCAGGTGGTTGTGGTCACCGGTCGAGTCGTCGTCGTCCACAAATTCCACGTAGTTGTCGTCACACCGCCATGGCGGGGATGAAGAACCACGTGCGATTTTACCGTCGTGATCTTCGAACAACTGACCGAACTGTTGCTGTTGAGGTTCGTCGAAGCGTTCGATGTTAGAGCCGGAAGCGCAATGAGACTGAGTGTCACCACGGCCACAACGGCCAATGCTGATCGCAAACTCTTGAGCAACCGGGTAGTAGTTGCACGCCACATTCCGACAAACTGTCGCAAGGTGAACGTCTGGCCGTCGCCGCGAATGATGCGGACGTTCTTTTTCATATTGCTTTACCCAATCCGCCCCTGCGAGAGTCAAAAGTAGTCGATTGCCACCTTTTTTGTCAAGGGGTAGTGATTGCATTGCGCTCACGTTGCGTCCGATTCGAACCTTAAGGGCGTTTTTGGTTAGAAATTCCTTATATCTAAAGGGTTGTGATGGTGTGATGCCATTTTGAGGGGCACGGGAACGCAGTTTTTAAGGAGTTGTTATTCCTGGATTTCGTTGAAATCGCTTCAGGTTCGGAAAAACCCAGTGTCGTGAGATTTCATGAGATCGAGATGATGAAAATGACGTATCTCCGTTGCGATCGCCTATCTGTGCTCCGTGGGTGATGTCGGTGTGACTTGGTGGGCGATGGGACATGCGATTGAATTCGGTTCCAGGGCCATGGACGGTTTTCATACGGGCGTCACGAGAAAGTGTCGTTCATCCAAATTTTTAGTCCGCCGAGTATCCTCAGCACCTAAGAACTAGTGAACGCGCCTACTTTTCTTGGGCCCAAAAAGAAGCGACGTGCAATGCCCGATAAATCTGAATCCTCCCGAGAGTCAGCCGAGGGAGTCGATTTCGCCAGAGAACTGGAAAGGGCTCTGGAGGACGAGCAGTTTTTCTTGGTGTACCAACCAGAGATTGACCTGCACTCAAATGCGTTCGTTGGTGTGGAGGCACTTATTCGTTGGCGCCATCCAAGGCGCGGCGTCCTCAGTCCCGACGCATTCGTACCCGAGCTCGAATCCAGTGGACTGATATTGGCGGTCGGACGTTGGGCCCTGGCGACGGCGTGTGCCCAGGGCGCCGAGTGGCACGACAAAGGATTTCGTTTCACTGTGTCGGTCAACATCTCGGCCCTCCAGTTCGCGTGGAGCGGTTTCGTCAAGGAGGTCGAAGAGGTCATTGCGACGAGTCGTTTCCCTGCCGGGCTTCTGGTCTTGGAATTCTCGCAGGGCACCTTGTCGGGTGACGTGTCGGATCGTCTCGTAGGGCTCACGCAGTTGGGCGTGCGTTTGGCGATCGATGACTTCGAGCCGGGCCAGTCACTCCTGAGCGATGTGGAGAATTTGCCCATCAGGGTTCTGAAGCTGGACCGACATTTCGTCGCGACCCTCTCCGACTCGCCCGAAGGAACCGAGCTCGTGCACTCTCTCGTGGACCTCGCCAAGAAGAGCAAGTTCCAAATCGTGGCGTCCGGGATCGAAGACGCCGAGCAGCGACATCGTCTTCAGTTGGAAGAGGTCGGGGTTGGTCAGGGCTTCCTATTTTCCAAGCCTCATGAGGCAGCGGAAATTGATCGGTACTTAGAAGACTTCTCGATCTTCTCGGGGAAGCCTCTTTGAGCCGAATCTCCATTCGCCGCTTCGCTGCACATCGATGTTGCCTCATTGATGTCTTCGTCGGGGAGTTTGGCGCACCTCGAACACTTCCAGTATCCCTCCATCGGCGAAGCGAAAGTCAGCCGTGAGTCCGCGAAAGCCGCCGCTGAGCGGTGAGTTAGACGCGCCAAGTTCCGCTCAGACGAAGGAGACGTCAACGACGCGCGACGCGGTGCGCCATTCGCAACGCATCGCAATACAGCTCCACCAATTGATCGCCGCGTCAATTACGGTCACGTCGCTTCGAAGTGAAGAGGAGATATTGAAAAGTCTCGCTGGGAGCACTCGTGCCGTTTTTGACGCGGAGGAGTCCGTCGTGTCACTCGACACCGGTGCCCTCGCACCGCTTCGAGGTGTTTCGCGTCGTGGGAAGAAGGCAATCTGCGAAGTGCCCTCGGACGAGCATTCTTCCGAGTACCCCACGAACTGGGAGTTTGGAAGCGAAACCCGTCTCATTAACGATTGGCTCGTAGCACCAATCCTGGAGCGGCGCGCGCACGCTCGCGGCGTCGTCGCGGTTCGTCGGGGTGTCACGTTTGAAGATGAGGACAAGGAGGTACTCATACTCCTCGCTCAGATGGCGGCGAGCGCACTCGACGCTATTGAACTCGGTCGAAACGTTCAATCGAGTGAGGCCCGACTTCGCATATTGATCGAGACCGCCCCGGTCGGCATCGTCGAGGCGGATGTCGACGGGCGGGTGCGATGGTGGAACCGTGCCGCCAGCCGTGTATTCGCGTGGCCGGAGTTCAGCGAAGGGCGAGCGCAACACGAGTCAGTGTTTCCGGAATCGACCTTGCCCGATCTAAGAGAACTTTGGTCCGACGTAGTGCGTGGCGACTCGGCCGACGGGCGCGACTTTGTCGACGTCGAGATTGCTGGGAAGCTACGTGTCTTGAGCGCGTCGGCGGCACTCTTGCCACCCACGGGGACTGAGACACCCGGGATACTGACGTTGATAGATGACGTGACGAATCACCGCGAGCTCAAGGCCGAATTGCGTCACGCGTACACGATGGAGATCCGAGGTCAGGTCGCGAGTCGAATCGCGCACGACTTCAACAACCTCCTCACGCTGATTTCGGGTTACGCGGAAATCCTCTCGAACGACCTGGACGACAACGAACGCGCCGTGCAGATGGTGAGGGAGATCCAGTCGACGGCGTCTCGCGCTTCTATGTTGACGACGCAGCTGCAAGCAATCGGGCGAACGCGCGAACCGGAGCTCGTGGTATTCAATCCCGTGGCGGTCGTGCAGTCCAACGCCGAAGTACTCGAACGAATTCTCGGCGGGAACATAGAAGTGCATTTCGATCTCGACGGAAAAGCTGGCAACGTACGCGTGGACGCGGATCAATTCGAGCAAATGATTCTCAATCTTGCGATCAACGCGCGCGACGCCATGCCGCTCGGCGGAACATTGACGATCGCCGTCTCGTCACTCAACCTGGACCACGCCGCCGCCGCTTCGCTCGGTCTCGTCGAAGGCGAACACGTCAGCGTGACATTCATTGACACCGGCGTTGGGATGGACGAGGAGACCCGAGAACACTGTTTCGATCCGCTCTTCACAACAAAAGGGCCCTTCAAGGGGACCGGGATGGGACTCGCGGCGGCGAGAAGACTCGCCGAAGAAAGTCACGGGGCCATCGTGTGCCGCTCCGAACTAGGTCGGGGGACCTCCTTCGAGATCACCTTTCCCACGGTGGCCGAAGAAGTTGACGAACGATCGCAACTTCCTGTACCCGAACGGCCGCGCGGCTCCGCCACGATTTTGATCGTGGACGACGACGAGGAAGTGCGTCGATTCATGAGTCGCATCCTCGAGAGGAATGGCTACCGGATTGCCGAAGCCGCTTCTGGCGAACAAGCGTTGCGGGTGGTCGAGGAGTTCGAAGGGACATTTGATTTGCTCGTGAGTGACGTGGTGATGGGCGAGATGTCGGGACGCGATCTCGCGACGGCATTGCAGTCGAAACGCCCCGACCTGCCCGTGCTGCTCGTGTCGGGCACCGCGAACCGAAGCATCCTCGCGGAATTGAATCCGGACGGCTGTGATTTCCTGGCGAAGCCCTTCAAACCGAGTGACCTCGTTGACCGAGTTCACGACCTGCTCGCCCATCGCTCCTGAGAGCGACCGTTAAGTCGCGGTCGATTCCGGCTCGAAGCGATACCCGACGCCGCGGACCGTCGTAATCCAACGAGGGTGATCGGGGTCGACTTCGAGCTTCGCGCGAAGTCGACGAATGTGCTCGGTCACGGTGGCCTCGTTCTGCCACTCGCTGGAGGACTCCCACACGTGTTCGAGCAGTTGTTCGCGCGAGAACACCTGTCGAGGTGATCGTGCGAGGAACGCGAGGAGTGCGAACTCCTTGGAGGTGAGTTCGAGCAGCGCGCCGCGAAGATGGACTTCATGCGTGTTCTCGTTGATGAGCAGGTCACCAAAGTGCAACGTCGGAGCGTCGATGTGCAACTGTGCCAAGTTGGCGCCAGAACGTCGCAGAACCGATTCAATGCGGGCCGATACTTCGCCCAAAGAAAACGGCTTCACGATGTAGTCGTCGGCACCGAGTTTCAACCCGGCAATCCGCTCCGACTCAAGTCCCCGTCCAGTTAGGAAGATCACCGGTACGTCGCTGATGAGTCGCAGTTCGCGAAGGACGTCACGTCCGTCCTCGGTGCCCAGGACAATGTCCAAGAGGACCAAGTCCGGTTCCATCGAGGAAGTGGCCCGAACGGCTGTGCCGCCATCGGCGGCCACTAGGACTTCATGACCTTCTCCGGTCAAGAACGTGTCGAGGAGCTTGGTCATCTCAGAGTCGTCATCTACGACCAGAATCTTGGTCATTCTCTCCATCCGTGTTCGTGGCCAATGTTGTGACAAAACCATGACAATGAGAACTTCGTACTTCGGTATTGCCCTGGTGAAAACATACTTCTAGACGACTGATAGTCGACATGTTGTCCATTCTATGGACGCGGCGTGTGAATTCTAGTTGTACCGAAAGGAAATCTGAGGACCACTGAGGTTGCGTGGCGCGAACTCGCGGCTACGACCTTTCGCGTTTTTCGACTTTCGACTGAACAAAGTTGGGACTTCTCGGTCCACCATATTCAAGGGACGATTCACTATAGTTTCAAGGGAAATGGCGGCAAATTGACGGCTGTCGGCCTTCGCACGCGGATTGGAAAAGGTGGTCAGTGGGTAACTCAATCGGTCGTCGGTATCGGTACGGCTCGAGTTTCGTAGACCAAGAATCAGGAGTACGTTTCGAAGGCCACCATCCTTTGGAGCGACCCGATCTCTGGAAGGTTTACCTCAACGAGGCCGAGGGCATCTTCCGCAGTCGAGGATTTGAGGGAACGTTGCGACGCCTCGAACTCGAAGAGGGCAACGGTGTGCCGCTGTTCATTCTGGGATTTGATGCCGACGGTTCCGCGGTCGCTGGCGTGCGTTTCCACGGCCCGCTGGAGGGCAGTCACCAAGCCGCGATCATCGAAGAGATGTCGTCGTCGCCGGAAATCGGCATCATTCACGATCTGATCGAACAAGAGATTCGACTCGGCGCGCTGGAAATTAAGGGCGCGTGGTCTAAGGGCGCCTCAGTGGTCGGCGCGCGACTCCTGGCCGCCATCTCGCGTTCGGTCACGCACGGCATGAACTGGTTGGGCGCGGAGTTCGCCATCGCTGCGGTGTCGGACGCGTTGATGCCAGTCGGTGACGTAACGGGGGCGCTACAGGTTGGAACACATTGGGTGCCATTCCCCGACGAGCGTTATCGCACCGTGGCGGTCGCGTGGCAACGTGGGCGCACCTATGAACTCGCGACGTCGGTGAATCAACAGGCCTATCGACGCGAGGCCGAGCAACTCCTTCGAGGTCCTTCTCGCTCGGGGGAGGGTCCAATTGAGCCGGCCTCGACCCGCAATCGGGCCAGTCGCCCGCTCATCTTGGACGTCGGTGAACGAGCACAACGAGAGGTTCTGCGCATTCTTCGAGAGGACTCGGCGCTGCAAATCATCGACCGTCTCGCCGAGCAACATGAACAACTCGGCGAGATCATTCCTCCAGTCTCCAAGCCACTGCTCAATGAAGGCTCGCGATGGATCTATTACCCGTGGCGTCGCGCCGTCGTTCGACTCCTCGCGCCGAAGTCCTTCTCGACGCTTCGACTTGACCGCAACCGCAACAAACTGACTCGCGCCGAGCAGGCTCGACAGCGCACGCTTCGCATCGGCGTGGTGGGACTGAGCGCCGGTCATACGATCGCCCACGTCATCGCGATGGAGGGACTGGCGGGTGAGATCCGCCTGGCCGACTTTGACACGTTGGAACTGTCGAACTTGAATCGGATACCCGCGAGCGTGCTCGACCTAGGCGTCAATAAGGCGGTGGTCGCCGCACGACGAATCGCTGAGATCGACCCCTACTTGCGAGTGGTCGTCGAACCGACCGGGATTCGTCCGGAGAACCTGGGTGAGTTTCTTGATGGACTCGACCTCGTCATTGAAGAGTGCGACTCGCTGGACATGAAGTTCCTCGTGCGCGAGGCGGCGCGCGATCGTCAGATACCGGTGATCATGGAGACGAGTGACCGGGGCGTGCTCGACGTTGAGCGCTTCGACCTCGAACCGGATCGTCCGATCTTCCACGGACTGTTGGGCGACATGGACTCGTCAAAGTTGGCCAATCTGACGACGGCGCAAAAGGGTCCGTACGTGATTCGATTGATTGGAGCTCGCGAGGCGTCCTCGCGCGGTGCGGCCTCGCTCTTAGAAGTCGGCCAGACCATTACGGGCTGGCCCCAACTC
>Ga0302189_10002541_pt1 | contig 14587 bp, 13 predicted proteins | sample II_Bog_E2_2_FD_194551 | JGI IMG/M metagenome (GOLD analysis project Ga0302189, IMG submission 194551) | Peat permafrost microbial communities from Stordalen Mire near Abisko, Sweden - II_Bog_E2_2 | ecosystem: Environmental > Terrestrial > Soil > Wetlands > Peat | place: Sweden: Abisko...
CCCGAGAGCACCAGTTCGTTCCCCCCGGCGTCCACAAACCCTTCCACCTGCCGCAGAACCACTGCGTGGGGCAGACTCCTGGACGGGCCTCGCGTGGACGGGATGACGCAAAATGTGCAACGGTTCTCGCACCCCTCCTGAATCTTGAGGTTGGGCCGGGTCTGCGCGCCGGGCCCGATCTGCGCGGCTTCAATAAAGGAATGGGCAAAACGGTCGTCCGCCCAGACAACTTGCGCCACCTGCGGTGGGGCTACCTGCTCGCTGCTCGCTCGCTCGAGGTTTGTTGCCGCTTGAACTTGTACCAGTCCATTGCCCGCGTGCGGCGCCGCGCGCCCCAACAGGCTCAAAATGATCTCCGGCGCCAGCGCCTTGTGGCTGTTTCCCACCACGGCCGCCACGCCGGCCAGGCTTGCCAACTCCTCCGGCGCGCGCTGGGCATAGCAGCCGGTCACCACAATCCGCGCCTCCGGGTTCAGCCGGTGCGCCCGGCGGATAAAGGCCCGCGCCGCCCGGTCGGCCTCCGCCGTCACGCTGCACGTATTCACGACCACCAGATCCGCCGCGGAGGGCTGCCGTTCGCAAAGCCCCGCGGAGTGCAGACGGTCGCTCACCGCCTCGCCATCCGCGCGCGCCGCCCTACAGCCCAAGTTCTCCACATGAAAAGTGGACGCCATGGACTCAGTCTACGGCCTGCCCATCATTTCGGCCGGGAGCCCCAGAATCGCAGCCGCGAGACCAACCAAAAACGGGGCTGGTTTGGCGCGTTATGGCCAAGCCAGCCCCGTTTCAGGCTGAAAAACGATTAGAGTCTTCAGGCCCTCAGTTTGCGCTTGATCAGCCCGGCCAACCCGGCCAGCCCGCTGCCCAGCAGCCATAAGCTGGAAGGCTCTGGAACGGGAGGCGCTGAGTTGCCGTAGAGTGCGAAGGTCTCCGATGGAAAGGTGTCGCCATTTCCCTGAGAACTCGATGAACCATCGCTCTCGTCCCAAAAGGTGTTGGCGTTGTTTCCGCCAGAAGTCACCGCACTCCCAAGTTGCAGATAATAGGTTCCGGCTGTGAGCGGAAGTCCGGAGATAGAAAAAACATCCGAGTACATATCGTATCCAAAAAGCGAACCCACATACGTGCTGCTATCAAGGCTCGATACAGTACCGGATGCCAGCGTAGAGCCGGAGAATGCGCCGGTGGTAATCGCCCAATTGAAGCTGCTCAAGGTATAGCCAGAGTTAACCCAGTCGCCGAACATAATTTGAACGACTGTGGCATCCGACGCCAAGGTGAAGGAATCGGATACTGCAAACACGTTACTGAAGGGCTCTGCACCAACTGTGTACGAATGGACTGTGGAATTGTCGTAGAGCGTGCCGGCAGATGCAGGAACGGCCGCAAACGCGATAAGCAAACCCAGGAAAAAAGCGGAAACAATGAGCGACTTTTTCATGACGCTCCTTTGGCAATCGAAACTTTGGGCACTAATATATACCGCTTGATAAGCCCGGCCAGCCCGGCCAGGCCGCTGCCCAGCAGCAGAAAGCTGGCTGGCTCCGGCGTCACGGATGTGCCTGCCGCTCCGTAGGAGAAGTCAGCCATGTCGAGTATGTCGACGTTACTGACGGGCAAAGTGATGTCCACCGTAGTAATGCCTCCCGGCGCAGTCACTCCGAAGAACGTCAGGCTTGGCATTCCAGGGACTCCGACCGCTTGCACCGACCCGTCGGAGAGCGTGACCGTGGCTGTGCTGTTGGCCCCGGCGCCGAAGTCGAAGCCCAGGGCCGTCACTGCGCTTGGCAGAGTAATCAAGAGATCGGCCGGTGGGCCAGTATAACTACCTGGCTGTATAGAAATCACCGACATTGTGTAACCGTAAGCATAGTTATCTCCAATCAGGAAAAAGTAGCTTGTGGTGGCTACCGGTCCGATGGCGAATTTCACGCCTCCCCTGGTGACGGAGGCTCCCGGCCCGGCGCCGTAATAGCCAACCGAATCGTTGGCAACAAGGCCCTCGAAGTTGATGGTTGTGGGGTTGCCGGAAAGGGCTGCCGTCCAGGCAGGCTCGCTCGTGTAGAAACTGTCGGCTCGCGCGACGCAACTCGATGCGAACAACGCTACCAGACCGCAAAGCAGAAGGCGCTTCATCGATATATCCTCTTTGACCAAAGAATCCCCATAAAGCCGCATTCGGGATTGTAGGCGCAATTCTTCTTGTCAGGTCTGGTCATTATTGAACAGCTCAATGCAAGCAGGATTTGTTTTCCCCCCCGTTGGTCCTGTTGCTTCACGCGCGCTCCAGCTTGCCGCAGGGCGAGAAAATGCGCAACTCTTTTCATTGAAAAAGGGGGAATCGGCTTTCGTCGATGCCCGCTGGATAGAGGTGCAGCGGCGGTGTTGGGTCCGCTGTGCCATTGGGACGGCAGGGAGATGCCGACCGCCGCTCGCTCTTCCGCCAGCCGATAGGGCCGCGCAGGGAGGCAGCTTGGTTTGGCGTTATGCCCTCAGTTTGCGCTTGATGAGGCCGGCCAGTCCCGCCAGCCCGCTGCCCAGCAGCAGAAAGCTGGCTGGCTCCGGCGTCACGGATGTGCCTGCCGCTCCGTAGGAGAAGTCAGCCATGTTGAGCATGGCGCTGGTACTGGCGGGCAAAGTGATGTCCACCGTCGTGATGCCTCCCGGCGCAGTCACTCCGAAGAACGTAAGGCCTGGATTGACTGGGACCGCGACCGGCTGCACCGACCCGTCGGAAAGCGTGACCGTTGCTATGCTGTTGTACCCGCCGCCGAAGTCGAAGCCCAGGGCCGTCACTGCGCTTGGCAGAGTAATCAAGAGATCCATCGGCGGGACACGATTGCCCCCGGTCTGGATAGAAATCACCGACATTGAGTAACCGTAAGAGTAGTTGTCTCCTATCAGAAAAAAGAAGCTGTCGGTGCCCGCCGGTCCGATGGCGAATTTCACGCCTCCCCTGGTGATGGAGGCTCCCGGCCCGGAGCCGATTCCCACATAGCTATTGTTGGGAGCGATGCCCTCGAAGTTGATGGTTGTGGGGCTGCCGGAAACGGCTGCCGCCCAGGCAGACTCGCTTGTGTAAAAACTATCGGCTCGCGCGACGCAACTCGATGCGAACAACCCTACCAGACCGCAAAGCAGAAGGCGCTTCATCGATATATCCTCTTTGACCAAAGAATCCCCATAAAGCCGCAGACAGAATTATGGGCGCAATCCTTCTTGTCAGGTCTGGTCATTATTGAACAGCTCAATGCAAGCAGGATTCGTTTTTCCCCCCGCTGGTCCTGCCGCGTCACGCGCGCTCCAGCTTGCCGCGGGGCGAGAAACTGCGCAACTCTTTTCATTGAAAAAGGGGGGATCGGCGTCCATCGATGTCCGCCTGGTTCGGATGCATCGACGGAGTGGTGGAGGCGCATCACCGGTTGCGATGCCGATTCGCACCTGTTTTCTTGAATTCCTCCGGAAGCCGCCCCAAACGCAGAACGGCCACCCCGAAGGGCGGCCGCTCTCTGCTGCTTTGAGTGAGGAACGCCTTTACCGCTCGCTCTTCCGCCAGTTGATCAGATCGCCAAGGGTCGTGGTGGAACTGGAGACTGGAGCCTTGTGGCTCTCCTTCTTGTAGCTCTCCACCTGGGCGCGGCTGGCCTCGCGGCCCACTGCGCGCAGGCTCAAGCCCACCTTTTTCTCCTCCACGTTGATCTTGATGATCCGGAACTCGTGCTCCTGTCCGGTTTCCAGCTTGGAGCCGGGATCTTCGCCCGCCTCCGAGATGTGGCAGAGGCCTTCGACGCCCTCCGCGATCTCGACAAACGCGCCGAATTGCGCCGTCCTGAGCACCTTGCCGTGCACCTGGTCTCCCACCCGGTGGGTCGCGAAGAAGCTCTCCCAGACATCCGGCTGCAACTGCTTGATGCCCAGGCTCAGACGCCGATTCTGCGGCTCGACGCCGAGCACAACCGCCTTTACCTTCTCGCCCTTCTTCACCACTTCAGAGGGGTGCTTGACGCGCTTGGTCCAGCTCAGGTTCGAGACGTGCACCAAGCCGTCGATGCCGTCCTCGATCTCGATGAAGGCGCCAAAGTCGGTCAGGTTGCGCACCCGGCCCTCGACAATCGTTCCGGCCGGATACCGCTCGGTCAGGTTCTCCCAGGGGTTGTCAAGCAGTTGCTTCATGCCCAGCGAGATGCGGCGGTCAGCCGGATTCACGCTCAGCACAACCGTCTCAACCTCGTCGGACGGCTTGACCAGCTTGGAGGGGTGCTTCAACCGCTTCGACCAGGTCATCTCAGAGAGATGAACCAGGCCTTCGATGCCCTGTTCCAGCTCGACAAACGCGCCGTAGTCGGTGACGGAGAGGACGCGTCCCTTGACGTGCGCGCCCACCGGGTAGCGCTCGGTTGCGTCCAGCCACGGGTCGGGCGTCAACTGCTTGAAGCCCAGCGATACCCGCTGCTTGTCCTTGTCGAACTTGAGCACCTTGACCTGAATCTCGTCGCCCACATTCACCAAATCGCGAGGGTGCGTGAGGCGCCCCCAGCTCATGTCGGTGATATGCAGCAAACCGTCGATGCCGCCCAGGTCAACGAACGCGCCGTAGTCGGTGAGGTTCTTCACCGTGCCGGTCAGTATTGCGCCCTCGCCCAGGTGCTCCAGCGTGCTGGAGCGCTTGGCGTTCTGCTCTTCCTCCAGGATCTCCTTGCGGCTGACCACCACATTGCCGCGCTTCTTGTTCAGCTTGATGACCCGGACTTCAATCTGCTGGCCGAGATAGCCGTCCAGGTTGCGGACCGGGCGAATCTCAAGCTGCGAGCCGGGCAAAAACGCCTTCAGGCCGATGTCCACGGTCACGCCGCCCTTGACGCGGCTGACGACTGTGCCCATCACCGGGGTCTTGTCGGCGGCGGCCTTCTCGATTACGTCCCAGACACGCAGCCGCTGCGCCCGCTCATAGCTGGCCAGGTAGCCGCCCTCCGGCTCCTCGCGCTCGATCACCACGTCAATCGCGTCGCCGGGCTGAAACTTCACTGCCCCGGTGTGATCCAGAACCTGTTCGAGCGGCACCAGCCCCTCGGACTTCAGGCCCACATCAATGACCAGGTGCTTGTCAGTCTGCTTGATCACCGTGCCGGAGACAATCTTGTCGCCATAGGCTTCAACGGCGGCGGCCTCGGCGGCCTGCTCGCGTTCAAAGGCCTCCAGCGCTGCGGAGAAGTCGTCCATGGACTCGAGGCCGTGCTCGGAATGAGCGGCAGCCTTGGCGGGTTCCGGCGTCTCGGCAACCGGTTTGGCCGCAACGGGCACTGGCGGTCGAGGCGCGGCCTTCGCCTGCCTGGCTTTGCCTCGCGGAGCGGCTTTCACCGCGGTTTCAGCCACCGGTTCGGCCTTGACTGCGGGCTCCGGCTGCGCGGGTACTTCCGCTGCAACGGCTGCCGGCTCTGGCGCGGATTCCGCCTGGGTCTCGGCCTCGGCTTGAGGCTCGGTTGGGGCAACGGCTGCCGCTTCCGGCGCGGATTCCGCCTGGGTCTCGGCCTCGACTACAGGCTCGGTTGGGGCATCGGCGTCCAGCGCGGGTACTTCGACTGCAACCGCGGTTGGGGCGGTCTCTGTGTTGGACGTGGATTCTGGCAACGGCTGCTCTTGCTCCGTCGCAGGCTCGAGGGTTGGGCTTTCCAATTCGGTGTTCAGGGTTGTGCTCTCGGTTTCGGGATTGAGGACGTTTGCCATCACTGCCAGCTCCGCGATTCCTTGCTCCCGCGACTCATGCCTGCTTGCCGCTGGGGGTGGTTCCTCGGTTGCGTTTGCCGTCAACGAGGAGTGCCGGAGACCGTTTCCCCGCCCGCAAACCCATGCCTGTGACGGTGGCGTCTTCTCAGGGGACAGTCGGCCCCTCCAGCATGTGGAAGCTGGCGTGGAAGGCGTCTGGTCTCCTTGGGAAACGCACCGCAGGCGGCGGCTTGCTGGAGGGCGGCCGCAACTCACTGCTGGAATCCGCGCAGGAAGCTACGCTCACCAGTGTAGCAACCGCGGCTTTCCCCCGTCAATGCAACCGATTGGGCGAAGGATGTTGCAGGCCGCTCTTCAATCGAATCTTCACACACGCCGCGCCACGCAAAAAGCAACAAGCTTGCGCGCCGAGTACAGCCTGGGTGCCCCGCCTTCGCGGCGTCTTTGTTCTTGCCGCTAAGGTGGGAAACCACGAACCCCATCCGCCTCCCCCGCCGGCCACGCTCTATACTGATGCAGACGGACCCCACCCATGGACTATCTCTGGACTCCCTGGCGGTATGCCTACATCACCTCGGCCGACAGCGCCGCGCGCCCCGGCGTTCCGGCGAGCCTCGCGGCCTGGCCCGGCGACCGTGGCTGTGTCTTCTGCAACCTGATCGCGTGTATTGATTACGCGATTGCTCAGGGCATGAATGTGGATGAGGCTGAAGCTGCCGGCGGCCTGGTCGTGCGCGGCAAGCACTGCTTTGTCTGCCTGAACGCCTTCCCCTACACCTCCGGCCACGTGATGGTGATGCCCTACGCGCATCTGGACCGCCTGGCCGCTTTGCCTGCCGAGGCTGCTCATGAGCTGATTGATCTGGCGCAGCGCACCGAGCAGGCACTCAACCGGCTCTATCACCCGGATGGCTTCAACTTTGGATTGAATGTTGGCAAGGCCGGTGGCGCAGGCGTCGCCGGACATCTGCATCTGCACGCCCTGCCCCGCTGGGCCGGCGACACCAACTTCCTGACCACGATTGCCGAGACGCGCATTCTGCCGGAGGAGTTGGAGACGACGTGGAGGCGGATGCGGGCGGCGTTTGGGGAGTTGGAAGGCTAGCGGGTCAGCGAGTTAGCGAACCGTAGCGATGCTGCGCCGCTCTTGCTCTCTTCCAATTGCCGAAGCTCCGCAACAAAATCATCTACCGCGCTGGCTTCAATTTCACCAAAGAAATGCGCGGTTTGTTCAGGAAGATTCCAACGTGATCCCGTATTGGACTCATCCTCCGACTCAATGCGAATCTCCGCAACAGCATGGCCAGCCGAGTCTTTGCAGAAAAAGCGAACGTGTGCGCCACCTCCGGCAGACTTCCTTCCGAATTCGCCAAATTTCAGTTCTCGAATATCGGACAAATCTCGCGGAAAACCCTTGAGGTCCTCTGCTGCTTCATCAAGTCCACCAATCGAGATGTAGGTCTTGGCAGCTCCCGAAAACTCTCCATTCGATGCAGCGACCTCGAGTTCGAACACATCCACATCGTGCCACAGGTACTTCAATTGGAGGCCGATGCTCATGATTTCCTCTCTCTCCAGCACTTCGACAGTAGAACAGCATACTATTCCGCTTCGTTGCTCTCCTCGGCCTCAGCAGCCAGCGCCAGACCCGGTTCCTCGACATCTGCTGCATCCAGCAGGCTCCGCGGCACTGACTTCGCGGTCCTGATCCCCAGCCGCTTAAGCATCTCCACTTGGCGAATCAGGTTGCCGGGGCCGATCGTGAGCTTGCTCTTCGCATCTTGGTAGCTTTCGGTGGCCCTGCGCAGACTTGTGCCGATAGCCTCGATATCCGCGACAAATCCGGCAAACTTCTCATAAAGTGCGGTGCCGCGCTTGATTACATCCTTCACGCTTCGAGCCTGCAATTCCTGCCGCCAAAGGTTATCAACGATGCGAATGACGAACAAGAGTGTCGTGGGACCAACGAGCAAAACTTGTCTTTCGTAGGCGTAGTGCCAGAGATCCCCGTCTTCGTGAATTGCCAAAAGGAAGGCCGGTTCGATGGGAACGAACATGACCACAAAGTCGGGGGATTGGACTGCCTGCAGCCGGTGATAATCCTTGGCGGCCAATTCGTCGACGTGCTTGCGGACGCTTCCAAGGTGTCTCTTTATCGCTGACTTGCGGTCAGGTTCCGACTCCGCTTTGACGGACTCGTAATAGGCGGTCAGCGAGACTTTGCTGTCGATGATGAGGTTCCTGCCACCGGGCAGATTGACGACGATGTCCGGGCGCACATTGCGCTGCCTGCCTTCCTCCTCTCCGGCATTCGCTTCGACGGTCTGCTGTAGGCGGAACTGGACGCCTTCTACAAAATTGGCAAGTTCAAGTAGCTCTTTGGCGACTTCTTCCCCCCATCCTCCCTGGTCGCTCGACGACCCGAGCAGAGCCGTTGTGAGGTTATGCGCCTCCTGCGATAACTGCTTGTTGAGGCCGCTCAAGTCGCCGATCAGCGTTTGCAGCGTGGTGACGCCTGTCTTCGAGTCGCTCTGCGCCTCTTCCACTTTCTTGCGGAAATCCTCGATCTGCAATCTGAGTGGAGTCAGCAGCGTTCCCAACTCCTTCTGGCTGCCTTCGGAGAAGGACTTCGATTTTTCGTCGAGAATCTTGCCGGCGAGGGCTTCAAACTGGTGGGAAAGGGCCTGCTTCGCAGTCTCCAATAGCGCCAGCTTCTCCGCCAGATTCTTTTCATCCTGCGCGATCTGCGTTTCCAGTCTGCTGATGCGTGCCGCTTGATTGAGCTCCGTCTCAGTTTTCGCCTGCAAATCCGCGCGCAGGCCATCCCGTTCGGCGGTAAGCTGCGCAATCGTCTTTTCCCGCTCGCCCGCCAGCGATTCAAAGCCCGCCCGCTCGTCCGACTTGGCCCTGGCCACGTCCAACTCGACTCGGATGGCCTTCAGTTCATCCTCCCGCTGCTTCACTTGCTCCTTGTCTGCTCTGGCCGAACTGGCCCTCAGCCAAAAGCCCAGAGCAACTCCCAAGAGCGCGGCGACGATTCCGATCATCAAATCCTGCATCGCTATCCCCTCTTCCCCTATTTCGCCTAATATACGCCTTTGAACTGTGGTTTTGCCGTCAGATTCAGCAAGTTTTCTCTCCCCTGATCCCTGACCCCTGATCCCTGACCCCTTGCACGCTTTACACACCCCGGCCCGCCCGTTAGACTTGAAGTTTCGGGGAGCTGCGCGTTTTTTTCAGGGTGCGGTAGTTGTGTACCTGTGCCTTGAGCCGGTATGGTAAACAAGCGGCGCCTGAAGAGGCGAGCCCCGGAGATTCCCCGGTTTTTGAAATTCATGAGGAGATTTACGCATGGCCGTTGAAGAAAAAGTCAAACAGATCATCGTCGAGCAGTTGCAGGTCGACGAGGCCGAAGTCACCCCCGGCGCCAGCTTCCAGGAAGACCTGGGCGCCGATTCGCTGGATGTTGTCGAGCTGGTAATGCAGTTCGAAGAGGCCTTCGACATTGAGATTCCCGACGAGGCCGCCGAGAAGATCAAGACCGTGAAGGATGCGGTCGAGTACATCGAAAAGAATGCGAAAGGCGGCAAGTAGCCCTTGTCCAATTTGCCCCGCAGAGTCGTTATCACCGGACTCGGGCTGATTTGCGGTGTCGGCAACACCGCGCCCGAGGTTTGGCGGCAGTTGATGGCCGGGGCCAGCGGCATGGGGCCAATCCAGGGCTTCGATACCACTGGCTTCACCACCACCTTTGCCGCCGAGGTCAAGAACTTCGATCCGCTTCAGTTCATTGACAAGAAGGAATCGCGCAAGATGGCGCGCTTCATTCACTTTGCCTTTGCCGCCACTGCGGAAGCCATGGCCGATTCGGGCCTCCAGATAACCCCCGAGATTGCCGAGCGGGTGGGCGTCTTCATCGGCTCCGGCATCGGCGGCTTTGAAATCATCGAGCGCGAGCACACCAACCTGATGCAGGGCGGCCCGCGCAAGATCTCGCCCTTCTTCATTCCCTCCGCCATCGTCAACATGGCGGCGGGCGATATCAGCATCCGCTACGGCGCCACCGGGCCGATCTCGGCCACCGCCACGGCCTGCGCCACCAGCGCCAACGCCATCGGCGACTCGGCGCGCATGATTCTGCACGGCGACGCGGACGTGATGATCGCCGGCGGCGCGGAGGCCGCGGTCACGGCCTTGTCCGTGGGCGGATTCGCCGCCATGCGCGCGCTCTCCCAGCGCAACGACGACCCCACCCACGCCAGCCGGCCATTTGACCGGGACCGCGACGGTTTTGTCATCGGCGAGGGGGCGGGCATCCTCATCCTTGAGGAGTTGGAGTTCGCCAAGGCGCGGGGCGCAAAGATTCTGGCCGAGATCATCGGCTACGGCATGAGCGCCGACGCCCATCACATCACAGGCATTGCCCCCGAGGGCCTGGGCGCGCAACGCAGCATGAGGGCCGCTCTCAAGGACGCCGGCATCAAGCCGGATGAGGTGGGCTACATCAACGCCCACGCCACCGCGACGCCGGCCGGCGACGGGAACGAATCGAAGGCCATCGAGGCTGTCTTTGGCGAGCACGCGCTCAACCATACGCTCAAGGTGAGCGGCACCAAGTCCATGCACGGCCACCTGCTGGGCGGGGCCGGCGGACTGGAAGCCGGCGTCACTGTGCTGGCGCTGGTCAACCAGATGCTTCCGCCCACCATGAATCTCGAAAACGTCGATCCCGAGTGCCGCCTGGACTATGTGCCCAACAAGGCCATCGCCCACAGCTTCGATGTCGGCCTGTCGAATTCATTCGGCTTCGGCGGCATCAACGCCACGCTGATTATGCGCCGCTGGACGGAGTGAGACAGTTGTCAGTGATCAGTTGTCAGTGATCAGTTGTCAGTCTTACGTACAAAAGCCGACAGCGCGAATCCCATTTGGGTTCGCGCTGTTGGTTTTTTGTATTTCAATATTCAATATCAGATGAGATATAGAATATCCCACCTGTGCTATACTTTTCATATGACCGCAGCGCGAAGGCCGGTCCATGAGCTCGTCAAGGTTACCGATGAAGCCGCGCTCGTTCGCTGCGCCTCCGGAGACGGGTTGATTCGCGAGGAAGTCTGGAAAGATGCAGAAGGCAAGGTCATTCGCTTCAATCTGGCCTTCATCAATTTTCATCTCTTCGCGGGAGACAATGGACGGGTTCTCGGCTACGACTCGGCGCACGGGCAACCGCACCGGCACTTCGCAGGCTCCGTCGAGGCGATCGAGCCGGATCCATACGATGTGATCTTTGACCGCTTTCTTGCTGAAGTTGGGTTATTGAAGACACGGAGTCGATTATGAAGACCAAGATCTACACAGACGGCTTTGAAGGGTGGGCGAAGCGGGCACGGGAGCGTGCCAGGGCGATTACAGAGGGGCGGGCGTTCCCTCCTTCAAGAGGCATTACCTTCGAGAGCCCGGCGGAGATGGTTCGGCTGCTCACACCAGCCCGGCTTGATCTCTTTGAGAAGGTGAAGAAGCAGACCGTTTCGATCACGGAGCTTGCCCGGTCACTGGGCCGCGACGTGAGCGCGGTGCGCCGTGACGTCTCTGCCCTGGAGAAGTTTGGAATCGTCTCTTCCCGCCAGGTTGTGAATCCCGGCCACGGGCGCGCGCGGATGGTCTCGGCGCCAGCTAGCATCTCGATCTCGGCGGAGTTGTAGGCTGCGCGGCGGCAATTGGGCTTTCAAGAAAACTAACAGCGCGATTCCCGTCGGGACTCGCGCTGTTTGTTTTTCGCTTTGCCAAAACTAAGATCCGCCATGCAATCACTAAGCTCAACTCCTGACCGCCGCCCAGCCAACAGTGACCAGCAGGTAGAGCGCCCACCATCCGAAGACCGCGATGTAGCCGGAGTTGCGCTTGACCCCGGCCACGGCTGCGATGCCAATCCCCAGCAGGACCATGCTCCAGATCGAAGTGATGTCCAATGCCGTGGCCAGTTTGTAAAGCGCGGCGTTTGTCTCCAAGGGGTTCAGGAAAGCTCCCACGCTGGTGGGGGCGAAGTTGGCCAGATTGAAGGACTCTGGCGCGCCTCCCGCGAAGAGGGCCACGGTTCCCAACAGTGCTTTGATGGTTCCAGGCAAACCCGCGAACATCCAGACAGTAAAAATGCTTCCAAAGGTTGACTTGCCGCCGAAGCCGAAGTTGATGGTGCCCCAGAAAACCAGGGAAATCAGCGCGCCCATAATCAGGATGAAGACCGGAGCGGCGGCAAACGCGCCCTCGATGCTGTATTGGGTGATCTTCATGGCCATCTCCCGCTGATCCGGGGGGGATTGCGCCATCTTCTCTTCAGCCTTGGAATCCATATGGATTGCGTTTTCCGCTACCTGCACCCAACCCACCTTTACGGTGATTGCCGTGAACAGGATGTAGCTGGCCAGGACTGCAATCACAAACGGCAGCCACCAGCTCTTAAAGCCGCGCTTGATGTCTTCAAAGGTCTTCGACGGCGCGGAGAAGGTGTAAGCAACGCGCTGCCACTGGGTGAGGCCGGAGGCCGCCTGACCCGCAGGTTGAACTCCCATATCGCTCATAATTCCGCCTTGTTCAGCCAGATTTGGCTATCGCCGCGATTGTACCCTTGAAGGGGCTCTCCGTCACAATGAAAAATCTGTTCGCATGGCCAGCAATCGGGAGTGCGACGGCGCTATTGCCCTTCGACGGGTGCTTCGGCGGGCGCTTCGGCTGGGGCAACGGACGGGCGGGGCGGCTGCCTGGGCTGCTCAGGCTTTCGTCCCGTTGGCTTTTGTCTCTCCGTGTTGGTTTTGCCAGCCCTGTTCTTTCCTGCCTGGCTCGGCGCCGTTTCGGCCGGCGCCGCCTTTGCCTCAGCCGCGGGCTTGAGACGCGGTTTGGGCGGTACGTAGCTCTTGTAAACGGTGATGTGGAAGCAGGACTGCTGGAACTCCTCCTCGACGTCGATCCTGCCGGCCTCTTCGAGCGGCAGCAGCCAGGCGCGCATCCAGCCGATCTCCTGCCGGCTCATGTTCTGCTTGGGGATGTCGATCGAGGCCCCGGTCAGATGCGGGCTGGCGATGTCGCCCTCGGCCGCGGCTGCGTTGCCGTTGACCCTCTCCAACTGCTTCTGGTAGGCGACGGTCCGCACCGCCGAGCTTACCTCGAGGGGACCGTGAAACTGCGCCGCATGGGCGCGCGCCAGATCAGAGAGAAAGGCCGCCGTCCAGGGCCGGCAATAGCGCCGGTTCCCGGGCAGGTTGCCGTTCACCGTGAGCGTCGCCGACACCGGCACAGGCACCAGCATTCCGCGGGAGATGCGATCGTCCAGATCGTCGTCGTCCTCGATGCGTTCAAGACCGTCGGCTTCAGTCTTTTCGTTTTGCCGCACCAGCGACTGAAGGGATCCGCGCAGCGGCGGCAGCTGGTCGACCCGGGCTATGCGCAGCGAAACAGCGTTGATTTCAGCGGGACGGATTGCCGGGGCGGTTGCTCTGGACTGGCGGAATTTCGTGAATATGGGGTAATCCGCGACTTTGCGCGAGCGGAAGTTTTGCCGGGACGAAGCTCGATGCGCACCTGTCCCCCTGGTGTGCTTGCCTGAAACTGCCGGGGCAGCCGGATGCCGGGATTCGCGCCCAGCCGCATGGTGTGCCGGGTGGCGCGTCTTCCTCTGAGAGGAGGTTGCCGAGGCGGTACTCTGATGCCGCTTCGCCGAAAGGTCCGGCGAGCCATAGGCCGCGCCCACCGAGAGCGCCGCCAGCACGAAAGAGATAAGGAGAATCCGCCTCATGAAGGAGTGTGCGGAGAATCCAGAGCAACTTCAGTGTATTCTCAATTGGCCTCGTTGGAGAGTGCCTGAAAGGGTGCGGCTTTGTCTGATAACGGGAGCCATTCCCCAGCGTCCAGTTAACCGCGTTCCAGAAGTTCCCCCACAGTCTCCTAACCCTCTACAATGGTTTCGTCACCGAATCAAGGAGCAATCATCCGCTGTGAGAATTCCCAAAGAACGGCTTTGGTTCGCAGTCATTGTTCTTCTCGCCATACAGGCGGCGCAGATGGCATTCGTCGTCCATCGCGAGTCGCTCACCTTCGACGAAGACGATCATATGTTTGCCGGATACATGATGTGGCATACGGGCGACTACGGCCTCAACCCCGAGCACCCGCCGCTGGTCAAGCTGTTGGCCACGCTTCCTTTGCTAGGTGAGAATCTCTGGATTCCGCCGCTGCGCCATCGAGAATTCAAGGCCGAGGCCTATCTGGACGGCCGCGACTGGCTGGCCCGCAACGACGGAGCAAGCCAGCGGCTGGTCTTCCGCATGAGGCTCACCGCCGGCCTTCTGGCGATTGCCCTCTCGCTGCTGGTCTTCCTTGCCGCGAGCGAGTGGTTCGGTTCCGCCCCCGGGCTGGTGGCGCTGGTGCTGGTCACCTTTGATCCCAACATCCTGGCCCACTCCGCGCTGGTCACCACCGACATCGGCGTCTCGCTCTTCTTCCTGGCTGGCATTTACAGCTTCTATCGTTATGTAAAGCAACCCTCCCTGCTACGGCTCCTGCTGGCAGGCGTCGCGGCTGGCCTGCTGCTGGCTACCAAGCACTCGGGAATCCTGCTGGCCCCCATGCTGCTGCTGCTTATCGGCTGGGAACTGGCGGTTGCGCCCAAAGGCACTCGGAGCCGGCTTGCGCTGCGCCTCAGTGGAGCTTTCTGCGCCATTGTCGTGGTCGGCGTCGTTGTTCTGTGGGCCTTCTATGGCTTCCGCTATGCCGCGCGGCCTTCCGGCCTGCAGCTAAGCAGCTCTCTCGCCGACTATGCCGCTCCGCTCAGCCACTTCAACTCGACTGCGGTGCTCACGATCGCCCGCTT
>Ga0302189_10002553_pt1 | contig 14552 bp, 12 predicted proteins | sample II_Bog_E2_2_FD_194551 | JGI IMG/M metagenome (GOLD analysis project Ga0302189, IMG submission 194551) | Peat permafrost microbial communities from Stordalen Mire near Abisko, Sweden - II_Bog_E2_2 | ecosystem: Environmental > Terrestrial > Soil > Wetlands > Peat | place: Sweden: Abisko...
GTTCGACCCGTTCAAAGTAGTAATCAAGCACTTGATCCGGAATTCCCGCAATCCGGGCCGAAGCCAATGCCGAGGTTGCCTCCTCCCATTTCCGTTCACGGAAGAGAATGACCCCTTTCCAGAACTGATCACGGCTCCTCTCACGCTCCGGAGAGAGAGTATTCTTCGGGGCGAGGAATTCGTACAACTCGACCCTTCTGCGGCTTCCCGCCCGCTGGAGCAGATCAATCGGTCGCCCTTCGATACTTTCGGAAGCCATCTCGTAGGAGGTTGATCCCGCAAGAATGCGGCACCCGTATTGAGTGCAGGCCGCGGAGAGATGCCTTGCAAATTCCACCGCCGGACCGGAGACACTGTAGCGTCCGACACGGGCCCCTCCATAGGCAGCTGCGATCATCGACCCCGAGTTCACGCCGATCCGAAAATCGAGGCGTTTCTGCCATTGGGCATCGCATTCCCTGTTCAGCTCCTCGAGTCGGGTGACGAGGTCAATAGAGACACGGGCAGCCTTCGCCGCGTGGTTGGCCGCACCCTCCACCGGTAGCGGAGCACCGAAGATGACACGGATACTTTCACCAGAGCACTCGTCGAGATACCCCCCCACATCGACAAGGAAATCGGAAGCCGTGCGCAGGTAGAGGTTCATCATAGCGACGTAGTCGGTCGGCTTCAGCGACTCCATCAGATCAACATGATTGTGAATGCTACATACCAGCACAGAGGCCTCGTGCAGCTCTCCCGGGAAATCGACATGGGAATTCCCGTCCACCAACTTGCGAAAACTTCCAGGGCGAAGGCGCAATCCAAAGAGGCGGCGGAGCACTGGCTCGCGGGAGCCCATCTCGGTTCTCTCAAAGAGGACGACTGCCACACTCCCGAGCAGGATGGCAGCGACCCCCGGAAACGGATTAAAGAAGGAACTATAGAGAGCAGTGACAAGCGATCCTCCCAGAAGCAGGAGAATTCCGAAAAGCGCGAGCAGGATGATCTCACGCCGGTTGGCGTGCATCGCCACCCAAAGCGTGCTTAAACCGAGCAAAAGCATGGAGACAATAATCGGTATGTTGCCGTAGGAGGGGAATGCCGCTGCCTGGATAAAAGTTTTCCAGAGAGCACCGACACCTTCGAAGCAGCCCGTGAAAAATAGCACGGCGAGCACGGGAAGAACGACCAACGAAAGCAGTAGATATGATTTAATCTTCCTCATGAGAAAAACGGGAGAAATTGGAAAGTCTGGGGTAGAGAGTCACTGAAGGGAGAGATTTCCATTATGGAAGCAGGGAATCAAGGGAAACGCTAAGGAATCGCTTACAAACTGCGATTTGATCAGTTCTTCCCGACTCGGCGAAAGATCCCTGATAACCACCCAAAAACTCCTCCGTTGCACTGGGATGGGTTTTTTCTCAAGGATTCCAGTCGATCCAACGCCTCGCGGAATGCCTTTTCAAGCTCCTCATAAGAGGCAAAGCGATCCCTGGGATCGGGAGCAAGCATCCGGTTTATCAGCGAGGAGGTCTCGGGAAGGAGGTTCCATTTTTTAAAGGAGAGTTGAATCGGACGCCGTTTTAATTCGCGAAGCTCCTCAAGTGATTTCTCCTCCGTCCTGTAGGGTGGCTCGCCGGTAATCGCATGATAAAGACATCCCCCAAGGCCATAGAGATCAGCGCGACAATCTCCCACCTCCCCCTCGAGTAGTTCGGGAGCGACAAAATCCGGAGTGGCCATGAGATGGTGTTCAATAGCTGATTCCGATTCTCCCTCCTCCACCGCAGCGAGACTTCGGGCCAGACCAAAGTCGGCCAATTTCGCCCCTCCCGACCCGCTAAAGAGGATGTTGGCGGGTTTGAGATCCCGGTGAATCACCTTCTTGGCATAGGCAGCCGAGAGGGCTTTCAAAATTTCAAGACCGGACTCGAGGATCCACTGCTCGTCGAGACTGCTCCCTGAAACGATCCGATCATGCAGGGAGCCTCCTTTCATGATTTCCATCGCCAGACATGCCCCACCTTCTTCTTCCTCCAAGGCCATCACTTTCACCACCCTGGGATGCCCGATCAAGGCGGCGTGCTTCGCTTCGTTCCTGAGGAAAAAGAGATTTTCGCTATAATCCGGCTGTGTGATTTCGAGCACCTTGAGCGCCACTTCCGAAGATGTGTAATCAGGATCCCTTTGTTGATCAGGCCGTGCACGAAAGACTCGACTGCTTCCCCCTTCTCCCAGAACATCCAAGAGTTCGTAGGAACCAAATCTCGAGCGCACACGCACCTCGGAACGGCATCTTGGGCACCTCACCAAAGCCAGCAGCGATGACTCTTCTACATCCAGAAGCAGTCCGCAGGATGAACAGGGTTCCTCATTTGTGCTGGTGAGGGTTGACGACATCAATTGACCATACCGCGACGAACGCCCATCCTACAACATCACATGACCGATCCAGCCATCCATGAAATCATCGCCTCTGAAGAGGATCGTCGCCAGCGGCTTGATATGGTTCTCGTGCGACATCTCCCCGATTTTTCGCGTTCCAAACTCCAGGCACTCGTCAAGTCGGGACGCGTCACCCTCAGGGGGAATCCCGTTCGCAGTAACGATGAGGTGCAACCCGGCGATGTCTTCATCGTCGTGGAAGAGCCTCCCAAACCTTCCGCAGGAGCCCGTCCGGAGAACATTCCGCTTGAGATCCTTCACGAGGATGATGATCTGATCGTGGTCAACAAACCAGCAGGAATGGTTGTTCATATCGGAGCAGGACACGAGGAGGGTACTCTCGTCAATGCCCTCTTGCACCACAGCGTCACCCTCTCTTCCGGATCGGAAGAACATCGTCCTGGCATTGTCCACCGTCTCGACAAGGAGACCAGCGGTTGCATCGTCGTGGCCAAGAATGACAAGACGCACGCCGCGATCTCCCAACAGTTTGCAGACCGTCTGGTGAAGAAAACCTACCTTGCCATCGTCAGGGGGAAACCCCGTCATAGCAAGGGAACCGTCGATCTCTCCATCGGCCGCCATCCTGTGCAGCGTCAGAAAATGACGGCTCGCCGCCCCCCCTCCGGGCGTGAAGCAGTGACGGACTACGAGGTGATCTCTACCCACGAAAATCACAGCCTTGTCGCCTGCATGCCGCGCACCGGGCGCACCCATCAGATCCGCGTGCATCTGCAACATCTGGGCCACCCTATTGTCGGAGATCCTCTCTATGGAAAACGGGACGGGTTTGAACGACATCTCCTTCACGCCTGGAAGCTTGAATTCGTGCATCCCATCAGCGGCGAACTCCTTCATTTCCAGGCACCCCTGCCTGCAGATTTTGCGCTCGTACCGTTGCCTCAATCAAGGCTTGCACCCCTAAAGAGCCCGAACCAGAACCCTCATCCATGAGTCCTTTGCCCGATGATCAGGCCCTCTCCTTCGATGAGGCCATCGCCACAGCATTGCCGGTACTTCAAGGCATGAAAAAGAATCTGCGGGGTGCCCCGAAGGCGTCGCGAGCAAGTCTGGAGAAGCTCCTGACGGCAGTCTCCGACTCTCCCTCCACTGCTTCATCCTCCAAGAAGCACGAAAGCGCTGCCGTTCAACAATCCGCATCCTCATCCACGTTACCAGCCGAGTCCATGATTCCAGTTTCTACAAATTTCCAATCCACATCGACTGACGATGGTCGCCTGGCAAAGTTTGTGGAACTGAAGCAAAAAATTCTCAATTGCACCCGCTGTCCCAACCTCGTTGCCAGCCGCACACAGGTTGTCTATGGGGTCGGAAACCCGTTTGCCGAACTGCTTTTTGTCGGCGAGGCTCCTGGAGAAGAGGAGGATCTCCGGGGTGAACCGTTTGTCGGTCGGGCCGGCCAGCTTCTGAACAAGATCATTGGAGCGATGGAATACACGCGGGAGGATATCTTTATTGCGAATGTGCTCAAATGCCGTCCTGATATGCCCGCTGGGGAATCGGGCAACCGGAAGCCGAAGCCCGCTGAAATGGCCACCTGCCTGCCTTGGCTCACCCAGCAGATCGACCTCATCAAACCGAAGGTCATCGTTGCACTCGGACTTACCGCCATCGAGGGACTCCTCGGTGAGCCGCGCACGATGCGCGATGTGCGAGGCAAATGGCTTGATTACCAGGGCGTTCCCCTGATGCCGACCTATCACCCAGCGTATCTTCTGAGAAACCAAACCCTCGCGGAGAAACGGAAGGTCTGGGAAGATATGCTTCTGGTTTTGGAAAAACTGGGGCGTCCTATCAGTGAAAAACAGCGCGGCTACTTCCTGGAAAAAGGAACCTGAGAATTGGCCACAAGAGGCACATGAAGCACAAAAAATCGGGAGCTTTTTCTCTTCCTCCTGTGTCTCTTGTGCATTTTGTGGCAAAATTTTTCCTCCACCCGTCTTTTTCTCTCTGAAATCCCTGATTCAATATTTTTCTAAGCTTCCCGGTGGCAGTTCAGCTTGCAAGCCCTCAATGCACCAGCATTCCTGCGGGTCACTCCCGGTACGAATGTTTCGCACAACTTTTCATTGGCTGGTCATCACCCTCTGTCGATTCCTTTTCACGCTCACCTGCAAGGTCAGAGTAGTCCAGCTTGCCCGAGTTCCTCGTAAAGGACCGCTCATCATGGCCTCGAACCATATCAGTCATTTTGACCCGCCAATCATCAGCGGGTTTTTCCCCCGCAGACTCGACTGGCTTGCCATGGAAGAGATGTTCCGTTCGGCATGGGGAAAATGCATTTTTACCGGACTCAACTGCATCCCAGTGGATCGGAGCGGTTCGGATCGGACATCTCTGCGCCAGGCATTGAATCGACTTTCCGAGAAACGCGTCATTGGTATCTTTCCCGAGGGGGGCATTCGGGCGGGAGAAACCTCCATCCTGAACGGTGCCAAGATGAAACCCGGGCTCACCTCACTCAGCATCCATTCAGGCGCCCCGATCATCCCCTGCCTCCTGATTGGCAGTGACCGTCTCTACAACAAGGCCAATTGGAAACGCCGCACTACGCTCATTCTGATCATCGGTGAGTCAATCATTCCTCCGGGAAAGCAAGAACGGGATCCCAATTCCCGGGAAAATTTCACTGAAAAAATCGCCCAAGCTTTCATCGGACTCAAAGAAGAAGCCATCATCCGTTTTCAACTCGCCCCCGATGATCTTCCCCAGACACCACAGGCTCGAAAAGGCATCCACCCATGATTTCCAGAATCTCCCATTCCGTGATGGATGCCATCATGTGCGCGATGATGAACACGGCTCAGTGGCGCCTCCGACATCATGCCGTTACCCGGGAGCGTTTGGAGGAATACCTCGCCCTGTGCGCTACGCTGGATCGGCAGACCTATTACTCACTTCCCAACCCGGAGAAAACCAACTGGCACCGCAAGGGAAACCGCCTCTCCTGGAATTCTCCAGTACCGGGAATTTATCCTGAAAATAACATTGCATCTGCTGATCTCTATAACACTCCTAACAAGAAAGATGGACAAGGAGCCCCAACCCTACTTCTGCTTCATGCCTTGATGTCGGCGAATGATTTCGGATATCGGAAAATAGCGGCGCGATTCAACAAGCGGGGATGGAATGTTCTTTTTCCGCATCTTCCCTATCATTATAGCCGACGTCCTAAGGGCTATGCAAATGGTGCCCTGAGCATCACCTCAGACATCGTTCGAAATGCGGAAGCCCTGAGACAATCGGTCATCGAGCTGCGCCAACTCATCCACTGGAGTCGCCAACAAGGCTCCCAACGCATTGCGTTGCTAGCGACCAGCTACGGGGGCTGGGTCGCGGCACTCACTCTCTCGCTCGAAATAACTGATTTTACGATTCTGCTCCAGCCTGTGGCAGACGTTACCCATGCTACTTTCGAGAGTCCATCGAGTCGAATGATGGCCAGTTATCTGAAGAATAATTACATTTTTTCCGATTCCATCGACCGTCACGCTCATCTGAGCTCGCCGCTCCACCTGACACCACTCACACCAGCCGATCGCATTCTTCTGATCGGAGGCTCTTATGACCGACTTTCTCCTACGGCAACCTTAAAAGCGCTTTCCTCACACTGGGGGGGCACCCGATATGAAGAAGTCCGGCAAGGACACTTCGGATATCAAGCCATGCGGTGCGCCCTTGCAGCATCCGAAGAGTATCTTGATTGATGTCCTGTTTAACCCGAACTCCGAAGTTGGCGGTGATGAGTTGGCGGAAGTGCGGAGGCATATCATTAGATATGGTGAGCGCTGACAATACTTCTTTGCGGTCTGAAGATTGTGTCAAATCGCACTGTTCAACTTCGGAGTTCGGGTTTAATCAACCATCCTAAACATCATGAACGTTCTCGTTACCATCGGACCGACTCAGGAGCCGCTTGATGCCATGCGGATTCTGAGCAATCGCTCCACGGGAAAACTTGGCACCCAACTGGCACTCACCCTTGCCGAAGCAGGCCACCGTGTCATTGCCCTTCGTGGATCAGGGAGCACCTTTGCCCCCACCCCCCTCATGGAGCAGGGTATTGAAGTCATTCCTTTTACAACAACAAAGGATCTTCATGCTCTCTTGGAAAAAACATCAAAATCAGAACAAATTGATGCTCTATTTCATGCTGCGGCGGTCAGTGATTTTTATTTTCCAAATGGAAGTCTGGATAAGATTCCTTCGGATCGAGGCCCCATCACCTTGACACTAGAATCTACCCCAAAACTGCTCTCCCTGCTGCGTGGATGGTTTCCCTTAGCACGCCTAGTCGGATGGAAATTTGAAGCCTCAGGAGATAAGGAATCTGCCCTCGCGGCGGCACGCGCGCAGATTCTCAAAAACAAAACGGATGCCTGCGTGCTCAACGGCCCTTCCTACGGCGAAGGCTTCGGAATTCTTGACGCGAACGGAGAGTTTCACCATCTCCCTGATCGCACGAAACTCTGCGCATTCCTTGCCAAGAAAATCCAAGGCTGATTGTTATTTTGTCGCCCTTTTTCGGATCACTCGATCACCGAAATCCCCGACTGCTTGATCTGCTGCGCCTCCTCCTCGGTCATCCAACGCTCCGTGGCGGCTGGCCCCCAGGAATCCGAGATGGCTATCTCCCGGGTCTTCTGATTGTAGCCAATGATCAGGCAGACGTGGCTGTACAAGGGATCGGGTTGAAGGGGTGTTGATTTTTTCAGCGAGGGAAGAAATTTGTTTTGCCAGTCATCCCAGTTGCTCACGGCGACTCGATACTGCATCCGTTCGTTGACCCTTTTGTTGAATTCTAGGGTGCTGAAATGGCCGAAGAGGATGGGCTTGCCGGCATCAATGAACGGCTTGATCTCCAAGATGCTCCCCGAGAAGTTCTTCTGGGTGATGATGCCTCCCGCATCGTGGATGACATTGAAGGTTGCTCCCTCGATGGCGTTGATGCTGGTGCCTCCTCCTGCCCGTGTCTGCCCCGCCATGGCAAGAATGTTCATGTCTTCGGAGAGTCCGTAGTACCGCAGGACACGTTCGAAGGTGGCGGGGACGCAGTAACCCTTCCTCCCCTGGTTCACCATCGGAAGATCCGTGATGACCACATCCCCGTTTTCCCTGTGTTCGACCCGCTTGGAGATCGTTTCCTTCGTGGCTTGGAAGGATTTCTTGTCTGCATCAGGATCATCGAACGTGGCTGTCGGTAAAATTCTGAGAGTCACATACTCATTGGGTTGAGCTACGAGCAGGAAAGTGTGCCCTTTCCAATCCCAGCGTTGACCTGCCTCAGACATCGAAGCGAAACGTCCGATCCTCGCCGGACGCGAAGGCCCCAATAAGGAGTTCAATGCCGTCTCGATGGTATTCTTGTCCGATTGCATCGCATCGTGGCATTCCCGAAGCATGTTGTCCGTGACATTCAACGGTTGCTTAGGGTGGGCAGCCTGCTGCTTCGCCTCCTCGGCCGAACTGAAAAAAGCGACATCCCCCTTGTTGGCAAAAAGGATGGCGACCCGTGAAACCTTGTCATTGATTCCTTGCAGGAAAAGGGAGAGAGCTCTGGCCCCAAGAACCTTGGTTCCCACATTGAAGGTGTAGGGGTAGCGCCTGTAACCGGCCTCGTAAGCGGTCTTCGATTCCTCCGGCCAACCGAGATGGCCGGCAACCATGGCATCATTTTCCTCCCAGAGGCTTCCATTCCCAAACAGCGGGATGCCAAGAGCCTTGTTCATCTGCTCCGCTGATGGGATCACAGCGCTGTTGGTTTCCGTCGAGGAAGTGACTCGTGCTTGCGTGACGACAGCATCCTGAGGCTGTGAAGGAGTCGGCTTTTCTGTGGCACTCACGGGCATCTGCACAGAGATTGAGTCTTTCGGAATCTTGAAGGGGGCCTCCTCGTCCGAGCGCCTGATCAGAACACCATCGTCGGTGACTGAAGTTACGATAACCGTGGTTCCGGAGGGAATCGTTGCAAACCCGATGGTTTGACCATTAGCAACGATGTCCATTCTGACTGCTTTGAGCAAACTTCCCGTCGTGACAGTCGTGTCACCGAACGCCATGGACATTCCGCTCCAGAGTACGAACGCAATCGCCAAGAAAAAAAGATGAAACGGAAAAAAAGCCGATCTCACACACTGACGCTTTTTGGTCCTTGGCTTTATTTTACTGATGTTGATGACGAACTCATCCGCGAGATCTGTAACCATGGCTCTTTTTCATTGGAGGGAGATCAACCAGATCTTGCCTACCAAATAGGTATCTGCTTCTGAAGTATCAATACAAATCACCTCGCTCGTGACGAGGAGGTTTCAGCAATCTCGTGATAGTGAAATGTCGTTTGCAGCTTGGCGAGCAGATGTCTGCGGAGGATATCACGCCCCTTCATAATCCAGAAAGTGGCAAGACGCTATGTTTTACCTGAGAAAACCATGGTGCAGGGATTTTTCTTCGCCTCGTGACAATGCCTCTCTAGTATGGTCAGTTCATGAGCGAAGACCTGAATCCCTATATCGATGCCGGAAAAATCACAGCCGCAGCCGCAGCCTCACTTTCAAAACTGACTCCCGGTGCTTTCTGCACCCATCGGAGCTGGGGCTTCGGTCGGATCGAGGGATGGGAACTGATCACTGGTCAGATCACGATCGATTTCGTCTCTAAAAAGGGGCATGCGATGCAGCTTCAGTATGCCGCCGAGACACTGACCTACATTCCCTCCGAACACATTCTAGCACGTGCCGCCACCGATGCTGCAGCCGTCCGCGAACAGGCGTCGAAGGATCCACTCGGACTCATCCGTTCCATTCTGACAGATCATCGCAACAAGGCGACAGCTGATGAAATCGCCGCAACGCTGGTGCCCGCCGTCTTCGATGCAGCGGGATTTAAGAAATGGTTTGAAGCAACGAAAAAGAAACTAAAGGCCGATGGTCATTTTCAGATTCCTGCCAAGAAGGGGGATCCAATCGTCCTTCAGGAAACCGCGCAGAACCCTCATGAGCGCCTGATGGAACAGTTCCGTACAGCACGCCATCCAAAGGATCAGGTTGTTGCCCTTGATGCTGCCATGAAATCTCTCGGGGATTTTGCAAAGGAAGTTGAGGAACTTCGGGCCATCGCCTCAGAGGTGGAGGAAGCCGCGAAGCGCGGTGGCAGGATCCATGCCGCCAAAGCGATTGAACTGCTGATCACTCGTAATGAAATCTGCGCGAGCCACGAATCACTCAAGCCCGGCCCCGAAGCCATCAACATTGCAGGAATCCTCGCCGAATCCCCCGGCAAGCTGACCGATATTTTCTCGGAAATCCCCGCCGCAAAATACGCGCGGGTCCTGGAAGCCTTCCCTTCCGCTTTCCCGGAGAACTGGGAAGAGCGGGCACTTCGTCTTACCAAGACTTCGGAGCCTCGTCTCAGCGCGGAAATTCTGAAACTCTTCATCGCCCAGAACAAACGGGAGGTCTTTGCCGAACACACACGCCGTATCATCCGCGAACGCTCCGCCAGTACGGATTTCGTCCTGTGGCTTTGCAAGGACCGCGACAAGGCTGTTCCCGAGGTGATTGACGAGGAGCTTTTCGCCGCGATCCTCGCCGCCATGGAGGCCGATCTCCACGCGGAGATCAAGAGCAAGCGCCTTGAGGAATTCATTTTCGATGACCGTGAACTCATCGCCGACCTGCTTGGCAAGGCCGAGCGTGACTCGGCTCGTCAGGCCATGCGCAAGGTCATGATCAGCCCTGTCTTCGCCGATCTGAATCGCCGCTCGCTTCTTGCCCGGATTCTGAAGGTGCATCCCGAACTTGAATCCCTCGTCACCGGAGATCACGACACCCAGGTTTCTTCCAACAAGGGAGAGACCTTGGTTGTTTCCTGGGCAAGCCTTCAGCGCCGGAAGGAAGAGCTCGAACACATCGAAAAAGTGCTCATTCCACAGAATATTCGCGATATCTCCACCGCCCGCTCCTACGGCGATCTGCGTGAGAACTTCGAGTTCAAGTCGGCCAAGGAACAGCAGACAGTCCTCAACCGTCAGAAAGGCGAGCTCGAACTGATGCTCAATAACTCCCGAGGGACAAATTTTGAAAATGTGGACACCTCTGCCGTCTCCATCGGAACCGTTGTCACGCTGGAACCCATCGCAGGCGGACCCGCTGAAACCTACAGTATCCTCGGAGCATGGGATGGAGTTCCTGAAAAAGGGTGGGTCTCCTATCAAGCCGTCATCGGGCGCGCCTTACTCGGGAAAAAAATCGGAGACATCATAGAAGTTCCCACCGATACGGGAACCCATTCAGTGAAGATCACGGCCATTTCCCAATTCACCGATATCGAGAGTCTCGGCACGACAGTTGCTTGATTTTAAAAGCCATATCAACAACAATTCCATACTTAACCTTCCACAATTACCCATGAGCGACACCACCATCACAGCCATCCACGCCCGCGAAATCCTCGATTCCCGAGGCAATCCCACTCTCGAAGCCGATGTCTATCTTGCTGGTGGTGCAGTGGGTCGCGCCGCCGTTCCAAGCGGAGCATCAACCGGCGAGCATGAGGCCGTTGAACTCCGCGATGGGGTGAAAGGCCGCTATCTGGGTAAGGGTGTTTTAAAGGCTGTCGGAAACGTCAACAACATCATCGCCCCCGAACTCGTCGGTTTTAATTCCCTCGACCAGATCGCCATCGACAAGCTGATGATCGAACTCGATGGCACACCGACCAAGGGGAAACTCGGTGCCAATGCGATTCTCGGCGTCTCTATGGCCGCCGCACGCGCCTCAGCGACCCAGACCGGCCTGCCTCTCTACAAATATCTCGGCGGCCCCAATGCAAAGGTACTTCCCGTCCCGATGATGAACATCCTCAATGGTGGCGCGCACTCCGACGCCCCGATCGATTTCCAGGAATTCATGATCATCCCGAAGGGACTTCCGACCTTCTCCGAGGCGCTCCGCGCCGGAGCGGAAATCTTCCATGCCCTTAAGGGCGTGCTCAAGGCCCGTGGTCTTTCCACCGCCATCGGTGACGAGGGTGGTTTCGCTCCCAAACTCGACAGCGCCGAGGATGCACTCGACTCCATCGCCTTGGCCGTCAAGAAAGCCGGTTACAAATTCGGGGGCCAGATCGCCATTGCCCTTGATGTCGCCTCCAGTGAATTCTACGATGCAGCCAAGAAGAAGTATGTCTTCAAGAAGTCTGATGGCAGCGTCCGTACCGGAGCCGAACTCGTCGATTACTACAAGGGTCTCGTCGCCAAATATCCGATCATTTCGATTGAGGATGGCTGCGCAGAAAATGACTGGGCCACTTGGAAACTCCTCACCGAGGCTCTTGGCGACAAGGTGCAGCTCGTCGGCGACGATCTCTTCGTCACCAATGTTGACTTCCTCCGCAAGGGTATTGAGAAGGGGGTCGCCAACTCCATCCTCGTCAAGGTGAACCAGATCGGCTCCCTGACCGAAACCTTCGACGCCGTCGAACTCGCCAAGGAAAACGGTTACACGGCAGTCATCAGCCACCGTTCGGGAGAAACCGAGGACACCACCATCTCCGATATCGCCGTCGCCACCAATGCCGGTCAGATCAAGACCGGTTCCCTCTGCCGCACCGATCGCGTCGCCAAATACAACCAGCTCCTCCGAATCGAGGAAGAATTGGGTGAAGATGCAGTTTACGGCGGCAAACTAAAGTGGTAGTAGAATTCTAATGGTATCCGCTCTCAGTACCCAGGCTCATCATCCTGCGATGGTGAGACGCCGAACGCAGCCAGATCTTCTGCCTGCGGCGATGCGTATTGTCTGGGTGCTGATCATCGCCTCCGCGCTGATGACGGCCGGTTTCACATTCTATCCGGAATGGACTCGTCTCTCTGAAATGAAGGCCTCTCTGGCCAAGCAGAACGCTCAACTTGAGGAACTTCAAAAACTGGTCAAGGAACGCGAGCAGGAAGTTCATCTGCTCCAGACCGACCGGGATTATCTTGAAACGATTGCCCGCGACCGTCTCGACATGATGAAGGAAGGCGAGACCATTTTCCGCCTTAGCGGAACGACGCATAAGTCCTGAACTGAATCGGCTGAGCCGATAGGCAGTAAGGAATGAAGATTGAAATCTGAAGCATTCTCCCGTTGTCTGCTTTCCTCTGATAATCTAACAACTCAAAGTCTTCTTTTCAGGTTTCAGCTTTCAAGTTTCATCTTTCATCATTTCTCCTCATGTCCGAACAAGCAATCGACCTTACCATTTTGGATGCCTCCGGGCTTGCCGACCGTCTCGGCTCGCTCAGGAGGTTTCTTTGACGCTCCGGCACTAGCTGAAGAACTCGCGGGTATCGAAGCCCGCATGAGCCTACCCGGCTTCTGGGATAATCGTGAGGCTGCCCAGAAAGACATGGGACGCGTCTCGGAAGTGAAGGCCAAGCTTGGGCCCCTCACCCAATTGGAACAACGCGTGGGTGATCTGGAACTCCTCAAGGACATGGCCTTGGAGGAATCGGACTCTGCCTCGCGCGCACAAGCTTCCGCCGAAGTTCTCAAGGAATTCAACACCCTCACCACGGAGCTCGAGAAATTCGAACTTCTTCAGCTCCTCTCCGGTGAGTTTGACAAGAACGACGCTTTCATCACCATCAATTCGGGAGCTGGCGGTACCGAGTCGTGTGACTGGGCCGACATGCTAATGCGCATGTACAAACGCTGGATTGAACGCAGCGGCTTCTCCGCAAGCGTCGTTGACATCCAGGAAGGGGACGAAGCCGGGATCAAGTCGGTCACCCTCGCCGTCAAGGGAGACTATGCCTTCGGCTATCTCCAGACCGAACGGGGCGTTCATCGACTCGTACGCATCTCTCCCTTTGATTCGGCCAAGCGCCGTCATACTTCCTTTGCCAGCGTGGATGTCACCCCCGACATTGAGGATGCGCCCGTTGAGATCGACGAAAAGGACATCCGTGTCGACACCTACCGCTCCGGAGGGAAGGGTGGACAGAATGTCAACAAGGTTGAGACCGCAGTCCGCATGACCCACGAACCGACCGGCCTCGTGGTTGCCTGTCAAGCAGAGCGCAGCCAATTAAAGAACCGGGTCATGGCCCTGCGCATGCTCAAGGTCAAACTCTACCAACTCGAAGCCGACAAAAAACGCGCCGAACTCGACCGTCAATACAGCGCCAAGGGAGAAATCGCCTGGGGCAGCCAGATTCGTTCCTATGTCTTCCAGCCTTATCAGATGGTGAAAGATCATCGTACCGGCGTTCAGACAGGTAATGTTCAGGAGGTCATGGACGGCGATTTGGATGCCTTCATCGAAGCGAAGTTACGCGGCGTGACGAAAGGGTCTGTAGACACCGACGAGGACCTGTAAATTCATCCTCTGAAATTCTGAAAGTTCAGCGCCTCTTTTTGAGGGCTCTTAGGGCGTTTTAAGTAATAGTGTGGCACCTAAGAAACGCCGTTGGATCATTTTCTGCGATTCTCACGCGGGGCTCGTGGAGTGCACGAAGTGGAGAAAAATAAAGATCCCCCTGTATTTTCCCCCGCGTCTTCGCATGAAACTTCTGTTATTCTTCTCATGAAGCTATGGCTATAACTCAAGCTCAAACAGCTCTAAGGAAACGTATAAAACGGGGTGATCCCACATCACTGAAACTGCTTTAATTAGTGTCCCAGATTTTAAGAGCGTCGGACTTGGCTTTGGCATCGGGGAATGTCATTCCCTTTGCAAGATAGGAATGAAAATAGAGCCTCCGAATATCCTCGGAATTCATGTTTTTGAGCTCATCCACAGTGAGACTCGAATTGGAGTCATGAAGATCGTTGTAGAAGCCCTGAGCCAACTGAGTGCGCTGTGCATCGGCTTGCGTACGTGCATCTGCGTCAGCCTGCTTCTTCTGGGCTGCGGCAGCATTAGCTGCGCTTTCTTTTTGTTTTGCATTGGCAACTGGCGCCAAAGCGGCACAACACACAGCGACTAGGATAATTGGTAGAGAGATACGGGGGATCATGGGTTTGCTGATAAAATAAAAGCCTCTATCAATCAAGTCTCTTTTCATCGCGTTGAGAAGATTTTCCTCCTCTGCTGCGAGCAAGTGACCCTGCTACTTAAAAATT
>Ga0302189_10002555_pt1 | contig 14548 bp, 12 predicted proteins | sample II_Bog_E2_2_FD_194551 | JGI IMG/M metagenome (GOLD analysis project Ga0302189, IMG submission 194551) | Peat permafrost microbial communities from Stordalen Mire near Abisko, Sweden - II_Bog_E2_2 | ecosystem: Environmental > Terrestrial > Soil > Wetlands > Peat | place: Sweden: Abisko...
CGTAAGCTCTGAGTCTAAGGTTCCTTAAAAATACCCGAAATGAAGAAGCAGATCCTTCGACTCACCACCCCCAAACTGAAGTACGTTTGGTGCCCCTTTCGCTCAAGGATGAGAGCGCTGGCTTAATGGACGCGCAGGACGATGATGGTTTCGTCGTCGAAGCGGTCGTGATCGCCCTGAAAGCGGGAGACATCCGAGAGGATCGCATCTGCAATTTCCTGCGCGGGGCGATCGCGGTGGGCGCAGAGCATGGTGGATAGACGCTCTTCCCCGTAGGACTCGCCCTCCGCATTATCGGCGTCCAGAATTCCATCCGACACAAAAACGATTGCATCCCCTGGCTGAGTGGCAACGCTGAATTCCTCATAGGTGACGTTGGGGAACATGCCGAGGGGAAAGCCTTCCGCCTTGACGGTGACAGATTGACCTGCACGACAAAAGACGGGCTGAATGGCGCCGGAATTGGCTACCTGCAAGGTTTGGTTTTCATCGTTCCAGAGAGCGAAGAGGAGCGTGACGTATTGGGACTCGAGCTTGCGCTCCTGCAGGGCGTCATTGAGGATGACGAGCATTTCAGCGGGGGCGGGCTGGTGAACTGCGGCGGTGCGCATAATGCCGCTGACGAGGGCGGCGAACAGGGCGGCTGGGGCAGCCTTTCCGCTGACGTCGCCGAGGACGATGGCGGTGCGCCCGGGGCCGTAATCGATGAAGTCGTAGAGGTCTCCGCCGATGGTGCGGGCAGGTAGAAATCGGACTGCCATCTCGGCATGGGGATGGGATGGAGCCTCCGGGGGAAGCAGGCGGAGCTGGACCTCGCGGGCCATGGCGATGTCGCGCTCCAGTTGAGCTTCCTGGCGACGGACGCGCTGATAGAGACGGGCGTTCTCAATCGAAATGGCGACCTGGGCGGCAAGCGTTGTAAGCATGCGCTCGTGCTCTTCATTGAAGAAGCCGGTGCGCGTGTGCTCGAGGTCGAGGACGCCGATGATGCGGCCCTTGTAAAACAGCGGGACGATCAGCTCCGAGCGGGTCTCGGGGTTCATGGCGAGGTAGCGGGAATCTTTGCGCACGTCGGGGACATTGATGGGGCGCCACTCGCGTACCGCTGCGCCAACCAGTCCGCTGTTGACGGCGATGCGGCGCATGGGGGCATGGATGGTGCCGAATCGCCAGCCATAGCGGGTGATGAGGGTCTCACCGCTGTCGTCGAGGAGCATGACGGTGAACATCTGGTAATCGATGAGGCGGCGGAGGAGTTGACCGACACGGACGAGGAGGGGGTCGAGATCGAGGATGGAGGTGAGCTCGACGGCGATTTCGTTCAGGACCTCAAGGGTTTGCGCCTGGCGGGAGACACGGGTGTAGAGGCGGGCATTCTCAATGGCCTGCGCGATTCGGGAGGCGGTGAGGGTGAGGACGTGGAGGTGCTCGGGGCGGAAGTAGTCGGCGAACTCGCTCTCGAGGTCCATGACGCCGATGAGGCGATTTTTGGCGATGAGGGGGACGGTGAGCTCGGAGCGGACATCGGGGTTGGCGGCGATGTAGTGTTCGTAAGCGGAAACGTCATTGAGAAGGATGGGTTGGCGAGTGAGGGCGACCTGGCCGACAACGCCCTTGCCGATGGGGACTCGGGTGCGCTCAGTTTGGGGGGTGTGGCCGATTTGAAAGCGCATGCGGAGGTCGTGGGTGCGGTCGTTGAGTAGGAAGATGGCGAAGATGCGGTAGTTGATAACCGTGCGGACAAGCTCGGCCGTGCGGTTGAGGAGAGTCTGCAGGTCGAGGGTGGTGTTCAGGGCGTCGGCAAGGTTGACGAGGTAGGTGAGGTCTGCCGGCTCGATGCGTACATTGATCGGATCCAGATGAGCCAGAGGATTGGCTTTAGCGGCGGGGCGGTAGTCGCCTTCGAACTCGTGGTGTTCAGCCGGGGATGGGGGATTTGAGCGCATGGGTGTCGAAGGGAATGATAACGGATTGGGAGGCAACGCTGCGGAGGGGGCAACACCTGCTGCGCATCGCGAAGAACCGCTGCCTCACACCGCGCCGTCCCTGCCCCAATGAATAGGGCCAGCACCCATCCTGCGATGCTGGCCCCTGTTGGTCCCGCGCTCTAACCTACGGGCAGCTCAAATTACCCGCCGGCTGCTGATACACAAACGTGTGATACACAGTGTCTTCGTAGACCGCAACTTCCTGGTAGCAGCCCAGCGTCGACGACAACAGGGTCGCGTTCATCGTGTTGCTGATGCCATTCAGCGTCCCCGAGCTCTCGCTGTCAGACCACGTCCATGTCTGCGAATTGGCCAGGCTCGGTCCGACTCCCAGACCCACCTTGACGCTGTAGCCGACCGTCGTCGAAGTCGTTCCCGTATAGGTCGTGCTCGCCTGCGTGGAGTCCGTCACTGTGTACGTGTTGGAAGACTGATTGCACGACGGGCACTCGTACCCCGCCAGCGTCAGGAACAGCTGCGAGGTCGACTTGTTGGCCAACGGCACCGGCACATACCGGCAGTCGTCGTTGGTAGGAAGCGTGGCCAGGTCGCTGCATGCCGCCTCCCCGCTGACATCTGCTAAGAGCGGGCTCTCCGTTGAGGTGTAATTCAGCAGCGGATCCTGCGCCAGAATCTGCGAAAAGTCACTCGGAACGCATCCGCACTGGTTCGCCAGCGTGCACTGGGCCACCGGCAACGGATGCGCGCAAATGTGCGACAACCCCGGCAGTGTCGTGCTTCCATAAGCAATCGGTTCCAGAATCGCCAGCGGAACCGTGGTCACTCCCTGCGCATTCGGCTCCAGCGTCGCCGCCGTCACCTCGACCGTATCCATCTCGCCATTCGACGAGCTCGGCAGACCGAAGCTGTATCCCACCACCGACGAACTCGACTGTTGCAGCGTCAGTTCCGGGTTCAGCCACAGTACGAACATATCCTCGTTATGATTCAGAGCATTCGGATTCGATTTATTCGAGACGTTGGTCACCGCAGCCGCGTTTGCAATACTCGTCGTCGATGCATTCGTGCTTCCGTTCGTGTCGCCTTCACCGAAGGTGGCGCTCAATGACGCCCCGATAAACCCAAAGCTCAGCGTTGAACTCGCCGCCTGGGTAAAATTCTTCGTTTCCGAGGTCGTCGACCCATTCGTCTTGGTGTTGCTGTATCCCGAGCTGCTGCTGTTGCCCGGCGCCATGTACACCACCGAGAGCACCTTGTAGTTCGGGTCAATGACCAGCGGCTGCGCATTGAACACCGTCATGGGCATGTTCTCAGTCTGCACGTATTGATAGTTCTGACCCTGCGCCGACACGCTGCAGCCGGCTGCCGTGGCACCGAGATACGAAGGCGTCCACGTGAAGGTCAAATACGCACTCCCCGACACGTTTTGTGAAAAAATCTCGCCGTAATTGGTCACATAGCACATGATCTGCCCATTGCCGCTGAGCCCGCTGACCTGCACGTTCCCACTCATGGGCTGATTCTGAATGGCGTTGGTTGGCGATTCATAGCTGTACTGGTTCGAGTAGCCGTTACCGAGGTGCATGGTGATGCTTAGCTGTCCCAATGCCGCCCGGCTGCTGCAGAGCATGCACAGCACGGAGAGGCAGAGGAGGGGGATCCTCTTTGAAAGACAATTCATTGCACATATCTCCTTGATGGTTTTCACGCAATTTCTCTTGCGCGCAGCGGGGAGTAGCTGCACGACGGAGGGGAGGATTGGATGTCGCGCCGATTGCCCGCGTTCCAGTCAACGGGCATGGGTTATTGCCAGTCGTGCCTTTCTACGCAAGGCAGTCGAGGACTGTCAACAAAAAAGAGCGGGTATTCATTTGATTCACAGTAAATTTTTGGTAATGCTGAAAGTAATTTAATAGATAAGCATGGAAGGTTACTCAACGCCACCAAATGGAACGCATCTGTTCACCGGAGACAACTTCAGTCGGAATGCCGGGGGTTGGAGACCAGATAGGGAGGTCTTGGACTGCGAAGATAGTCTCGATCGGCTCGGTCCAGGGGTGGAGAGCGAGGTCGAAGAGTCCCCAATGGATGGGCATGAACAGGCCGTGGCTGCCCATTGCGCAAAAGGTGCGCACAGCTCCATGAGGGCCCATATGGATTTCGCGCCAGAGGGGGTCAAATGCGCCGATTTCAAGCATGGTGAGATCGAAGGAGCCAAACTGCTTGCCGATCTCAGTGAAGCCATCCCATTCTCCGGAGTCGGCGCCGTAGTAAACGCTGTGCGCAGGGCCATTGATGGCGAAGGATGCCCACAGAGTCTCAAACCGGTTGAAGAGGCTGCGGCCGGAGAAATGGCGCGCGGGTAAAGCGGTGATGGTTACGGAGCCAACAGTGACGTTGCCGGTCCAGTCGAGTGCAGTGCAGCGGGCAGCGGGCACGCCGAGGCCCTGGAGAATGCCGTCGACGCCGAGAGGTGTAATGAAGCGGGCTGCTTGAAGCTGGGGCATCGTTGCCAGGGTGCGAACTGTGTGTGCGCCAAGATGATCGTAGTGGTCATGGGAGATGATGACGGCGTCGATGGGCGGCAAGTCTGCGAGGGCAAGTGGCGCGGGAAAAAAACGTTTGGGGCCAGCCCATTGCGTGGGGGCGGCGCGCTGCTCCCAGACGGGATCGATGAGTATGCGCATTCCATCGATCTCAACCAGCGAGGTGGAGTGGCCGAACCATGTAATTCTGAGGCCGGAGCGGGGGCTGGTGGCGAAGATTCGGGGATCCGTGTGGAATGGGCCTGGCGGAGTCTTGGGCGACCGGGCTGCCGCATCAAGGAAGAAGCGGGGACCGATTTTGAACATTATCGAGAGTCCGCCCATCTCGGTCGGTACAGGGTTCAAGAACTTCTTCCCTAGCCGAATGGCGGGATTGATTGACATGTTGATTAGATGGAAGAACTTGCCCGGGGATTCTCCAATTGACTTGGGCGCTGAGCGGGGAGAGACTTAGGTCATCTAAAACGTGGAGTTGATGGTGGATACCGAACAGCTTGAACTGACCGCACGATTCACGAGCGCGGTTGACTATGCGCGAACCGTCCATATTGAGCGGCGCAAGGGGACCGGGATTCCTTACATGGCGCACCTTCTGGGCGTCGCGGCGATTGTGATGGGCGAGGCCGGGCATGTCAATTTCCCGGTGACGGAGGACATGGTGATTGCCGCGCTGCTGCATGACGCGGTGGAGGATCATGGTGGGCTTCCGCGCCTGGCGCATATTCGGGCGAACTTTGGCGCGGAGGTGGCACGCAAGGTGGAAGGGCTTTCGGACAGTTTTTCAGTTGACTCGGACGCCAAACAATCGTGGCTTGAGCGCAAGCAGGGCTACATTGAGCGCCTCAAGAACGAACCAGCGGATACACGCCTGATTTCAGCGGCCGACAAGCTGTATAACGCAAGGACGATCCTGGAGGATTATCGGGACGTCGGGCCCGAAGTTTGGAAACGCTTCCATCGGGGGCGAAACGATCAGATCTGGTATTTTGACGCGCTGGTGGCGGTTTTCAATGCGACGGGGACCAACCGGATTGTGCGGGAGCTGGAGCGTGTGGTGGAGGAGCTTCGGCAGATTTCCAGCGCAGAATCGACCTAAGACACATGTTAAAGACAAGGGCTCGAGGGGAACTGCCTGGAGCTCTCATTATACTATTGACAAACTAAACTAAACCGTTCAGTATTGACACTTGGATCAGGAGGCCGGCACATGATTCAGGTGCGAAACCTGGTGAAGACTTTTGGGACGTTCACCGCTGTCAACGACATTTCATTCGACGTGGCGCGAGGGGAGATTTTTGCGTTTCTGGGACCCAACGGGGCGGGTAAGACGACCACCATCAAAATGCTGACAACGATGCTGAAGCCGACCAGTGGCGCGATTGAACTGGATGGGTTGAATCCGCAGACTAAGCAGAACGAAGCGCGTCAGCGATTCGGGATTGTGTTTCAGGACCCGAGTTTGGATGGAGACCTGACGGCTGCGGAGAACATGGAGATTCATGGCGTGCTGTATCACGTACCGCGCAAGATTCGCCAGCAGCGGACAGAGGAGTTGCTGAAGCTGTTTGAGCTTTGGGACAGGCGCGGGGAGCAGGTAAAGAAGTTCTCCGGAGGGATGAAGCGGCGGCTTGAGATTGCGCGTGGATTTCTGCACACGCCTAAGATTCTCTTCCTTGACGAGCCGACGCTGGGGCTTGATCCGCAGAGCCGGAACCAGTTGTGGGGGCACGTGAAGAACGTGAATGAAAAAGAAGGCGTGACCGTGTTTTTAACGACGCATTACATGGACGAAGCGGATCGCGTGGCGCACCGGATCGGCGTGATTGACCACGGCAAACTGGTGGCGCAGGGTACACCCAAGGCAATCAAGGAACAGACAGAAACACAGAGCCTGGAAGATGCGTTCCTGAAGCTGACGGGATCGACCATTCGCGACGAGAGTGCGGGGTCGGCAGACCAGATGCGGCAATTCGCCAAAATGTGGGGTGGGAGCAAACGATGAGCGCAATTTACATTTTGTGGTTGAGGGAGTTGAAGCGCTATACACGGTCGCGAGCGCAGATTATCGCGTCGCTGGGGCAGCCTATGCTGTACCTGCTGGTGCTGGGTTTCGGATTGAGTCCGGTGTTCAAGCGAGCGGGCTATGGGAGCTACTTTCAGTTTATTGCTCCGGGCGTGATTGGAATGTCGGTATTGTTTTCGTCGATTTTTTCAGGTTTAGGGCTACTTTGGGATCGCCAGTTCGGGTTTCTGAAAGAGACGCTGGTGGCTCCGGTTCCGCGCATTCAGATCATGATTGGGCGGACGCTTGGCGGATCGACTACTGCGATCATTCAGGGACTGCTGGTGACGGTGATCTGCATGATTGCGGGGTTTCGGCCGGTAAGCATTTACGCATTGCCGCTTGCGATGGGATTCATGGTTCTGATCGCGGTTCTGTTCTCTGCGCTGGGCGTGGCGATTGGCTCGAGCCTGCAGGACATGCAGGGATTTCAACTCATCATGAATTTTCTTGTGATGCCGATTTACTTTTTGTCCGGGGCGATGTTTCCGCTAAGCAACCAGGGGAAGGTGCTGACATTTGTGACGGCGCTCGATCCGCTTTCATACGGGATCGACGGCATGCGCTCGGTGCTGATGAGCCGCGAGACGTTTCAGCCGGCGTTTGGCACGGCTACAGATTTAGCGGTGCTGATTGGGGTGGGTGCGGTGCTGCTGGTTTTTGGGGCGTACCGGTTTTCGAAGATCGAGATATAGCGATGGTGAGACCACGGAGCCAGGAAGCGCACGAGCGGGTTCTGCGGACCGCGTTGGATCTGTTTGGCGAGCGCGGAATAGACGCGACCAGCATGGACGCGATTGCGCAGAGTTCCGGCGTGAGTAAAGCGACGATCTATAACCACTGGGCGAACAAAGAAGCGCTGCTTATCGACGTGATGCTGATGGTGAACGGGCTGGATCGTGATCCGGAAGACGTGGATACGGGCGACGTGTGCATGGACCTGACAACAGTGCTTACGCGCCGCCCACCGGACCAATTCGACGGGGCGCGCGAGCGGATGATGCCGGCGATGATTGCGTATTCGGCAGTACACAGCGAATTTGGCGAGGCGTGGCGGCACCGGGTGATGGAGCCTTCGCGCGTGGCCCTGAAGAAGATTTTGCGCCGCGGGATGAAACGGTCGCAACTGCCGGCAACGTTGGAAATGGATACTGCAATGGCACTCCTGCTGGGCCCTCTGCTATATGGGCACATCTTTCACAAGGAGTCTCATCCCGAGCCTTTCGATTTTGGAGGCGAGGCGGCAAAGTCATTTTGGCGGGCGTATGGCATTGAGAGTGCGGAGGGGTCTGCCGGTACAACGCGCGCATTGCGGGTTGTGAATGCGAAGCGGAGCATGGAGAAGGAAGATGCAAACGAAAGCCACAAGGGATGATGAGAACCGTCACGTCCGCAGATGGAACGAAGATTGCTTTCTGGCGGGATGGGGCTGGGCCGCCGCTGCTTCTTGTGCACGGCGGTATCTGCGATCACCTTGCCTGGTACTTTGCTGTGCCGCTGCTGGCGCGGCATTTTACTGTGTACACGTTTGACCGCCGCGGACGGGGCGGGAGCGGCGATTCCCTTCCCTACTCAGTGGAGCGGGAGGTTGAAGATATTCTCGCAATACTTCATGACATAGGTGAACCGGCTCATCTTGTAGGTCACTCAGCGGGCGGGATACTGGCGTTGAAGGTAGCAACGCGTGCTGAAAATCTGCTGAGCCTGACGTTGTATGAACCGGCGTATGTGGTTGACGGAGCGCGCGAGCGGCCTGCACCTGAAGTGCTCGACACAATACGATGTTTGCTTGATGCAGGGGATTACGACGAAGTGATTCGCATTGCGATGCGGGAATCGGTGGGGATGTCTGACGCGGAGATTGCGTTGATGGAGACAGGACCCGGATGGGAGCATCTGTGCGGTGTTGCGGAGGCTGTACCGCATGACTGGATGCTATGGGAGGAGCGGCTCGAAGCGGAAAACGTGAGAGGTGTGCGCGCTCCGGTGCTGGTAATGACGGGATCAGAGAGCCCGACGTGGCTTCGCGCGGGCGCAGAGACAGTGTTGGCCTCGTTTCGGAATGCGCAAAGTGCAGTGTTACCGGGGCAAGGGCACTCGGCGATGTTTACTGGACCAGAGCTTTTTGCGAAGACGATTATTGATTTTGCTGTGCGATGCCAATAGCCCTTCCAAGGGACACCGTACACTTGCCGAACTGCTGACGGGTCAGGGCTGAGGGTTTGCGAATTGGTGTGCGCGGAGATAAGCCTCAAGCTCGGAGTTGCCCGCGTGAGCTGCCCAGTCGGCTGGGGTTCCCTGCCAGAGGATGTCTTTCATATCCAGCCGTGCTCCGCGTTCTACGAGCAGATGGACCAGGTCCTCGTGCCCGGCGAGAGCGGCTTGATGCAGGGGTGTGGAATGCGAATGCGTCCCGACCGGGTTGTAGCGGTTTGGATCTTCACCGGCATCTAGCAGCGCCTTGACGATCTCGATGTGGCCGAACTGGGATGCGAGGGCGAGTGCGCGATGGCGATCATCTGAGCTTGCATCTGAAAGCAATCGATTGAAATCTTCGGTGCGGCCTAATGCAGCTGCTGCGGACAGGTCGAGTTTCGCGCCGTGAAGCAGCAAGGCCTGAGCGGCTTCAAATTCGCCGTGGCCGAGGGCGGATTGCATGGCGGAATTGGGATCGGCCCCTTGATCGCACAGGAAAGCGATCAGCGGCAGTTGCACGCGGCATTCACGCGGTACACGGCCGGAGCAGATGAGGCCCAGTGTTTCATTCAACGCGGATCGATCCGCACCCGCATCGAGGATCGTCTTGGCGACCGCAACAATGTTGGGCGGCAAGGCACCGCGACGAATGGGATTCTCTGCTACGAACTCCAATAGAGTCGGATTACGGAAATAGTTCACGCCTTCGAAAACGACCCGCTGACGGACGAGATGCGGATGTTGATTCAAGTGTGCTTTTAGGCCAGTCACATCCCCAGCGTCGAGGAGGTCAACGGCGCAGCGAAAGAGGGGGTCTTCAATTTGCTCATGGCGCGGCAGTTTGAGTTGATCGGATGACGATGGTTTTTCAACTTGGGCTTTCAAACGCGTCCAGCTTGGAAAGCTATGTTCGCGCGCGATGGTTAGTTGCGCATCGGCAAGGCTCAAGGGCGCAGAGAAAATCTCCGCATCTGCGGCAGCGTGGAAGCGGGGATGAAATTCGCGGATGCGTTGAGCTGCTTCTCGCTGGTGCGCGGAATGCGCTTTGCGAAGGTCTTTGGCTTGGTACCTCAGGTGGTCGAGGCTGGGATTAGGTGGGAGGGGTCGCACCGGCATGACGAACTTCCTTTCGAGTGCCCAGGTCCGCATGTTGAGGGCTGAAAGTCAGTTCGGAGAATTGGTTTGCAGCAGGTGGACTTCTGTCCTTTCCGCGGACCGGATGCGCCCTTTTGCGCAATTTGAAGATAGCAGATCCGCGGAATTATTTGGAGCTAGCGAGGGGCAGGGTCAACGGAGTCGGCGAGGGCGTAGGCGAGGACAGCCATTACAGCGGCGTTCTCATTCAGATGGCGGGGATCGACTTTGTCAAAGGTGTCAGCGGCAGTGTGATGGTAGTTGAAGTAGTAGCGGCTGTCCTGGACGGGGGCGAAGCTGGGCACTCCTTTTTCGGTGAGGCCAGCAATGTCTTCGCCGGTTTCTGGTGCTTCGACGAGTGTTTCGGCGCCGATGGGTTCCAGGACTTGCGAAACAGGCCGGAGCCACTGGCCGAGCACGGACTTGCCCGAGTAGTAAATGCCGGTGGGGTGGTCGCAGCCGAGATCGCTCTCAATGGCGCCGATGTGGTTCATAGCTTCTCCGGCGTGCTCTGCCATGTAGGCCGCGGCACCCTGGGAGCCCTCTTCTTCGCTCATCCAGGCAATGAAGCGCACAGTGCGGCGGGGATGGATGCCGAGGTCCTTCAACAAGTGAATGACCTGCATGGAAACGACCACGCCGGCGCCGTCGTCGATTGCGCCGGTGCCGAGGTCCCATGAGTCGAGGTGGCCGGAGACGATGACAACCTGCTCAGGGTGCTCAGTTCCCTTCCAGTCGGCGATGACATTGAAGCTGGGCGCGTCAGGGAGGGTCTGAGGAGTGAGGGTGAGGTGCAGGCGGACGGGCCCTTGCGCCGTGAGGTCTTTGAGCAGGTCAGCGTCTTCCGCGGAGATGGCGGCAGCGGGTATTTTAGGCACGCCGTCGGTGTACGCGGTGAGGCCGGTATGGGGGAGCCGGAAATCAGCGCCGCCGACGGAGCGAACGAGCACGGCCGCTGCGCCGAGGGCCGCGCCTGCGATAGGAGCTGCTCCGCGATAGATTACGCCTCCGCCGTAGGCATCGAGGCCTTTGCCCTGGGCGGCGAGTTCCTTGTCGAACGAGTGGTTGAAGACCAGAATTTTGCCATTGACCGCGCCGGCCGGAAGCGCGTGGAGCTGGTTAAAATTGTCGACCACGACGACTTCAGCGGTGAGGCCTTCAGCGGGTGTAGCGACGCTGCCACCTAATGCAGTGAGGACAACTTTCTGGGTGGTTCCAGGAGTCTGGCCGGCCCAGGTGACAACCTCGGCAGTCTCAAGGCCGCGAACCCAGTGCGGAACGGTGGCATTTTCTTTGGTAACGGTGGCGCCAAGGGCACGCATCTGATCAGCGACGTAATCGACCGCCTGCTGCGCCTGAGGCGATCCGCTGAGGCGCGGACCAATGTTGTTGGTGAGGTGGCGCAGTTGGTCGAGGGCGTAGGGATCTTTGAGAGCGGCTTCGCGCAGGCGCTCCATGGTGGTGAGCTGCTGTGGAGTCCATGCGCTCTTGCCTCCAGCCATCATGGCGTTGAGGCGGTCAAAAATGCTGGGGCTGGGAATGCTCGGGCTTGGCTGTGCGGGAACGGCCGACTGCGCTGCGCACAATTGTGCGGCGCAGGCGGCGGCCAGAAGGGCCGTTGCGAAGGGCAGGTTTTTGCGGCTGGGGAAACCCATGAAGGATGTTACCACGTTGTTTCTGCGTCTCTTTGACCGGGTCACCGTCTATAGAAATGGAAGGCGATTTTGGGCTGCAGCATTTGTTGATCTGTTTGCGTCAGGCCGCACCTTGGGGGATTCCAGCATCCTAGGAAAGGCAGGCGCAGGAAGTGGTTATGCCAGACGGGATTGCCCGCCACTGGCTATACTGATAGTTGATGCAATGAATCGTCCTGCCGCAGGCAGGTTACCCCGACGAGGTTACGGAACTCATGAGCTCGCTTTTTGAACGGCTGCGTATGCGCCGGCTCTCTACAGTCTTTTTGGTGCTTGCTACCGTTTCGGTCACGATTGTGGCCGGTTCTTTCATGGCACACGGCGTTCGTGGACAAGAGAAGCAGAACCCCAGTGCCGATGCCTCTCCATTGAGTGTGGTCAACTCCAGCGTGGCTCCCAATGAGTTTGTGAAGATTGCAAAGCAGGTTGGTCCCGCGGTTGTAAACATCAACACAGAGACGTTGCCGAAGCAGTCGGAGGGTAAGGGCCGCAGGAACCCACACGCGCGGTCGATGCCAAATCCCCAGAACCCCGGCGATGACGATGACCAGGGCGGCGACCAAGGCCAGGGTCAGGGTCAAGGCAACTTCCAGGACTTTTTCAACCACTTCTTTGGCGGCCAGGCACCGGACCAGGAAGGCGGGGACGATGGCCAGGTTCGCGAGTCGCTGGGATCGGGTTTCATTGTGGACCCCAAGGGCTACATCATCACGAATAACCACGTGATTGAGAAGGCCGACAAGATTTATGTGAAGCTTTCAACTGATCCCGACAACCAGGACCAGGGCCGGTCGGCACGGGTGATCGGCTTCGACAAGTCGACGGATCTGGCGGTAATCAAGATTGATACCAGCACGCCGCTGCCGACAGTGAAACTTGGCAACTCAGACACGGCGGCGGTGGGCGATTGGGTTGAAGCGATCGGGAGCCCGTTCGCGCTGGCGCAGACTGTCACCGCAGGCATTATTTCAGCCAAGAACCGGACGATTGAAAAGGGCGCGAGCGGCGAATTTCAGCACTTTATCCAGACGGATGCGGCCATCAATCCGGGGAATAGCGGCGGCCCGCTCTTGAACATGAACGGCGATGTGATTGGCGTGAACACCGCGATCTATACGCAATCGGCCGGCTATCAGGGAATTGGTTTCGCCATGCCATCAAACACTGTGGCAAGCGTGTACAACGACCTGATCAGCGCAGGGCACAAGGTGACGCGCGGATCGATCGGCATCCGCTTCAATCAAGGGCTCTCGGGCGCAGTGAACCGCGTTTACGGCTTCAAGGCGGGCGTGCTCGTGCAGCAGATTCAACCTGGCGGTCCGGCGGAAAAGGGCGGAATCAAAGTCGGCGACATTATCACAACCATCGATGGGCGCCCGATCAAGGATGGGGACGACCTGGTGAGCGAGATTACGAGTCGCAGACCGGGAAGCAGCATTCGGCTGGGTTATGTGCGTGATGGCAAGTCCGGAGACACGACGGTGACGATCGGGGATCTGGACAAGGTGTTCGCGGAACAGGCCAACGAGCAGGCTGAAGGTGGACCGGACGAGAAGGGTGATGCGGGCGAAACCAAGCTGGGATTGGTGGTTCGCGAGGTTTCCCAGGCCACGGCATCCAAGCTTCATATTTCTGGAGTAGTGGTCCAGTCTGTGCGGTCCGGCTCATTTGCGGATCTGCAGGGCCTGGAGCCGGGATTGGTGATCATCCGAATCAACAAACAGGCCACGGGAACCAAGGACCAGTACGACGCGGTCGTCGGAAAGCTGAAGGTTGGCGATGACGTGGTGTTTGAGGTGGTTGATCCGCGGCATCCGGGTAATGGAATCAATTACCTGGGCGGTACGCTGGAGTAAGACACGGGGGGCCGGGCTTGGGGAATTCCGGAAATTCAGTGACACGGCATCATCGCTGAATGGAGTTTCCCAAGCTGGCACTCTTCCCGAGTCTTTCCCTAATTCTGTAAGGGGACATCTTTTCCTCTTGTCGCAATGTGAGACATTCCGATAAGGTTGAAACATCGGTCCCGAATGAATTGTTGTTATGTGAGGTGGATCCAGCATGCTTTCATTTCGAGCGAGTCTGGCACTTTCGCTTTTGGCCGCATTGGCCGCAGTTCCGGCATTTGCCGCGCGCACGCATCGAACCACTTCGGCCAGTCACGCGCACTCACTGCACAAAGCCGCCCCGAAATCGCACAAGCTGCATGGCCAACAGGCCATTGACCCCGCGCGAGTGACGGAGATTCAGCAGGCGCTGATCCGGGAACACTACCTGACAAGCGACGCTAACGGTAAATGGGACGGCACCACCGAAGCGGCAATGCAGAAATACCAAGCAGACCAGGGTTGGCAGACCAAGCTGATGCCAGACTCGCGGGCATTGCTGAAGCTCGGTCTAGGGCCGGATTATTCGACTGCGATCAACGCAAAGAATTCCAGCTTTGCACCGCCGCCTCCGGTGACGACGATCCCCACCCCGCAGGTGAATGGGTTTACCGCGGCTGCGGGAGTTAGCCGCTAGTTATCACTCATCTCTGAACGCAAAAAAGCCGCCTCAAAGGCGGCTCTTTTGCGTTGGTGCCGCCCTCACGGGAGTTAGAACCGCATGGGCGGCATCCCTTTCAGCAGGAATTCGTAGCGTGGGCGGAGGGTATCGGGACCGGCGGTGATTGGGTCGTTGAGATGGATCAGCGCGTCATCGGCGCCGTACTTCGGCCAGACTGGAAGCCCAGCGCCATTGGGATCACCGGACTTGGCGAAGTTAGTCCAGTAGCTCATCATCTCATCGCTCAGCTTGCGGTCTTCTGGACGGACGGTTTCGCCGGGGCGCGTGTCAAGCGTACCGAAGACGTATTCGATGTCGTCCGAGTGAAAGGCAAAGGTGCCCGGATGGAATTTGCTGGGCAAGGCGCGCAGCTCGAAGTGATAGCGGTAGACAGGGGAGTCTCCGGTTTTCCGGTGCGCC
>Ga0302189_10002586_pt1 | contig 14414 bp, 7 predicted proteins | sample II_Bog_E2_2_FD_194551 | JGI IMG/M metagenome (GOLD analysis project Ga0302189, IMG submission 194551) | Peat permafrost microbial communities from Stordalen Mire near Abisko, Sweden - II_Bog_E2_2 | ecosystem: Environmental > Terrestrial > Soil > Wetlands > Peat | place: Sweden: Abisko, Stordalen...
TTATGGCGAGGTGCTGCCCAACCAGGACGGCGCCCCGGTGCGCGTCGTCGTGCCGTGGAAGTACGGCTTCAAATCCGCCAAGTCGATTGTGACCGTGCGCTTTCTCGACCACCAGCCGCCGACAACCTGGAATGATATGGGGCCCAGCGAGTACGGCTTCTATTCGAATGTGAATCCCACCGTGGACCACCCCCGCTGGAGCCAGAAGACCGAGCGCCGCATCGGCCAGCCCTTTTACGCGCAGCGCCACACCACGCTGATGTTCAACGGCTATGGCGACCAGGTGGCCTCGCTCTACAACGGCATGAACCTGAAGAGGTATTTTTGAAGCGGAGTTAGCGGAGTTAGCGGAGTTAGCGCGGTTAGCGGAGCTAGTGGGGCTCCGTAGTTGCCGGCAGGTTCGGTGAGTCGTCGGGAGATCTCAGCTAAAGACAAGCTCGGAACGCTACGGACTTGCATACTAACTCCGCAAGCTCCGCTAACACCGCTAACACCGCTCTCAAGAGGCCCATGAAACGACCGACCCTCATCGCACTCAAGACCCTCACCTGGCTGGCCTGCCTTTGGCCGCTGGCCCAGATCGTCTGGGGCGCCCTGACCAACAATCTGGGCGCCGACCCAACCGCCAAGATCACGCTCACCACGGGCTACACAACTCTGCTGCTGCTCATCCTTTCGCTGGCCATTACGCCGGTGCGACGCCTGATTCCCGAACTGACCTGGCTGGTCAAGTTTCGCCGACTGCTGGGCCTCTTTGCCTTCTTCTATGCCACGGTACATCTCGCGACGTATATCGCCCTCTATGCCGGCTTCGACGTGAACACGATGGCCACCGACATCGCCAAGCGCCGTTTCATCACCGTCGGCGTAGCCGCGTGGCTGCTGCTCGTGCCATTGGCCGCGACATCGACCAACTGGGCCATCCGCAAGCTGGGCGGCAAACGCTGGAATCGCCTGCACAAGCTGGTCTATGTTGCCGCCGTCTGCGGAGTGATTCACTATTGGTGGCAGGTCAAGCCCGGCGTGCTTGCGCCGCTGAATATGACGATAACTTTGGCAATCTTGCTGCTGGCGAGGCCTGTGCTTTCCTGGATGCAGCGGCGCAAGACTCGCGCGGCCTCAGCCTGATTGCAATTCATTATTCAAATCGCAGCACTGCCTGCGCCACCGGATGATAGCTCTTGCGGTGCAGCGGCGTCGGACCGAGCCGTTCAAGGGCGGCCAGGTGCGCGGGGCAGGGATAGCCCTTGTGCTGCGCCAGCCCGTAGCCGGGAAACCTGGCGTCCAGTTCCACCAGCAACCGGTCGCGATGGACCTTGGCGATCACAGAGGCTGCTGCGATAGAAAAACTGATCCCGTCGCCATGAACCACGGCCTGCTGCGGGCACTCCCAGTCGATTGTGTCGCGGCCGTCGATGAGCAGAAAGTCAGGGATGATGGTCAGTTGCTCGACGGCGCGACGCATGGCCAGGAGCGATGCCTGGCGAATGTTGATGCGGTCGATGGACTCGGCGTCCACGGCCGCGATGGCCCAACTGACAGCGTTGGCGCGAATCTCGACATTGAGCTCGACGCGCTTCTTCTCGGTCAGCTTTTTCGAGTCGTTCAAGCCATGCAACAAGCAGCCATTGGGCAGAATCACCGCCGCGGCCACCACCGGCCCGAAGAGCGGACCACGGCCCACCTCGTCCAGCCCGGCGATGCTCAGCGCCCCACGCCCGCGTGCGGCCTCTTCGAGCGTCCATCCGCAAACCGGAGCCTTCACCATCTCTTCAGTATAAGAAAGTCGGCTGGCCAGTCTGCTGGATATTCGCCTGTCTCTCTGCTACCCCCGCCTCGCTGGAGTACTCTGGTTGTTCAGGAGACTCAAGCCGAAGATGTCTAAGCCGTGCCGTTCCTTGTTCGCCGCACTAGCCGTTTTTGCCCTTGCATCTTCCCTGCTCCGCGCACAGCAGCAGCCTGAGGCGCCCAAGGAAGACTACGTCCGCGCCCACTACACCAAGTTCGAGTTCCGCATCCCCATGCGCGACGGCAAGCGGTTGTTTACCGCGGTTTATGTGCCCAAGGATGCCGCCGCCGGCCCTTACCCGTTTCTGCTGCACCGCACTCCGTACGATGTCGAACCCTACGGCGAGGACCAGTATCCCAAGCAACTGGGCCCTTCCGATGAGTTCGAAAAGTCGGGCTACATCTTTGTCTACCAGGACGTGCGCGGGCGCTGGATGAGCGAGGGAGAGTTTGTCGAGATGCGTCCCCACATCGACCAGAAAAAGTCCCCTCAGGACGTGGACGACTCCTCCGACACCTATGACACACTCGAATTCCTGCTCAAGCACATACCGAACAACAGCGGCAAGGCGGGGATTTGGGGGATCTCTTATCCGGGGTTCTACACTTCCGCGTCGATCATCGATTCTCACCCTGCGCTGGTCGCCGCCAGTCCGCAGGCGCCGATGAACGACCTGTTCCTGGGCGACGACGCCTATCACAACGGAGCCTTCATGCTCTCGGCGAACTTTGAATTCTATGCGCCCTTCTTCCTTCCGCAAGACAAGCCACAGACCCCCAAGCCCACCGTTCCTTTCGATTTCGGCACCCCGGACAGTTACAAGTTCTATCTTCAGGCGGGAAACATCGCCAATCTCGACAAGCTCTACCTGAAGGGCTCCAACTGGCTCTTCAACGACCAGGCGAAGCACAACACCTATGACGATTACTGGCAGGCGCGCGACCTTGAACGGCACATGAAAAACGTGCACTGCGCGGTGCTGGTGGTGGGCGGCTGGTATGACGCCGAGGATCTCATCGGCCCTTACAAGACCTTGTACGCGATCAACAAGTTCAACCCGCAGACGCCCACAACGCTGGTGGAGGGCCCATGGGTCCATGGCGGCTGGGCGCACGGCGACGGCAGCCGCCTGGGCGACATCGAATTCAATTCGAAGACCGGCGAGTACTTCCGCACGAACGTGCAGTTTCCTTTCTTCGAGCATTATTTAAAAGGCAAAGGAAAAGAGCTGCCGCACGCAGTGGTTTTCGAGTCAGGCACCAATGTGTGGCGCAACTTTGACGCCTGGCCGCCCAAGGCCGCCGCGGCGAAGACGCTCTACTTCCATGCCGGCGGCAAGCTGAGCTTCGATCCGCCAACGGAAATCAGCGGCGTGGATGAGTATCTCAGCGACCCGAATCATCCGGTGCCCTTTGTGGGCTACACCACCGACACCGTTCCGCAGCGCTACATGGTGGATGACCAGCGCTTTGCCAGTTATCGTCCAGACGTGCTGGTCTACCAGACCGAGCCGCTCGAAGCGGACGTGACCATCGCCGGACCGATCTCGCCCCGGCTCAAGATCTCGAGCTCCGGAACGGACTCGGACTTTGATGTGAAGCTCATCGACGTCTATCCGGAGGACTATCCCGACCCCGAGGAGAGCCCGGGCCCCGACAAGCATATTCTGGATGCGCCGCCGGTGCGGATGGGCGGCTATCAGGAACTGCTGCGGGGGGAACCCTTCCGGGCAAAATTTCGCAATAGCTGGGAGAAGCCGGAGCCGCTGACGCCGGGCAAAGAGGCCGATCTCAACTTCACCATGCCCGACCTCTTCCACACCTTCCGCCGCGGCCACCGCATCATGGTTCAGGTCCAGAGTTCCTGGTTCCCGTTGACGGATCGCAACCCGCAGACCTTTACCGACATACCCAACGCGCGGCCGGAGGAGTTTCAGAAGGCCACCGAGCAGCTCTTCCGCCAGAAGGACGCGGCCAGCGGCGTGGAAGTGCTGGTCATGCCGCAACAGTAGCTTCTAGCTATTAGCTTTTAGCCTTTAGCTTTTCCTCCCCCGCCCCTGGATTCTGGGCAGCCAAATGGCTTCGCCAGGACTATTCAGAGCTAGAAGCTGGAGGCTGGGAGCCAATAGCTGATTTTCAACCCAAGAGGCCTCAATGTTCACTCGCAATCTCCGCTCCGCCGTTCTGCTGCCGGCCGCATTGCTGCTCGCCGCCGCGCCCATGATTCACGCCGAAGAAGGCATGTGGACCTTTGACAACCCGCCTCTGAAGCAGTTGGCGGCCAAGTATAACTTTCATCCCACCCAGGCCTGGCTCGATCATCTGCGCCTCTCGAGCGCGCGGCTCAACGACGGCGGATCGGGCTCGTTTGTCAGTCCCAATGGCTTGCTGCTGACCAATCATCATGTGGCGCGCGGCCAGTTGCAAAAGAACTCGACGGCCGAGCACGACTATGTGCGCGACGGCTTCTATGCGGCCACGCCGGATGCGGAGATGGCCTCTCCCGACCTCGAGGTGAATGTGCTTGTCGGCATGCAGGACGTGACCGCGCGGGTGCTGGGCGCGGCCAAGGGTATTGCCGATGAGACCAGGGCGCTCAAAGCCCAGGATGCAGAGATCGCAGCGATCGAAAAAGAGAGCAAGGACAAGACCGGCCTGCGCTCCGACGTGGTCTCGTTCTACCAGGGCGGCGAGTATTGGCTCTATCAGTACAAGGCTTACACCGATGTGCGGCTGGTCTTCGCGCCCGAGCAGCAGGCGGCCTTTTATGGCGGCGATCCGGATAACTTCACCTATCCGCGCTACGACCTGGACATGGCCCTCTTTCGCGTCTACGAAAACGGCAAGCCACTGCACACCGATAACTATCTCAAGTGGAGCGCCAAGGGCGCCGCGCCGGGCGAGCTCATCTTCATCCCCGGCCATCCCGGCTCGAGCCAGCGCGACGACACCATGGACGAGCTCTTGTTTGATCACGACTCGATCGAGCCGGCATTCATTGAATATCTCAGCCGCCGTATTGCTGCCGCACAGGCCTTTGGCGCTCAAGGCCCGGAACAGGCCCGCCTGGTCGGCACCACAATCTTGAGCTTGCAGAATTCGCTCAAAGTGTATGAAGGCCGCTACGATGCGCTGAATGACAAAGGAATTATGGCCAAGAAGCAGGCCGAGGAGAGCGAGTTTCGCGCCCGCGTCGCAGCCAATCCAGAGTGGAAAAAGGCCTACGGCGACGCATGGGAGACCATAGCCGCCATCCAAAAGAGGGCCGCTCCCCGGCAAGAGGCCATGATCTTCCGCCGCACCGATAGCCGTCTGTTCAGCATTGCGCGCCAGATCGTGCAGTACGTCGTTGAAGTGAAAAAGCCCGACGGCGAGCGGCTCGACGGGTACCACGATGCGCAGCTTGAAACGCTCAAGTTCCAGCTTTTCTCGCCCGCGCCCATCTATCTCTCCACTGAGAAGCTCTACATGACCACAGCGCTCAACCTTGCGGCTGAGAAGCTGGGCAGGAACGATGAGTACCTGGTCAAGCTGCTCCAGGGAAGCGATGTGAACACCTTCGTCAACTCCGTCGTCGATGGAACCAAACTGTCCGATGTTGCCGTGCGCAAGGCTCTGCTCGATGGGGGCGAAGCAGCCGTAGCGGCCTCGACCGATCCGATGATCGTCGCTGCCCGCCGCACAGACCCGCTGGCGCGCGAGTACCGCCGCTGGCAGCATGACGAGATCGAGAGCGCGCTCACCCCGGCCGGCGAAAAGCTGGGCAAGGCCCGCTTCGCAGTCTACGGCAAGGATGCGTATCCCGATGCCACCTTCACGCTGCGCCTGAGTTATGGAACGGTCGATGGCTACCTCTGCAACGGCACTATCGCGCCGCCCTTCACCACCTTCTACGGGCTCTATGACCGCGCGGCGAGCTTCAGCAACCAGCCGCCCTTTGACCTGACACCCAAGGAGGCGGCCGGCCGCGACAAGCTGGATCTGGCCACGCCGTTCAACTTCGTCTCGACTGGAGATATTATTGGCGGCAACTCCGGTTCGCCGGTGGTCAATCGCGACGGCGAAGTGGTGGGCCTGATCTTCGACGGCAACATCGAGTCGCTGGCCGGCGATTTTGTCTACGATGGAACGAAGAACCGTGCGGTTGCGGTGCATTCGGCGGGCATGATCGAGGGGATGCGCAAGCTCTACGACGCCGGCGCGCTGGCCGATGAGCTAGAGGGCAAGAAGTAACTCCTACCGCATCGACGCGAACAGCAAAGGGGAGCCGCTAGAGGCTCCTCTTGCTGTTCCATGAATCAATGCGTAGGCGCTCTCGACGGAGCGGAATTCGGTGCGCCAGACGAGTCAGCGCCGGATGGCATATTCGGTTCCAGGCTGTCTCCGGCCAGAATCCGCGACTCGGAACCGAAGCGGCGATATTGCCCAAATGTAACGTCATTCAGATAGGTCTTTGCCGCGCCCTTGTAATGCGACTGGGAAAACGCCCCGGTCTGCTGCGCTGTATGCGCCAGCAATATGGATACGCTCCTCGCCGGGCAAACATAGCTCTTCCCCGCAATATCCGTCGGGCGATATTCGACCAGAATATCGGCCCTGGAGACCAGTTCGCCCTCCGGCATTTCAGCCTCCATCGAGATGCGCAGAATCGCTCCGCTCGCTGGATCGAACGCAATCTCCCCGTGATAGGCGTCCTTTTCGCCGAACACGCGCTTAATCGGAGACCCATCAGTGCTAAATCCGTCAGCAACGCAACAGAACTGCACATTATAGTGGGACTTCCCGCTGGGGACCGAGTAGTGGAAGACTGCCTCTTTCCCGTTCGCGCCCTGCTCCCAGCGGCCCCAGGTAATCTTGCCCGCAAGCGCATCGCCTACTACCCTGCCCAGAAGGGGCCCGAACTCTCCCGAGGTGACCAATCCCCCAGTCTTCGGAGCATGCTTCAATGCTTTCTCGTCCACCACTTCCTTGTGATCGCGGTAGGTCACCGTAAGGTTGTAGCTGCCTACAGAGTGCAAGGGCATGGCAGCCAGCGAAGTCAGGCCGGTTCTGTCTAACTGATCCTCCTGCGGCTGATCCTCGAAGCGGGTCGTATCGCGCACCGCGATCAGATTCGGCAACTGGGGGACGGTCTTGTTCACATAGTCCACGATTGCGGTCAGCATCTGGCGCGCCGTGGTTGGGTCCGGCGCGGTGTCCGCTGGAATCTCTGCCGCCGGCGGACTGAGAAATTCGGCCGAATCGGCCAGGATTGCCAGCGCGAGCCTGGCCTTCTCTCCAGGCAGATCGGTCTTCAAGCGCACGAGCCTGGCCGCGCTGAGCCGTTCGGTCAATTCCATCCCTGAAAGCTGCTGCGCCAGGTCCGCGTCCGGCTTGCCATGCGCCGCGGCCAGCGCCTGCTCCAACTGCGCAACCGAGACCATTTCGCTCTTAACATCATTTGCCGCAAATGCCGGAAGGGCCATCCCCGCCAGTAATATCAGTATCGTCAGCTTCCTCATCGGCCAAGCTCCTTGTCTAATGCCGATCCAATTCTAGTCGATCCCAAGCCGTAAGGTAAGCGCCGCTCCTGGTGCGATCGGCGTCATCTTCCAGCATGCGCGGCCCGTGACCTATAAAAGCCAGTTTGCTCGGATTGCGTCGTCAGGAATGATGCCGTCGATCCACGCAGTTCCGCAGCAAAGGAGGTCATGGAATCGTGAGAATGCAACCTGTGCGCAACTGGTTAGGCCGACGGCAGAAGAGCAGGTGCGGTAAAATGAGTGGGGTTAGAGCCTTTCCCACTGCGGAGGGATGGGTGAGCGGTTGATACCGGCGGTCTTGAAAACCGTTGTGCCTGAAAGGGTACCGGGGGTTCGAATCCCTCTCCCTCCGCCAATAACCTGTTTTTTACCGTTCTGAGACGTTTACTGCACTCCTTAAAAACGCATAAAACCCAACAAGTAAGCCTACGTTGCGTCTTTTACCGTTCCGGGTGATACTGGGGAAGCCACGGATTTTTGGTGGTATTTCTGGCGGTAGCACGCTTCGCACTTGGTGGTATTTCAAGAAAAACACCATAATCGCCAGTGTTCATGCCGGTTTGGTTCATTTTCTGGCTGGTGGTACTTCTCAATCGGGTTCGAATTCGGGCTGGGATTCGAACTCTCGTTAGGTTCCGTTTTTCGGGGATTGGTTCGCGAACGGCAAAGCGTCGAACGAGATTCTTCTCATTGCATGGTGGTATCCAAAGGGGTGGTATTTTGCTTTGAGACACAGAAGTTCGCAAATCCAAGGCCGGGGAAAAAGCCTACCGGCTGGCCGATAGCAAAGGCTTGTTTCTCTTCGTCACCCCGACTGGCGGCAAGCTCTGGCGCTGGAAATATCGGCACGATGGCAAGCAAAAGCTCATGGCCTTGGGCCAGTATCCTGACGTGCCGCTTGTGTTGGCCAGACAGCGCCATGCTGAAGCCCGCTCACTGTTGGCGACGGGGGTAGACCCGATGGCGTTGCGAAAAGCCGAGAAAGGCGCTCTCAAGGCAACGGCCGAGAGTTCCTTCCAAACCGTTGCGGGCCTGTGGCTCGAACACTGGCGAGTGGGCAAGAGCGTCCGCCATGCAGACACGACGCACCGGCGAATGGAGCAGAACATCTTTCCGTTGTTGGGGCGCGTCCCATCGCAGAGATAGAAGCACCGGAACTGGTGGCAATGGTAAAAGCTATCGAAGCGCGTGGCGTCGGTGATCTGGCCAAGCGGGCGTTAGAAACCACCGGGCAAGTCTTCCGTTTTGCCATTGCCCACGGCCACGGGGTGAAGCGCAATCCGGCTACCGACGTAAGGCCTGCCGACGTTTTGAAGCAAACGACAAAGGTGAACTTCAAGCGCACCGACGCAAAGGAACTTCCCCCCTTCCTACGGACTATCGAGTGCTATCAAGGCAAGACGATAACCAGGCTGGCCTTGAAGTTGATGGCTTTGACCTTTGTCCGCACCAGTGAATTGATCGGGGCGAAGTGGGGGGAATTCGACTTGGAAGCGCGCCGCTGGAGTATCCCGGCAGAGCGTATGAAGATGAAGACGCCGCATATCGTCCCGCTGGCCAAACAGGCAATCGAAGTGCTCGAAATGCTGCGCAGCCTGACTGGGGATGGCAAGTGGCTCTTCCCTGGTGATCGAAACCCCAACAAATGTATGAGCAACAACACGATCCTGAAAGCATTGGAACGCATGGGCTGCAAAGGCAGAATGACGGGCCATGGTTTTCGTGGGTTGGCTTCCACGATTCTGCATGAGCGGGGGTATGAACACGCGCACATCGAAACGCAATTGGCTCACACTGAGCGCAACCAAGTATCGGCAAGCTACAACCATGCTCTCTATCTGGAACCCCGTGCCAAAATGATGCAGAGTTGGGCTGATTTTTTGGAAGCAACCCAACGCGGGGAAAGGTGTTGCCGTTCCGTTCGGAAGTGGCGTGACTCCTGAACTGTTTGGCTTTGTGCGCAGTTGTGTTTTTCCGTTGACAGGGTTTTTGATTTCAGTTACAAAAAAACTCTGAGATACATGCCACCCCGAAACCGGGGATCAAGCAATGGCTCAAGAGCGAAATGGCTCTTGTGCCATTTCCATTTTTGCAACCAAGGAGACGGCATGGACGAGATTCCGAGAGCACGAAAAGTCTTCGCCGCGACTGGGCTGTCGCGAAGCGGCGTTTACCAGCTTATCGCTCAAGGCAAATTTTCACGCCCGGTTTCGTTGGGTGATCGCAGCGTTGGCTGGCGTAGCAGCGTCATTCAAGATTGGATCGAAAGCCGCCCGATTGCCAACCAGCCCGCCGCGAATAACCCGCAAAAGCGGCGGGCCGCACAGGCCCGCATGGCCGCTTAACCACCACCCGAGATACATGCCCCCGGCCCTGCCGGATTATGCAATGACTCCCAACGAAATGTCCTGCGTGGTAAGCGCAGGCCGAAGGGAGTCCTTTTGAATATCTCTGAAAACCATTCTTACTCAACTTCGTTATCACCGGCAGGCGCGCTCACGGCCGATGATCTGGCCGCGTTCGCGCGGCTTGGTATCACGCCAGAGCTACTATCGAATGCCGGCGTTCGCCGCGTGAGCGACGCGGAAGCACGCCGCGACAACGGAATTTCATTCGGCGCGACGAAGGACTTGAGCGGAATTCTGTTTCCCTACTTCAGCCCGGTTACGAGCCATCGCACCACGGCCCGGCCACAGCACCAAAATCAATCGCATTAACCAAGAAGACGTTTGTCATCGCTGCAATAGTCTTCAGGCGCAGCCCTGCCATCTCTCGTCCTCTTCCAAGCAGAGTATAGTAGGATGCATCGTCAATACCTGAGCATGGAAATGGTGTGTCCTTGAACCCCAAGATCGTCTATCGGCCGACCATTCTCGCCGTTCTTTTGTTGTGTTCGATTCTCGGCATGGCTCAGCAACCGCTTCAGGTATTGCATCGACACGTGCCGCTTGCTGTTACCAGGGGACAGGCGACGCTGGCTGGCGCGATGCCGGCTTCGCAACAAATGCATCTTTCGATCGTGCTGCCGTTGCGCAATCAAACTGAACTGAGTCGTCTGCTTGACCGGCTCTACGACCCATCCAGTCCCGACTATCGTCACTTTCTCAGCACTAAAGCCTTTACCGAAGAGTTCGGCCTCACGGCGGAGGATTATCAATCCGTAGTCGATTTCGTCCAGGCTCATGGCATGACCGTGACGGACGCGCCCGAGAACCGGATGCTTGTTCCAGTCATAGCCACGGTTGCCCAAGTCGAAAAGGCCTTCAAGGTGCAGATGAATAATTATCGGCATCCCACCGAGAGCCGCTTGTTCTATTCGGCTGACCGTGAGCCATCTCTCGCTCTCACGGTGCCGGTGGCGCACATCGCCGGGCTGAACAACTTCTCCATACCGCGCCCCATGGTGATACGACCGCAGGCGACGCAAAATGCAACCACATCCGCTGCCTTGGGCTCAGGTCCGGGAGGAGCGTACCTCGCCAGCGACATGCGGGCGGCTTACTACGGCGATGGGCCTCTCATTGGAAGCGGGCAAACAGTCGGGCTCTTTCAGGCTGGCGGCTACGACATAAACGATGTTACTGCGGCCTTTGACGGAACTGCCACCTCCAGCGCCAACGGAAGCAACTACATGTTGGCGTATACGCCAATCCCCAGCGGAACGACTTACAACATTCCCGTCAACAATGTGCTGTTGGACGGCGCGAGCGGAGGGCCGACCGAGTACAAAGGCGTCTTGGACGATGCCGAAGAGGTCCTGGACATTGTGCAGGCGCTCGGGATGGCTCCAGGCCTAAGCCAGGTTCGTGTGTACATCGGATCCAACGATGTGGACATTTTGAATGCCATGGCCTCGGAGAATCTGGCGCAGCAACTCAGTATCTCGTGGACCTGGAATCCGGATGATACGTCGACCGACGATTTCATCTTTGAGGAGTTTGCCGCGCAGGGCCAGAGTGTCTTTGCCGCTTCCGGAGACTATGGGGCCTACGACCCGATCCAAAATCTGTACTTTCCAGCGGAGGATGCCTGGGTGACGGCTGTCGGCGGAACAGACTTGACTACAAGCGGCGCGGATGGCTCCTGGAACGCCGAGACGGCATGGTTTGCCAGCGGCGGCGGAGTTAGTCCGGACAGCATTCCGCTTCCAAGCTGGCAGGAAGGCGTTGCGAGCGCATCCAACAATGGCTCCACGACCCTGCGCAATGTACCGGATGTGGCCGCGGAAGCGAACTTCGACAACTACGATTGCGATATGGGGGTATGCCAAGCAGGCTACGGAGGCACCAGTTTTGCGGCGCCGCGCTGGGCGGGCTTCATGGCCCTGGTCAATCAACAAGCCGTGGCCGCGGGCAATCCATCGGTAGGTTTTATCAACCCCGCTATCTACGCGCTTGGCGAAGGTCCCGACTATCCCAATGTCTTTCATGACATTACCATTGGGAGTAACTTCTTTTGGGCCGGCCAGACGAACTACTACAACGCCGTTCTCGGCTACGATCTTGTGACGGGATGGGGTAGCCCAAATGGACAGAACCTGATCGACGCTTTGGCGCCGCCGGCATCGGAGGGCTTCCGACTCTCAGCTTCGCCTCAAAGCCTGACGATCAGTCCCGGTGCATCCGGCATAACCACGATTACGATCAAGGATGTGGGCGGATTCACCGGCGACGTGAGTCTGTCTGTCTCTGACCTACCCGCCGCTGTCACCGCATCGTTTGCGCCGAACCCGGCAACCGGGAGCAGTGTACTCACACTGACGGTGGACAACTCGGCCATCCGAGGATCGTACCTGGCGACCATCACCGGTGTTTCTGGATCTCTGACCGCAACCACAAGCCTGGCAGTGCAAGTCGATGCGCCCGGCTTCAGCATCGCCCCGCTGTCAACAACAACATACATCACGCAGGGATTGTCCGTTTCAAACACCATCTGCGTAACCGACTATCACGGGTTTACCGGCAACGTGAGCCTCGCGATGACATCCGGCCTGCCCGCCGGCGTCACCGCCACTTGGCTGGACAACCCTACGACCGGGTGCAGTGAACTCATGCTGACTGCGAGTAAATCGGCCACCGTTGGATATACGCTGGTGACCATCACCGGGACCTCGGGTCCCGAGAGCGAAACCACCACTTTCTCTCTCAATGTCACCGGGCCGTGGTTCTCGCTCAACATTTTGCCTGTTCCAACGCCCATAGCCGATGGCGGCACCGCTTCAGCCACGGTCATTGTGCTCCCGTTTGGAGATTTTACGGGCTCAGTCACGCTGACCACACAACAGTTGCCCCCTGGCGTAACCGGAGTCTTCAATCCGGTAACTACGACGAACACCAGTCTGTTCACGTTGACCGCGAGCAGTTCCGCCCCTCCCGGTACTTACGGAGTAGGCATTTTAGGAACTGACCCTAAAGGCGGGATCACTCAAATGGGCTTTTACGAGACCGTCACCGCCACGCCAACACCTGCCTTCACCCTCGGAGTTTCACCTAGTACCGTAACCATAACCAAAGGCGGAACTGTCACTACCACCGTCACAGTGAACAAGCTGAACGGATTCACCGGCGATGTAACGTTAAGCGTGCCCGACCTGCCCCCCGGTGTATCCGCATCGTTCGCCCCAAATCCCACCAGCGGGAGCAGTGTAGTTACTCTGACCGCAAGCAGTTCCGCGCTTCTCCAATCCACGGTGTTTTTCATTGGCGGCACTTCAGGCTCCCAGACCTCCGCCGTTAACCTCTTTATTACCGTCAAACCGCCGCCAAGCTTTACCCTGAGCGCATCGCCTGCTTCCGTGACCGTTGCCCGAGGGGCCTCCATCACAGGCAACATCGCGATAACCCCGCAAATCGGATTCACAGGCAGTGTCAATCTTGCCGTCACCTCCGTAATGCCCAACGGCTTAACTGCCTCGTTCACCCCCAACCCGGCAACAGGAACCAGTGTGCTGAAGCTATCTGCGAGCGATACAGCAGTACCGGGATCTTACAACCTCACACTCAGTGGCACCTCAGGCGCGCTGACCGTTACCACCCAGATTGCCGTGACAGTGACTGCCTCCGGCTTCACACTTTCAGTCCCGCCGGGCTTGGTGTACGCCAGTCCTGGCGGCGCGCCCGGCACAGTCACCGTTACGGTGAATGACCAGGACGGGTTCACCGGCGATGTAACTCTTGCCGCTCAGGGTTTGCCAAATGGCGTGACCGCTTCGTTTGCTCCAAACCCCACAGCCGGAACCAGTGTGCTCACATTGACCGCAAGCAGCCCCGCAACCCCAGGAGTTGCCAATCTGACTATCACTGGAACTTCCGGCATTCTCACCGCTTCCACAAACCTCCTGCTGAAAGTCGGTAATGCCGGTTTTGACCTTTCTCTTTCCCAATCCAGCGTTACTTACAACATAGATCCTGTGATCATCTCAAATCCTCTGCAGATTGGGGTTATAGTAACTCCTCTAAACGGTTTTACTGGCAGCGTTACTCTGAGCGCTGCGGGAATGCCCAGTGGCGTGACTGCTTCATTCAATCCGAATCCGACCACTGGTGCCAGCGAACTTTCGCTGGCCATAAACAACAATACCGCTGCCGGAAGTTACGAAATCATCATTACGGGGACGTCCGGCTCTCTGACCAATTCCACAATCCTCGAAGTGAAGATCGGTTACTTTTCCTTTGACATTTCGTATTCACCCTACAACGTTGATGTCGACCAAGGCGCTTCTGCGACGTCGATCGCAACAGTGACCCCGATTAATGGATTCACCGGCAAAGTCACTTTAAGCGTGCAGAGCGATACTCCACCACCCAACGGCGTGACCGTTTCCTTCGCTCCGAATCCCACAACTGGAATCAGTGTGATCACGTTTACCGCCAGCGCCACAGCCACTCTCGGAGAGGCCCTGGTCGATTTCGATTCCACATCAGGCGCCTTGACATGGTCCACAGGCTTAAGCGTCACGGTTCATCCCTCGACGATTTCGAAGAGCTTCACCCTGAGTGCCTCGCCCGCTTCGCTGACCTTGTACCAGAGCAGTTCCGTCACAGACACCATCACGGTCAACCCTCAGAACGGATTCACCGGCAATGTGACCCTAAGCGCATCCGG